>Ga0207667_10004478_pt1 | contig 17107 bp, 16 predicted proteins | sample KBSCornC52_FD_184301 | JGI IMG/M metagenome (GOLD analysis project Ga0207667, IMG submission 184301) | Corn rhizosphere microbial communities from Kellogg Biological Station, Michigan, USA - KBS Corn C5-2 (SPAdes) (version 2) | ecosystem: Host-associated > Plants > Roots > Rhizosphere > Soil ...
GTTCGACCCGGCGCAGGCAGTCCATCGCCAGCGCCACATCCTGGCGGCTGAACAATTGCAGCACCGAGGCGAGCGTCGAGGTCTGGCCGAGCCGGCCGGTCAGTACGTTCTTCAGTACCGACAGGCGCGGTACGACGTTGTGATGCTGGAAAATCATGGCCACTTGCTGGCGCAACTTGCGGATGTTGCCGTTGCGCGCATCGGTGGCGTCGAATCCGGCCGCCACCAGTTCACCGGAAGTGGGCGTGGCCAGACCGTTGATACAGCGCAGCAAGGTCGACTTGCCGGCGCCGGACGGTCCCAGCACGACCAGGAATTCTCCGGGAGCGACATCGAGGTCGATGCCGCGCAGCACGGCATTGCTGCCGTATTGCTTGGTGAGCGAACGGATCTTGATCATTTCATTGCCTTGAGGTCGAGATTGAGGATCTTGGCGGTGTCGCGCACGACGTTGTAGGCGGCGTCGTTGGTCGGCACGAGGCCGTTCAGCACGCCCTGGTCGCCCCATTCGACGTTCTTGATGTTGGCGAAAGCGGCGGCGATCTTCTTCTTCAGTTCAGGATCGAGATCCTTGCGCCAGACCATCGGCGACTCCGGAATGTCCGGCGAGGTCCAGACGATGTTGAAGTCGCTTTGCTTGACCACGCCCTTGGCGATGGCGGCGGCCAGGATGCGGTCGGCCACGGCGGCGGCGTCGACCTTCTTGTTGGCGACGGCGAGGATGCTGGCGTCATGCGAACCGGAGAAGATCACGCGCGAGAAATACTTGTTCGGCTCGACGCCTTGCTTTTGCAGGCCGGCGGTCGGGAACAGATGGCCGGAGGCCGACGATGGATCGACGAAGGCCATGGTACGGCCCTTGAGTGCGGCGACGCTGTCAATGCCGCTGTCCTTGCGCACGATGATCAGGCTCTTGTAGGCGCTCTTGCCGGTCTTCTTGGTTTCTGCCACGGAGAAGGCTTCGACGTTGGCGATCGAGGTTGCCAGCACATACGAGAACGGACCGAGGTAGGCGACATCGAGCTTCTTCGAGCGCAGCGCTTCGATGATGCCGTTGTAGTCGGTGGCGATGAAAGGCTTGACCGGCATGCCCAGTTGTTCTTGCAGGCTGTCGATGACCTTCTTGCTGTTTTCCAGCATGGCTTGCGAATCTTCGGCGGGGATCAGGCCGACGGTCAGCTGTTGGGGCTGAGCGGCGAATGCGGAGGTTGCGGAAATCAGGCTAAGGCACAAGGCCAAAGGACGGAAAAGGGCTGAGAGACGTTTCATGATGCTCCTGGCGGCGGTGAGTGAGGTCCGTCCGGTGGAGGACGGGCTTGTGTTCATGACCGCTAGGTTAAGGAGGTTTTGTGACGCCTTTGTTATCGATATAATCAGGAGATTGACGATTACCTATTGATTGGATCTATAGATGACGCCTTCACAACTTCGCGCTTTCCTCGCCGTCGCCCGTAATCGGGGTTTCAGCGCCGCCGCGCGCACGCTCGGCGTCAGCCAGCCGACGCTGACCTCGCAGGTGCAGGCGCTGGAGCGCCAGCACAATGTCGAACTGTTCTACCGGCGCGGTCGCCGGCTTGACCTGACCGACACCGGCCAGCGCCTGTTGCCGATCGCACAGAAGATCGCCGAGCTTGAACTCGATGCCTACAACCTGCTGTACAACTCCGGCGTACTCAATATCGGCCACCTGAAGCTGGGTGCGGTGGGGCCGTTCCACGTGATTGAAATGGTCGACGCCTATCGCCGCAAGTTTCCCAACGTCGAGCTGTCGATCCGCATGGGCAACTCGGCCGAGACCATGGCCGACCTTGAGAATTACGTCACCGACGTCGCCGTGCTGGCCAGCTTCAATGATGATCCGCGCTTCGTGGCGGTGCCGTATGCGGACCATGCCATTGTGGTGTTTGCCCATGTCGACCATCCGTTTGCCAAGCGCGATGCGATCAGCCTGCAGGATTTGCACGGCCAGCCGATGGTGATGCGCGAGCAGGGCTCGACCACCCGGCTGGCGCTGGAGAAGGTGCTGAAGGAAGCCGACGTCATGCCGCGCGTGGTGATGGAGATCGGCAGCCGCGAAGCGCTGCGCGAGGCGGTGGCGCGCGGCATCGGGCTGGGTGCGGTGTCGGAGGCGGAATTCGTACCGGATCCGCGTCTGAAATTGCTGCGGATCGAAGGAAACCCGGTCAGTACTCACACTTATATTTATTGCCTGGCTGATCGCAAGGACAGCCGGCTGGTGGCGTCGTTTCTGGAGCAGGTGGCGACGCTGTAAATGTTTAATTTACGGCGGCCATGCGTTTCAGGATGAAATTGCACATCAGGTCGAGTACCGCCTGTGGCTGTTCCTGATGCGGACTATGACCGCAATTGGACAGCATGGCTTTGTGTGCCGGCGAACCGTTTCCTTTTGCTATTCCCGTCACGATGGCGTCAACTTGGGCCGGCGTGCCGTACTGATCGTCGATGCCTTGCATCACCAGCACCGGGCACGCGATGCACGGTAAGTCGGCCTCGATGTTCCAGTCGGCAAAAGCGGGCGTAAGCCAGGTGTCGGACCAGGCCTTGAAAATCTGCTCAGTCTTGTCGCCATGATATTTTTGCAGGCCCTTGAGCTTGCCGTCGGCATAAGCGCGGTCAGCTACGCGGATGCCTTCCAGCGTTACCGGTTCGACAAAGACATGCGCCGCTTCGGTGACGATCGCCTGCAGCAGGGGCGGACGTTGTGCGGCATGCAACAATCCGATGCTGCCGCCGTCGGAATGGCCGATCAGGATATAGGCTTGTCCAGGCAACAAGACGGCCAGCACTTCCGGCAGTTCGTCTAGCGCATAGCGAAGCAGATAATCGAGCCCACGTGTTTGTTGCAGTGCATCGGAAAGACCATACCCCAGCCGGTCGTACAGCAGCCCGCGACAGCCCGTCGCCGCACACAAACGTTGCGGAAAATCCTTCCACATTGCAGTGCAACCCAAACCTTCGTGGAGGAATACCAGCCAGGGTTTGGAGCGATCGCCGTCAATGGTTTCGTAATGAATTTGTTGTCGTTTGTTGTTCGTAAGGAAAGGCATCGGGACCGGGTGGGCGAGTCGGAAGAACGGCTAGTTTTCCATGTTTTCACGATGCGGTGGGAATGCGTTATAAATATCTGCAAATCTCTGTCGCACAGAAAAATAAATCTGCTATCTTTATAGGCAGCACTGACCTGAAAACCACGAGGAGACGCATATGGATTTGGTTGAAAAATTTGACGCCAAAGGCAAGACAGGAGGCGCTTATCACGTCGAGGTGTACGAGACGGCGCTGGAAGAAGCAGACAAGGCCGCTCCGCCCGGGAAGACCTACAAGCTGGCTGACGGCCGCGCGCTCGATCCCTTGTCGGACGCCAAATTCAAGATTGTCCAGACCGGCGAGAAGATTTACCGGGTCTGACAGAAAAGAAGCGCGCAAGCGCAAGCTCAAACGGCAGACTTTTCGTCTGCCGTTTTTTATTGGATCAGGATTTTATTGCGTCAAGACTCTGCGTTCTTAACCTGAGGTCGGCTTGCGATAGCCGCCTTCAACCCAGCGTTCAGCGCTGGCGGCGCTCAGTTTGAAGTTGGGCGCGACCTGCGCCTTGGCCAGCATCTCACCCATCTCGTCCCAGGCCTTCAGGTCGGCGTAGGGAAAGTCGTCGTCGGGCACGATGTCCAGCGTCACCTTGATGCTGCCTTCAGGACCGTCGACGGTCACGTGCTTGTGCAATTGCGCATGCAACTGCTGCTCGCTGCGGCGGCGGAATTCCGAAGCGGTCTTCACCAGCGTGTTGAAGGCGTTCTTGTCCATCGGCTTCGGGTTCTTCTTGTCGCGGCCCATGGTCCAGGGGCCGATCAGCGTCGGTTCGCGTTCGCCTTCACGCGTCATCTCCACTGCCCAGCCGTCATCGTCATCGTTCTTGATGATGCGCGCGGTCCAGCCTTCATCGCGCCACAGGCGCGGCTCGTGGATGACATCGGAAATGTCGGTGGCGGGTTCTTCGGTATCGGGGGATTCGGGCACGAGGTCGGACATGAGGGACTCAATGAAGCAAAGTCTTCCATGATACGACAGGTTTGCAGATAAACTTCAGACCATGGAAATCGAACTCAAACTATTGATCGCCGCCGAAGACGTGGTGGCTTTCTGCGCCTTGCCCTTGCTGCAGCAACACGCCATCGCGGCGCCGGAATCGCAAGACCTGTTCAGCACCTATTTCGACACGCCTGCGTTGCATCTGAAGCAGCACCGCTCGGCGCTGCGCGTGCGCAAGGCCGGTGCTTTGTGGATCCAGACCTACAAGGGTGGCGGCAGCGTCGCGGCGGGCCTGCATCAGCGCCATGAATGGGAATGCGAAGTGGCCGGTCCGCAGATTGCGCTGGACCAACTGCTGCCGTTGGTCGACAACCCGGCTGCCCGCGCCGCGTTGGAATTGCCCGGGCTGGCAGCGCAACTGGAGGCAGTCTTCACCACCAGTTTTCGCCGTACTGCATGGCAATTGCGCCTGCCGCAGGGCACTGAAGTCGAACTGGCACTCGACCAGGGCGTGGTCGAAGCGGGCGGTCGCACGCTGCCGATCTGCGAGATCGAACTGGAACTGAAATCCGGCCAGACGGATGAACTGCTGGCGTTTTCGCAGGCGCTGCGGCAAGCGATTGCATTGACGCCGAGTAATGTCAGCAAGGCCCAGCGCGGCTTTGCCTTGCGCTTCCCGGGCAAGGACAGTTCGCTGTAACAATTCCCCGCAACAATTTTCCCCGACATCTGGATGAGATCCCGTTCCGGCAGTGGCATGGATGCTGCTTGCCTGGAACAGGACGGCAAACTTCGCTGATTTGCACAGCAGTGGTGCAAATCGAGGTGGCCGTCACGGATTCGATTCATCCAAGACAGGGGAGCCCATGAACACCATCGCCGCAGCCGCGCCTGCCAATATCGACATCGCCGTGGAAGAGCGCGACGTCACCTTCCGCCGCGTCATCTGGCGCATCGTCCCGTTCGTCACATTGATCTGGTTCCTGGCCTGGGTCGACCGCGTCAACGTCGGCTTCGCCAAGCTGACCATGATGAGCGACCTGCAATGGTCGGACGCCGTCTACGGCGCCGGTGCCGGGATCTTCTTCATCGGTTATTTCATCTTCGAAGTGCCGAGCAATCTGGCGCTGCAAAAATTCGGCGCGCGCAAGACCATCATGCGCATCACCATCGGCTGGGGCATTACCTGCGTGCTGATGGCATGGGTGCAGACGGCGACGCAGTTCTATTTCCTGCGCTTCCTGATGGGCGCGTTCGAAGCCGGCCTGCAACCCGGCGTGATCCTCTATCTGACCTACTGGCTGCCGACGCACCGGCGCGGCAAGGCGCTGGGGATTTTCGTGTCGGCCTCGGCGGTGTCGCTGGTGGTCGGCAGCCCGCTGGCGGCTTACATCATGGAGTTGTCGCAGGGCATGGGCGGCTACAAAGGGTGGCAATGGCTGTTCCTGATCGAAGGGATTCCGTCGATCCTGGCCGGTGCGGCGGCGTATTTCCTGTTGACCGATCGTCCGCGCGATGCGCGCTGGCTCAGCGAGCGCGAAAAGGAACATGTCGAAATCGAACTGGCCGCCGAAGACCAGGCGCTGGGTCCGCGCGAGCACAGCTTCTTCGCTTCGCTGCGCAGTGCGCGCATGTGGGCGCTGATCGCCGTGTTTTTCTGCATCATCGCCGGCAACGCCACGCTGGTCTATTACGGCCCGAGCCTGGTGAAGGAAGTCGGCTTCACCGACATCAAGACGCTGGGCTGGGTGATGGGCGGGATTTATTGCTGCGGCTGGTTCGGGATGCTGCTCAACGGCTATCTTTCGGACCGCAACAAGGAAGTCCGCATCCACACCGCGGTGGCGGCAGCCATCGGTGCGCTGGGCTTGCTGCTGGCGGCGTATTTCCTGGGCGAGAAGAGCGCCGCAGGCGTGGTGTTTGCGCTGGCGCTGTCGTCAGCCGGCACGATGGGCGCGATCCCGGTGTTCTGGCAATTGCCGGGACGTTTCCTGTCGGGCACGGCGATCGTGGTCGGCCTGGCGGTAATCAATTCGGTGGCCAACCTGGCGGGTTATTTTTCGCCGCAATTGCTGGGCTATCTGAAAACCACCACCGGCCAGTACGGCAAAGGCCTGACCACCATTGCGATTGTCGAATTGATGGCGACGGTGATGATTTTTGCATTCATCAGCAAGACGTCCAAGCTGGGAAAAGAGCCTCTTGCCGCAAGAAACTAGCCGGCTGAGTCGGCGGCTAGCGTGAGCCGGGCGCCAAACGGGGAGGTCATGGCGTCGGCGTCGACGATCATGATTTTTTGCCTAAAACCGATGCAAGATGCCGGTTTGCAAACCGATCAGGCTTTGGCCATTGATGTCGGAACCTTTCAGATTGGCCGTAGGCGCGCCAGAACCGCCAAAGCGGAATCCTGCATTGGTTTCGTTCTTCATGTAATTGACGAAGCCGTACAGCGTTGTCCGTTTCGACATGTCGTAATACGCGCCAACATTACCTCCCTTTGTCCCGGCATTGCCACCGGACGTATCTCGTATTACACCGTACAAGGCTCCGATTCGCCATTGGGGCTTCAGGCGATAGTCGGCTGATATCTGATAGAGGTTATACGTACGCTGTACATTGGGATCATTGCCGCCAAAAGCATTACTTGGAATACTGATGTTATTTAAAATCGAGCCGGTATTCTGGCCATTCGCGTTACTCGTGACGTTGTTGGTACGGGCGTAAGCCAGATAAATCTTCCCCTGGCCATAGTCATGGTTGCCATACAAATAGTGAAAAATCACTTTGTCTTGAAACGTGCCGGTCGCCGCTGGTTTGGCCCATAAGCCTGTATAACCGGCGCGATAGTTACCGTTGATATAGTCCAGTCCCAATTGATAAATCCCCCTCTTGCCAAGGCTTTCCCCGGCTGTTTCGCTCAAGGCAAAATGAGTTTCGACTTGAAAACCCGCCATGCGTGGAGATTTATAGGAAATATCATTGTCGTAGCGCGAGGGGACTCCCAGGTTATTGACGACAGATCCATAGGTAGTGCGCTCGGTGTAGTCGAGTTGACTTCCTGCGAGTAGCGCCAAACTGTTTTGACGGCCAAGTCGAAATTCTCCGACGGGGGTATTCATGCCGACCCAAGCCTGTCGATCAAACAGGCGACTCGTGTCAGCGGTACTACCCGTATTGGCGAATAAACCTTGCTCAAGCGTGAATGTGGCTTGATAGCCACCACCGAGGTCTTCCGCACCGCGGAAGCCAACACGGCTGCGCATGACGGCACCATCATTGATGCCGGTGACACTGACGCCGCTGCTGCTGTGAATGTAGCCGATATATTGGTCGACACTGCCATACACCACGATCTGAGGTTGGTTTTGCGCAAGGACGGGGCAGCTGATGAGGCCGCAGACAATAAGGAGTTTATTTTGCATGATATTTTTTGATCAGAGCCTGTCTCAGAATGAATAGGTTCGCGGCGTAGGTTGCACAGTCATCCCGCGCAGATCGGTAAAGATGTCGGTCCCGGAAGGCTCTCGGTACGTTCTCCTTGTGACGAGGCTACGAGACGGGAGCAAGACGCTCAGGTCGGATCTCTCGGCGTGGCTCGTGGGATGTGATTTTTCACCACGGTCAAGGCGATCAGCACAAACGCGAATGCTGTGCCCAGCATTGCCAGATAGCCGGTTGCGCCGATTGCGGTAATGATGGTCGCGCCTGCGAAAGCACTCAGGATGGCGCCGATGCGACCGAACGCAAGCGCCGATGCTGTGCCTGTCGCGCGGACATTGGTCGGATAGATATAGGCGCATAGCGGGTACATGGTCGACTGGACTGCATTGACAAACATGCCGTGCACGCCGAGTCCAAAAATGAACAGGCTGGTATGTCGGGAAGCATCGACGCCGAGCAAGAGCGCGGCGCTGATGACCCCACCGGCAGCGCAGGCGATCAGCGGCAGGCGCGAGCCGAACCGTGTGATCGCCAACGCACAGCTGAGCGCGCCGATGACGCCGCCAAGGTTGTAAGCTGTCAAGCCCGAGCCGGCGATGCTTACACTCAATCCTTCAGCGGCGAGCATGGTCGGCAGCCAGCTGAACGCGCTGTAGATCGCCAGAAGACACATGAAAAACGCCGCCCACAGCGCCAGTGTGTCGCGCGTCCGGTGTTCGCCGAATAGCGACCGGAAACCCTCGCGCGGCTTGTTGTTCTGTTCGGCGGCATCAATGAACACTGCATCGGAAGACACCGGCCTTGATAGCCGGGCCAGTAGCCGGCGCAATTCGGGCCAGCGATGCCGGCGCTGCGCCAGGTAGCGCGGCGATTCCGGCAGCGTGAACAGCAACAGCAAGGCCAATCCCAAGGGCAATGCGCCGCCGATGAAAAACAGCGCGCGCCAGCCGTAAGCCGGCAGCACCACGCTGGAGAACAGGCCGGCCAGCATGCCGCCCAGGGGCACGCAAACGATGGTGGCGGTGACGGCCACCGTGCGATAGCGCGTCGGCGTGAATTCAGCGGTCATCGTGGTGGAACTGGGCATCGCGCCGCCAATTCCCAGGCCCGCGATGAAGCGCAGCGCCGCGATGGTGAAGACATCGGGCGCAAGGCCGATGGCGCAGGTCGCGGCGCCGAAAATGAACACGCTCCCGATCACGGCCCAACGCCGGCCGAAGCGATCCGCAAACAAACCGGCGCCGGCGCTGCCGATCGCCATGCCGATCAGGCCGGCTGCTACCGCCGGTGCAAAGGCCCCGCGGGTGATGCCCCATTCCTTGATCAGCACCGGTATCGCAAAACCGATCAACTGGCCGTCGAAGCCGTCCAGCACGATGGACAGGGCAGCCAGGCACACGACGATTTTTTGCATTGTTGTATAGAGGCCGTCGTCAAGCGTCGCGCCAACGTCGATGTAGGCGTTCGCAGGTGTGGCAGATGCAGTGGTGTTATTCATTTTTTCTCCGCTCAGGCAAATCAGGCAAACGCCAGTCCCACATAGTTTTCGGCCAGCGCGGTTGCCGCTGCACGCGAACTGACGACGTAGTCCAGTTCGGCACGTTGCAATTGCTGCTCAAACGGCGAGGCCTCCTTGAACGTGTGCAACAGACTGGTCATCCACCACGAAAAATGCTCGGCGCGCCAGATGCGCTTTAGCGCGGTCTCAGTGTAATCATTCAACGCATCCTGCTTGCCGGTGGCGTAGAAGCGATCCAGTGCGCGCGCCAGCAGGCGTACATCGGAGACAGCCAGGTTGAGTCCCTTGGCCCCCGTCGGTGGCACGATGTGGGCGGCGTCACCCGCCAGAAACAGGCGGCCGTGCTGCATCGGCGTCGAGACGAAGCTGCGCATGCCGATGATGTTCTTCTGGAAAATCTTTCCTTCCTTGAGCTGCCAGCCGTCGTGATTGGCCAGGCGCATGTTGAGCTCGGACCAGATGCGATCGTCCGACCACTGATTGACGTCATCATTGGGATCGCATTGGAAATACAAGCGCTGCACCTGCGGCGAGCGCGTGCTGACCAGCGCAAAGCCGCGTTCATGCCGGGCATAGATCAGTTCATCTGACGAGGGCGGCGCATCGACCAGGATGCCGAACCAGCCGAATGGATAGATCCGCTGGAAGTCCTGGCGTTGCGAGGTCGGCATTGCAGGTCGCGAGACGCCGTGGAAGCCGTCGCAGCCGATCACGAAATCCGCTTCCAGACGGCGCGCTTCGCCCGCGTGCCGGTAGGTGACCGATGGCGTGTCGGTATCAATCTGATGCAGTGCCACGTCGCTGACTTCAAACATGATTTGTCCGTCGGCCGCCAGTCGCGCCGCGACCAGGTCCTTGATGACTTCGTGCTGGGCATAGACGGTGATGGCGCGGCCGGTCAGTTCCGTCAGATCGATACGATGCCGTTGCCCGCCAAACGCCAGTTCAAAGCCGTGATGCACCACGCCCTCGCGCTGCATGCGGGCGCCGATGCCGCTCTGGTTGAGGATATCCATCGTGCCTTGTTCCAGCACGCCGGCGCGGATGGTGGCTTCGATTTCCACGCGGCTGCGCGTTTCCAGTACGACCGATTCAATTCCCTGCAGGTGCAGCAGGTGGGACAGCAGCAGGCCCGCTGGGCCTGCGCCGATGATGGCGACTTGCGTTGACATGTGTCTCCTTGAGGCAACGCCCGGAGCAGCTTTAGCCGCCTTGCATCCGGGATTCGCCGTCAATCGTTTTTATGAAATGTTCTTTTTTGAATGCAACAGATCATAGGGAGTCCCATCGTGTGAATCAATGCGCTGGCCGCCGTGACAGCCGCTTATCGCCCAACATGCGCGATAAACGCCCAAACAAAAAAAATGTGAAGACGGGTGAATTTATCGACGATTATTTGCGAGAAAAAATGCGGAAAAAATAGCTGGTCGGAAGAGGACGCGAAACAGGAGGAGGGAGACAGGTAACGATCAACAATCAGCGTGCATGCATTGCACATGCACGCTGATTGTTGACAGGTCAGCAGTTCAGCAGGTCAGAGATCCGGTGGCGGCGGCGCCAGCACGTCGCGGCTGCCGCTCTTGGACATCGACGACAGGATACCGGCGACTTCCATCTGTTCCACCAGACGCGCAGCGCGGTTGTAGCCGATGCGGAACTGGCGCTGCACTGACGAGATCGAGGCGCGCCGGCTGCGTGTGACATAGGCCACCGCTTCGTCGTAGAGCGGATCTGCTTCATCGCCGGGTTCGCCGAACATGTCGCCTTGCTGCGGCTCTTCGGAGGCAGGGCCGGCCAGGATTGCTTCTTCGTATTGCGGTTCGCCGTGGGCCTTCAGGTGTTCCACCACGCGGTGCACTTCCTCGTCCGACACAAACGCCCCATGGACGCGCTGCGGATAACCAGAGCCCGGCGGCAGGAACAGCATGTCGCCGTGGCCGAGCAGGGTTTCCGCACCCATCTGGTCGAGCACGGTGCGCGAGTCGATCTTGGACGACACCTGGAACGCCACCCGCGTGGGGATGTTGGCCTTGATCAGGCCGGTGATCACGTCTACCGAAGGACGCTGCGTCGCCAGGATCAGGTGGATGCCGGCGGCGCGCGCCTTTTGCGCCAGGCGGGCGATCAGTTCTTCGATCTTCTTGCCGGCCACCATCATCAGGTCGGCCAATTCGTCGATCACGACCACGATCATCGGCAACGGATCGAGCGGCTCAGGCGCATCCGGTGTGAGCGAGAACGGATTCTTCACGCGCTTCTCGGCGGCGATGCCGTCGGCGATCTTCTGGTTGTAGCCGGCCAGGCCGCGCACGCCGAGCGCAGACATCAGGCGATAGCGCTTGTCCATTTCGGCGACACACCACGACAGCGCATGTGCGGCCAGTTTCATGTCGGTCACGACCGGCGCCAGCAAGTGCGGGATGCCGTCGTAGACCGACAGTTCCAGCATCTTCGGATCGATCATGATCAGGCGCACGTCGTCGGGGGTGGCCTTGTACAGCAGCGACAGGATCATGGCGTTGATTGCCACCGACTTGCCGGAGCCGGTCGTGCCGGCCACGAGCATGTGCGGCGCACGCGCGAGGTCGGTCGCCACCGGGACGCCGGTGATGTCCTTGCCCATCGCCAGCGTCAGGTGCGACGCCGAGCGCGCATAGGCTTCTGACTGGATGATTTCGGCCAGGCGGATCATCTGGCGCTTGGGATTGGGCAGTTCAAGACCCATGCAGGTCTTGCCGGGGATGGTTTCCACCACGCGGATCGAGGTCAGGCCGAGCGCGCGCGCCAGGTCCTTCATCAGGTTGACGATCTGCGCGCCGCGCACGCCGAGCGCCGGTTCGATCTCGAAGCGGGTGATCACCGGACCGGCGTAGGCGCCCAATACGGTGACCGGGACCTTGAACTCCTTCAGGCGCTGTTCGATCAGTTGGCCGATTTCCAGGAGCTGATTTTCGTCCATCTCGACCGGCATGTCGCTGCCCTGGTCGAGCAGTTCGATGCCGGGCAGGGGAACCTCGGTCGGGCGGTACGGGCGGGCTGGCGCCGGAATCGGGGCCGCCGGTGCTTGCGTCCAGGTGCGGATCTGCATGGGCGCAGTTGCAGCCGGGGCGACGACCGGCTCCTGGATTGGCTCTTCAAACAGCAAAGCCGGTGCCGGGGTAGCGTAGGCGGGCTCGGGGATCGCGGCGACGTCCGGTTCAATACGGGTGTCGATGATGTTGAATGGCTCGGGCGCAATGATGACTTCCGGTTCCGGCTCGGGGGCATGGAAGGCGACGGTTTGCGGTACAGCCGGCGGCAGGACCGGAATAAGACTCGCAGCAACCGGAGGAATAATGACCGGCTCAGCAGGCGCGGCCGGTTCACGCGCCCGCAACGAGGCGCTCAGTGACGTCGGAATCGCCTGGCTGCGGTCGCTGGCGGTGCTGATGCGGACCTTGGTGGTGCTGCCGACAATGGGCGTGATCTTCGGTTTGCTGATGATGCTGGTGGCCAGCGAGGGCTTGGGCGCTGCACTATGGGCCGGAGCCGGAGTTTCTGGTTGCTGACTGGACGTCGAACGCGCCAGCATGGCCTGCGTCGGGCGCAGCGATTCGAATGCGGCCCATTCGGAGGCGGGGCGCGCCGGGCGTTTGGGCGGTTCGGTTTTTTGCTGAGAAGCGCCCGGCCAGTTGCCGGCAGGATTGGCGGGGCGCGGTACTTCATTGGGCAACGGCCATGGATCGCGCTTGCGGGTCAGGTTGCCGAAGGCGGGTGCGGCAGGAGGCTTCGGTTGCGCAGGCGGCGTACGGTGCGACTGCACGGAGGGCATGTTGCGGATGGTGGGTGCGATATTGGACTGGGTGCGACGCGGCACCGAGGCCTGCAACGGCAGGGAGCTGGTGTCGACGTCGAGGTCGGGCCTGGCCTTGCGGCGGCCGAACAACCAGAACAGCCCGATCAGTCCTGTTGTCATCAAGGCAATAACGGCGATCAGTTTGCCGAAGGCGAGGGTGACGTTGCGTGCGAGCGCCTGGCCGAAGAGGTCGGTTTCCAATACGGCATCGCCCTGCGAGCGCAGCATGGCCTCGATCGCGCTGCTGGCGCACAGGACGGCCAGCGTGCCGAGCCAGATGCGGATCGAACCGCGTCCGCGCAGGCCTTTTCCGGACAGCAAAGACAGTAAAACTCTGCCCAGCAGGGGCAGTATCCACAAGAACGACCAGCCAAACCAGTCAAGTAAAAATAAGCGCATCCCGCAAGTTTACAGGAAGCCGGGACAGAATCTGAAACTTGGCGCAAATTTCCCGAAGGAAAGCTGAAAAAGCACTGCGAGCGAGGACGAAAAAAATCCCGCTTTCCAGAAAATCAGAGAGCGGGACTGCGGGCCGGGATGATTACTTTTCCAGCGGCACCGTCAACGGCTTGCCGTCCTGCACCAGTGACCAGACCAGCAACTTCGCCGGTTTGGTGGCGCTGGCGTTGCGCGACACCAGGTGTGGCGTGTCCGGCGCTTCATACCAGGATTCACCTGCCTTGTAGGTCACCGGCGCGCCGCCCTGCAACTGCGAGATGACCTCGCCTTCCAGTACGTAGGCGAAGATCGAGCCGGGATGGCGGTGCGCCACCGAGCTTTGGCCCGGACCGTAGGCGACGACGGCCATGACGCCGCTTTTGCCGGGGGCATCGGACAGGGCCTGATGCTGCAAAGGCGTGACGACCTCGTCGCCATGTTTGCCGTCGTGGGCGCCTGCACCGGCCGCCAGGGCCAGCAGAGTAAGCAGCAGCGCGCTTTTCGCTGTAGAGATGAATCGCATGTCAGGCTCCTTGTCCGTCACTGTTTCAGGCGACAGGCATCTTGCGGAAGCCGATGGCGAAACGGTTCCAGGCGTTGATGGTGTTGATGGCCAGGGTCAGGTTGACCAGTTCGGCATCGGTGAACTGGGCGCGCACCAGGGCATAGTCTTCATCGGGAGCGCCGGTTTGCGAGATCAGGGTCAGCGATTCGCTCCAGGCCAGGGCGGCGCGTTCGCGTTCGGTGAAGAACGGGGTTTCGCGCCAGACCGGCACGGCGTAGAGGCGGCGTTCGGTTTCACCGGCCTTGCGGGCGTCGGCGGTGTGCATGTCGACGCAGAAGGCGCAACCGTTGATCAGCGACACGCGCAGGCGGACCAGTTCCAGCAGGGAGGTTTCGAGGCCGAGCTTGCCGACCACGTTTTCGAGGGCGATCATGCCCTTCAGGACTTCAGGGGATGCTTTGTAGAAATCGACGCGTTGTTCCATGGTGATGCTCCTTGGTAAGTGAGTTAAGTAAGTTAAGTAAGTCAGTCAGTGAAAATCGTCTTGGCGGTATTGCGTGTTTGCTTAGCCAGTGACGTCATCATAAGGAGACCACTCCCTGTCGCGGATAACCAATTCCTCGAAAAAACAGGAGACCACTTTTGATCGCCCGGCTAAAATCGACAGGAAAGAACAAGCAGCAAAAAACAAACAAAAACGCATGAGCACAAGGGAGCAGGCGCCGCATGGAATTGCATATCGTCATCGAAGGGAGCAAGGATCTGGCCGGCCAGGTGTATCGCCAGCTGCGCGACGCCATCCAGAGCGGTCGCCTGGCGCCGGGCGAGCAGGTGCCGCCGTCGCGCCTGCTGGCCACGCAACTGGGTCTGTCGCGCAAGACCGTGTCGGAAGCCTATAGCCGCCTGACGCTGGACAAGTTGCTGGTAGGACGCGCCGGCAGCGGCACCTTCGTCAATGCGCCGGCCGAACCGAAAGCCAAGCCGAAACGCTTCGAAAGCGGCGACCTCGCCTCTGGCAAGCTGATCGCGCACTGGCTCAATCAGTCGTTCCCGCTATTGATGCGCCACGTCGGCCCGGAAACCCGTTCCCATTACGATTTCATGGGCGGCATCCCGGTGCGCCGCCAATTCCCGCAGGAAGAGTGGCGCCAGTGCGTGCAGTACGGTTTGCGCCAGATCGCCGAATCGCGTGGCTTTTATGCTGAGACCGAAGGCTTGCCGGCATTGCGCGAAGCGATTGCGCGGCATGTCTCGTTCTCCCGCGGCGTGCAATGCACGGCCGCCGACGTGCTCGTGACCAACGGCGCGCAGCAGGCGCTGGACCTGATCGCACGTGTGCTGGTGGAGCCGGGCAGTGTGGTGGCGGTGGAAGATCCCGGTTATCCGCCGGCGCGCATGCTGTTCTCGGCGCAGGGGGCCAAGGTGGAGAGTGTTCCGGTAGACAGCGAAGGAATGCAGGTCGATCTGATTCCGGACGGTACGCGGCTGATCTACACGACTCCGGCGCATCAGTTTCCGCTCGGCATGCCGATGAGTCAGGCGCGGCGCACGGCCTTGCTGGCGCGCGCGCGGGAACTGCGCGCCATCGTCATCGAAGACGACTACGACAGCGAATTCCGGTATGAAGGGCGGCCCCTGGATTCGCTGCAGAGCATGGATCAGGATGGGCTGGTGGCGTTTGTCGGCACCTTCTCGAAATCGATGAATCCGGAGTTGCGCGTCGGCTACGTGATTGCGCCGCCGGCGATTCTGCGCGCCATGACCGTGGTCAAGGGCCTGTCGGACTGGCATACGCCGACCATGACGCAATGGGCCATGGCCAGGTTCATCGACGAAGGCTACCTGCAAAAGCACATCCGTCGTTGCCACGGCATCTACGTCGCGCGGCGCGAAAAGCTGCATGCCGCCCTCAACGGCAGTCTCAAACCTTGGATGCGCGCGGTGCCCACCAACGCCGGCTTCCATCTGGCGGCGCAGATGACGGCCGAGGTCGACATGGCGCAACTGTTACGGCTGGCGCGCCGGGTCGACGTCGCGCTGTACACGCTGGACGAGTTCTACTACCGGGTCAAGCCGGAGCCGGCGCTGTTCTTCGGCTATGGCGCGATCGAGTCGCTCGACATCGAGACGGCGCTGGGACGTGTGAAGACGATCCTTGAAGAACTTAGCAACTGAGCAGCAACTGAGCACCGGTCAAGCCTGGGCCGACTCAGACCTTCTCGATCATCGGATAAAAATCGCGGTCTTCGCGCTGCATGCGGTCGAACAGGACTTTCAGCACTTTGTTGGCTTCGCTGCGGAAGCCGTCCGGATCGGCCGCCACATGGCCGGCATCGTTCCATTTGCGGGCAAATTCGCCATACGCTTCGGCGATGTGCGTCATTTCATGCTGGTACTGCTTGCCCATCATGGCCAGGCGCGGATTGTTGGCTTCCTGTAGGGCGGGATAGAGGAATTTGTCCTCGATCGACAGGTGCAGCTTGATGACCGAGCTCATCTTGATCACCTGCGCCGCGATGTCGGCGGCGTGTTCGGCGATGCCCAAATGGGAGAACTCCTTGAGCTTGCGGATGTTGTCGAAGATGACGGTGTGCTGGTGTTTGTATTTGTCGATGTCCATGGTGTTTCTCTCAAGGAACTTAAATTGACACTGAAACCGGCACCGGACCGCATGCAGCCCGGCGCAAACGATTGATTCAGCGTTTAATCCAGCGAAGAAGCCGGGCCGAAGAACTCGTAACGGGCCTGCGCCGCCGGTACGCCCAGCTCGTGCAGGTGGCGCTTGATCGCCTTCATGAAGGACTTGGGACCGACAAAATAGGCGTCCACGTCCATCGATTCAGGCAGCCAGCCGGCCAGCTTGTCGCGGTCGATGTAGCCGGTCGCATGCGGGGCCTGGTCCTGTTCACGCGGTTGCTCGTAGCAGACGTAGTGCTGCAACTGCGGATGTTCCTGCGCCAGGTCGGCGATTTTTTTGCCGAAGGCGTGCACGCCGCCATGGCGCGCCGCGTGGATGAACACCACCGGACGCTTGCTCGGCAGCGCCGCGTCCAGCATCGCCAGCATCGGCGTGATGCCGACGCCGCCGCTGATCAGCACCAGCGGGCGTTCGCTCTCGGTCAGCGTGAACTCGCCCGACGGCGGCATCAGGTCGATCTGCTTGCCGACCGTCATGTGGTCGTGCAGGAAGTTCGAGACCTTGCCGTTCGGCTCGCGCTTGACGCTGATGCGGTACATCTTGCTGTTCGGCGCGGCTGACAGCGAGTACTGGCGGCGCATTTCTTCGCCGTCGACGGTGACGCACAGGCCGATGTACTGGCCC
>Ga0207667_10004480_pt1 | contig 17105 bp, 12 predicted proteins | sample KBSCornC52_FD_184301 | JGI IMG/M metagenome (GOLD analysis project Ga0207667, IMG submission 184301) | Corn rhizosphere microbial communities from Kellogg Biological Station, Michigan, USA - KBS Corn C5-2 (SPAdes) (version 2) | ecosystem: Host-associated > Plants > Roots > Rhizosphere > Soil ...
CTCGCGCGCTGCGCGGCCCTGGGCAAGCGCCTCGCCTGATCGATCGTAACCAAGATTGGCAACCGGCCTGTCCCGGCTGCCCTCTCTATGGATCGAGCGGCCGCCAACTCCCGCCGGCCGCATTATGGCCGTCGAAGATGACAAGCGAGCCGCGGATCGCCGCTGACGATTGTCTTGGCTTTTCGCGCGCCGCGCCCGATCATGCGCAGGGTTTGGGTGAGCTTGGCAGACAATGCGGCTACTCCTGGTCGAGGACAATGAGTCGCTCTCGCGCTGGCTGAAAAAGCTGCTCGAGGCGGAAAACTATGCCGTTGATGTTCTCGAGGACGCCGAGAGCGTGCTGGGCGCAGCCGACCTCAGGCAATACGATCTCGCTCTCGTCGATCTGGGCCTTCCTGGACTGGGTGGCCTGGAACTGATCAAACAGATCCGGCGCAGCAAGGTCGACGTGCCGATCCTGATCCTCACGGCGCGCAGTGACCTCAAGAGCCGCGTGGATGGGCTGAATTTCGGTGCCGATGATTATCTGACCAAGCCATTTGAGATCGAGGAGCTCGAGGCACGCATGCGGGCGTTGTTGCGCCGATCGAGCATCCCTTTGCGCAACGAGATCGCTTTCGGCCCCCTGATCCTTGACCAGACCACGCGCACGTTCTCGCTCTCGGGCGCGGAACTGCACCTTTCGCCGCGGGAGACCGCCGTGCTGGAGGCGCTTGTGCGGCACGAAGGGCAGGCAGTGTCGAAGGAGGCTCTGCTCGAGACCACCTACAACTTCGACGCCGATGTGAACCCCAGCGTCGTAGAGGTCATTGTCCATCGTCTGCGCAAGCGCCTGGAGGGGTCGGGCCTGTCAATCGCGACCTTGCGCGGTCTAGGCTATCTGCTCCGAGACGCGAGATGAAAGCGGGAAGCATCCGGCTGAATCTCCTCGTCTGGCTGGTTGTTCCGGGCCTTGCGATCCTGGCTGGAAGTGCGTGGCTGTCTTATCAGCAGGCCCTTCGCGTCTCGACCCTCGTGACCGATCGCCAGCTCATTGCCTCGGCTCGCATGATCGCCGAGGCGGTGCAATATGGCGACGGATACCTCTCGGTCGTCATCCCTCCGGCGGCCCTGGAACTGTTCGCGACCGACAGCCACGATGAGGTCGCCTACTCGGTAACGGATCCCGAGGGTGTGCTGATCGCCGGTTATCCGGGCCTTGATGCCCCCACCAACCGGCCGTCTTCCGCTGATCAGCCAAAATATTTCGAAACGACATTCCGAAACGAAGAACCGATGCGGGCGGTGGAGCTTCCGCAGTCGGTCGTCACGCCAGGCGGCTCTGTTCCAGTAAATGTGGCGGTGGGGGAGACTCTCAAGGCTCGCGATGCTCTGGTGCTGACGCTGTGGATACGGGGTTTTCTCGAGCAGGGTGTCCTCGTCATTGCCGGAGCGGTTTCGGTCTGGTTCGGTATTGCGCGGGAGTTGCGGCCGCTGCTCCGACTCCGGCAGGAGGTTCGCGACCGCGCGCCTGACCGTCTGGATCCGCTGGACGCCGATCAGGTGCAAAGCGAGGTTCGGCCGCTGGTGCAGGCCCTGAACAATCATATGGATCGTCTGCGCGAGTTGCATGAACGGCAGCGGCGTTTCCTCGACAGTGCCGCTCATCAGCTCAGGACGCCGTTGGCGGCAATGAAGACGCAGGTTGGCTATGCCAAACGAACGTCGAAGGTCGAAGAGGTGGCTCTCGCGCTCGCTGAGGTTGATGACAATCTTACCGCAATGGCGCGCATGACCAATCAGCTCCTCCTTCTCGGCGGGGTCGAGCACAGCCGCCAACAAGCGGCAGTCGAAATCGTCCATTTCGGCGCCGTGGTCAGAAAGATTGTCCTCGACGCGGCACGTCGCGGGCTCGATGCCGGCGTCGAGCTCGCCTACGAGGCTGATGACGAGGCCTACGTTTCAGGCTCACCGGTCATGTTGGCCGAGCTTGTCACAAATCTCGTCGAGAACGTCATTTTACACGCCGGCGCGAACGCTCTGGCGACGGTATCCGTCCGGCGCAGCGTGCACGACGTGATCCTCAGGGTGGAGGACGACGGTACCGGGGTTGATGAGGCGGAGCGTCCGTTGCTGCTTCGCCGGTTTCAACGAGGGCGCGATGCCCGGCCCGGTGGCAGCGGCCTGGGTCTTTCGATCGTTGCGGAGATTGCGGAATCTCTCGGGGGAGTCGTCGAGTTGCCTGCTCCGCGGGGAGGAAAGGGGTTTGCAGTCGTGGTTCGTCTGCCGGCGGCAACTGCGCGTCAGTCGTAGAGCTTGTCCGCAGCCGCAACGAAACTTCCATCGAAGGTCCTCGACAGGTCGACTGGCTTGTCCTTGAGGGTGGAGCGGATCTGGCTCAGCACCCGTAGAACGGTCGCAGGACCATCCGCGGGCATACGGCCGTCGGTCGAGAACATCTGTTTGCCGTTGGCCAGGGCCTGTATATAGAGGGCCTCGTCTCCCGCATAGAAGTCATGCGGCATCAATGCGGCGATCGTCTTGGCATCGTGCGTTTCGATAAAGTGCAGGGTGCGAACGAGTGCGTTGACAAGCTTCTGCACGATGTCGCGATGCGCTTCGACCCATGAGGATTCCATATAAAGGCAGCTTGCCGGATAGACCCCGCCGAAGGTCGCGGCGCTTCCATCGAGTGTGCGTGTGTCGACCAGGACGCGCGCTTCGCCGGAGGTGAGCAGGCGCGAGACGGTTGGCTCGGTGGTCATCGCTGCCTGGATCTGATCGTGCTCCATCGCGGCAATGAGGCTGTCGCCGGCGCCGACGGGCACAGGGGTAATGTCGCTGAGCTTCAGTCCGTTCTTGACCAACAGATACTCGGTCAGAAAGTCGGTCGAAGACCCCAGACCGGTGATCCCGACATGCTTGCCCTTGAAGTCCGGAACAGACCGTATTTCGGGATGTTTGGATGAGACAACCTCGACCTCTCCCGGTGCGAGGCCGAGTTGCACGACCGACTCGGTAAACTTGCCGAGCGACTGCAACTGGATGGTGTGGTCGTAGAAACCGATGACACCCTGCACGGCGCCCGCCAGCATCTCGTCCGCCGCTTCTACACCTGCGGGTTCGCTCAGGATGTCGACGCTAATTCCTTCGTCGCGGAAGTAGCCCAGTTGCTGGGCGAGGGCGACGGGCAGATAGATCTGCTTTTCGATGCCGCCAACCATCAGGGACACGTCGGCAGCCATCGCGCCGCCCGTCAAGGCGGCCAGCGATAGAACGGCGACGGCGAGGTTTGCGAACAGTTTGGTGGACATCATCACCTGCAAGCCTACCAGCGGGCTAGCCTCGATTACACCAGTCTTCGATACCCGCCGAGAGCGCTGATCCCGCTGCTGTTAGGTGCAACATGGTCTGGTGGACTTGGGGCAGTTGGGAGGTCCGCCCCAAGTCCGCTGGCCTGCTTACTTCGCCAAGCCTTCGAGCTTGAGGGCAGCGTCGACGTATTGGTCGGTATAGGTCTTCGTGAGATCCACGTTGCCTGTCACTTTACCGGCTGCCTTCTGGATGTCGAAGACGGTCTGGGGGCCGTTCGCCGGCATCTTGCCGAGGCCGTCCAGATTGAACTGGCCCCAGTCTGCCTGCAGGGCTTTGACGTATTCGTCCTTCGAGGTGAGCTGGTTGCTGACGAAGTCCTTGGGCATGACGTTGGCCACATCGGCGGCCGTATGCGTCTTCATCCAGGCCAAGGTCGCGACCAGCGCATTGACGACGCCCTGGGCTTCCTTCTGGTGGTCCTTGAGCCAGTCCGCCCGAACCAGAACGCCGGCGGCGGGATAGTCGCCGCCAAGCCATTTTTGTACGCCCTGGCCGGTCGATAGATCGACCGCGGAGTAAGCGATCTTCAGCTTCTCGAGCGCATTTACCGTGGGTTGGCTGGTGATGCCGCAAACTGCTTTCTTGAACTTGAGCGCGGCGATCATTGTTTGGCCGGCACCGGCGCCGATCTTGGTATAGTCCTTCGGGGCAAGGCCCGCGCGGGTCGAGACATAGCTCACCAGATCATCGGTGCCCGAACCGATATCGGTCACCCCAACGCTCTTCCCCTTCCAGTCTGCCGGCGTTTTGACGTTGGAATCCGTCGCGCACATGATCCGTTCACCGGGAGCGACAGCGAGCTGGACGATGTTGGTGACGTCCTTGCCCTTCTGCTGGAAATCGATGGTATGCACATACCAGGCGCCGGCCATGTCGACCTGCCCCGACACGACTGCATCCTCGGCGCCGACGCCGCCGGCCTGCTCGGTGCTGAGCTGCATGTCGACGCCGTACTTCTGGAACATGCCGAGGCTCTGCGCGAGCTGGTATTCGAGGTATATCTGCTTATCGATGCCGCCCACCATCATGGTGACTTTCGGCAGGGCGTCGGCGGCAATGGCCATGCCGGTCATGCCGCACGTTGCAGCGAGAGCGAGCGCAATCGCGGCGATCGGTTTGTTTGACATTGGTAGTTTCTCCTCCATTGATGGCCCGAGGGTTCCGGCTCGGTTCCGGTCAGAGGCCGGCGACGTTGTTCTCCGACGGCGATTTGGGACGCCAGGCGAGGAGCCGGCGTTCGAGCTGTGACATCAGGGCCTCGGCCCCGAGGGCGATGACTCCGAGCACGAGCATGGCGCCGAACACGCCGCTGGCATCGAAGGTGTTTTGCGAGGTGGCGATCACGAGACCGAGGCCGCCCTGCGCGCCCAGGAACTCGCCGACGATGGCGCCGATAATCGAAAAGCCGAGCGCGACATGCAGGCTCGCGATGATCCAGGTCATGGCGGATGGAATCACCACGTGCTGGACGACCTGCAGGCGTGAGGCTCCCAATATCCGGGCGTTGGCAACGAGGTTGCGGTCGACGCTCCGGACCCCCTGGAAGGCGTTGAAGAACACCACGAAGAAGACGAGGACGGCGGCGAGCAGAACCTTCGAGGGCAGGCCGAGACCGAGCCAAATGACGAAGATCGAGCCCAGCACAATACGAGGGAGGGCGTTGACGATCTTGATGTAGGGTCCGAAGACGTCGGCGAGGAACGGCACTTCCCCAAGCAGGATGCCGACGATCACGCCGCTTGCGACGCCGAAGACGAAGCCGAGTAGCGACTCCTCGAGAGTGATCCAGACCTGGTCCCAGAACGAGCCATAGGCGGTGCCGTTGACGAACCAGTCGGCCAGGCGCAGCACGATGCCGAACGGCGAGCCGAAAAAGAACGGGTCGATCAATCCGGTTCGGGACCCGATCTCCCAGATGCCCAGGCCAAGCACGAGAATGGCAATCTGCGTGCAGTGAACCAGGATCTTTCGAGCTCGCAGCCGGGCACGGGCCGCGGCGGCAATCGCGCTCTCCTCGTTCCGGCCGTCGCTGAGGTCGTGGGACATGGTGGTTTCCATCTCGATCGTCATGCGGCGCCCCTCGCGATGTTTGGATCGGCCTGGCGCGAATAGGCACGCCCGACCTCTTCGCGCAGCGACTGCCAGATTTGCTGGTACAGCTCGAGAAAGCGCGGCTGGAACCGGATTTCCTGCACGGCGCCGCGGGGTCGCGGCAGGTCGACATCGAACGTTGCCTTCACGGTTCCGGGGCCGGCCGTGATGACGACGACCTTGTCGGCAAGCGCAATCGCTTCCTCGAGATCGTGGGTCACGAACATCACCGACGGACGCGACTTTTCCCAAAGGGTCAGCAACTCGTTCGACATGATGGCGCGGGTCTGGACGTCAAGTGCAGAGAAGGGCTCGTCCATCATCAGCATCGCCGGCTCGTTGATCAGCGCGGCGGCAAGGCTGACGCGCTTGCGCATGCCGCCGGAGAGCTGGTGCGGATAGTGCTTTTCGAAGCCGGCGAGTCCGACTGTCTTCAACCAGTCACGCGCCAACTTGAGTGCGTCCGCTTTTGAGACGCCGCGAAAGATGGGTCCGAGCGCTACGTTCGCTTCAACGGACTTCCAGGGCATCAGGGCATCCGTCTGGAAGACGAAGCTCGCGCCTTTGGTAATCCCGCTGACTTCCTTGCCGTTCACCATCACGGTACCGGCGCTCGGCATGTCGAGCCCGGAGGCAAGGGTCAAGGTCGTCGACTTCCCGCAGCCGGTTGGTCCGACGATGGCGACGAACTGGCCCGGGTCCACAGTAAGATTGATGTCGCGGATCGCCGTCATCGCCGCACCGGTCGGTGTGACGAAGCGCTTGGTCACGCCGCTGAGCACAACTCCGCCGCTCGCAACGCCCGTCATTCGGAACAGCCGATCTGCCGCGATGCAACAAGACAGCCACACTCAGGCGCCGTCGCACCAAGGTGCGCGCGCAGACCGTGTTTCGCGGTCATTGGAACCTCCCGTTCGTCCGGCCTGTTCGGCTCTTCGACGTTGAGGGATGCTAGCAGCCCAAGCTTTCAGTCAGCTTTCAGTCGCCCAGTGTCTTCATGTCCACTCGATGCGCCCTGAAAATCCCGCCGACCGACCGTCGGCACGGAGCGACGAACACTGTGCCTCTGGCTTGCCGCGCGATCGTCTCGACAATCCCGGGGACCGACGACTCGCGGATCTCGCTCAGGCTCATCTAGCGCACTGGCGGTGCTTGTCGTCAGCTGCGAACCAGTCTCCGTCGTGGCTCACTTTTCCCGGCGCAGCCGCTGAGCACAAGCGGAGATACCTCGATGCTTGCGGGAGCTAGCTCTCTCTCCGTCGGCTCCGAGGATGAACCCGCGGGACTGGCCGGCTTCGGGCGACGTATGCCTCTTTTCAGACCCTTTCCGCCAGATACCTTTCCGCCCTTCGCGTAGCCGCGGGCTATTGCTCCCGGAAGGCCAGCTGCAGCTCCTCGACGAACGGATGGACGAGATAGCTCAGCACGGTACGGTCGCCGGTAGTGAGAAAGGCCTCCACCGGCATGCCCGGCAGCAAGTGGAAGTCGGCGGGCAGTGCGCTGGCCGCCTTGGCGATCCGCACATTGGCGCTGTAGTAGGCGCGGCCGGTCTGCGGATCGGTGAGCAGGTCGGGTGAGATCTGGGCGACCTCGCCGCTGGCCTCCGGCATGCGACGGCGCTCGAAGCCGGTAAAGCGCAGCGTCACGGTCTGGCCGAGCCGGACCTGGTCGATGTCGCTGGGGCTGATCTGGATGGCGACCAGCAGGTCATCAGTCTGCGGGACGATCTTCATGATCGTTTCCCCCGGCGCGACGACGCCCCCCACCGTATGGGCGACCAGTTCGTGGACGATGCCCGATTCCGGCGCCCGGACAATCGTGCGATCGAGCTGGTCCTGTGCCACGCGCTGTTGCTGCAGGGCTTCGCTCAGCGCACGGCGGGCCTTCTTGAGATCGTCGAGCCGCGCCGACATGAAGGTGGTCTGCACCTGTTTAGCAGCCAGCAGTTTTTCGGCCGCAGTGGCGCGCGTCTGTGCAATGGCGGCTGTCAGCCTCCCCTCCTCGCCCTGTGCCGCCGCCTCCTGCAGATGCAGCGTGCTCGCCTCGTCGGCCTGCGCGAGCTGGCTGGCGAGGAGCGAATCCACGGTGGCCGCCCGCTTGGTGAGGATCGCCAGCTGGCGGCGATTGGCCTGCTGCTGCACGACGAGGCCATCGGCCTCATTGCCCAGCTCGCCGACCTGGGCATCGAGCTGGGCGATCTGGAAGTCCCGGTCGGCCAGTTCCGACGCGAGGATCTGGCGCTGCGTTGCAACCATGTCGGTGAGCTGGAGATCGCGCGCCACGTCCGCGGGGACGGTGAACTCCAAGTTGCCCGCGACTTCGGCATTAAGCCGCGCCACCTCGATGGTGGCTTCGGCGAGCTGCGACTTGGCGGCCTCGAGCGTTGCCTTGATGGCGGTGTCTTCAAGCATGAGCAGGACCTGGCCGGCGCTGACGGGCTCGTCATCCTGAACCAGGACGGTTTTCACCGTCCCCCCATCCTGATGCTGGACGAGCTTGGGATGGCTTTCGACAACCAGCGTGCCGTTGGCGACGACGGCCCCGGCAATTTCGGTGCTGGCGGCCCAGTAGACGAGCCCACCGGCTCCGCCCGCGATGACGACCAGCGCCGCGATAGCATGTCGGACCAAGCTGCCTCTGTCCGAAAAAGCGGGGAGAATTGCGTCGCTCATGATGCCCGCACCGGCAGCGGGTGGACGTTGCCCTGCTCGAGCGATGCCAGGATCTCGGCTCGCGACCCGAAAGCCACCTGCCGCCCGTTTCGGAGCAGCAGCAGCTTGTCGACCGCGACGATCGCGGACGGCCGGTGCGCCACCACGATGACGAGGCCCCTCCTCGCCTTGACGCTACGGATCGCCTCGGTCAGGGCCGTTTCGCCCTCCGCGTCGAGGTTGGAGTTGGGCTCGTCGAGGATGACCAGGAAAGGATCGCCGAAGAGCGCTCGCGCCAGTCCGATGCGCTGCCGCTGTCCGGCGGAGATGTTCTCGCCCCCCGCGACCAGCCTTGTGTCGTAGCCCTCGGGCAGGTTCAGGATGAGCCCATGGGCGTCGGCGAGCCGGGCCGCGGCGATCACCTCGTCGCTCGATGCGTCATCGATGAAGCGCGCGATGTTCTGCGCCACCGTCCCATCCAGCAGGTCGACCCGCTGTGGCAAATAGCCGATCATGCGGCCCTGCTGGGTCTCGTCGTAGTGCGACAGCAGCGCGCCATCGAGCCGGATCTCGCCGGCGCCCGGCTGCCAGACGCCGCACAGGGCGCGCGCCAGCGAAGATTTGCCTGACCCCGACGGCCCGATCACCCCGAGGGCCTCGCCGGCCTGCAGGTCGAACTGCACGCGCGACACGAGGGGCGCCGGCAGCCCGGGGGGTGCCGCCGACAGATTGCGAACGCTCAGTTCGGTGCGGGGAAGCGGCAGCGTCGTCTCGGGCGCCGTTGGCCGCGAGCCCACACCTGCCCTGAGCCGCGCCAGCGCCTGCCGCGCCGCAACGAGGTGGCGCCAATGGGCTACGGTCTGCTCGACCGGCGCCAGGGCGCGCGAGGTCAGCACGGAGGCCGCGATCATCAGGCCGCCCGTCATGCTGCCATGGATGACCAGGTAGGCACCGAGCCCGAGCACCAGCGATTGCAGCAGCAGCCTCGCGGCCCTGGTCGAGGCGTTGAACAGCCCTGCCCGGTCGGCGGCGATACGCTGAAAGCCCATCAGGGCCGCGCTTCGCCCCATCCACAATCGCCCGATGGCGGGCGACATGCCCATGGCGAGGATAGCTTCGGCGCGCTCCCCGTTGTCCTCGGCCTGCCTCTGGCGCGCATTGGCCGCCTCCGAGGCACTTTGTGTCGGTTTGCGCAGCATAAACTCGTCGCCGAGCATGAGCAGGGAAATGAGGACCGCACCTGCGGTGGCAAGCCAGCCGAGCGCCGGATGAATGAGAAAGACCAGCGCGAGGTAGACGGGGATCCACGGGAGGTCGAGAAGCGCTAGCAGGCCCGGCCCCGCCAGAAATCCCCGCACCGTGTCGCCGTCACGCACCGGGTCGGGCGCGCTCCTCGGCTGTGCCGTGAGGCGAAGCCGGATCGACCCGCGCAGGAGGCTGTCGCCGAACGATCGCTCGACGAGGTTGGCGAGCCGAACCGCGAGACGCGTCCGCAGCATCTCGATGAGCGCGTAGAAGCCATAAACCAGCACGATCAGCAGGACGAGCACGAGCAGCGTCGCATCCGACCGGCTGGCGAGGACACGATCGTAGACCTGCAGCATGAACAGCGGGCCTGCGAGCATCGACAGGTTCGATACGAGGCTGGTCGCCAGCAGCGCCGCAACGCCGATCCACCAGGTGCTACCGCGCTCGCGGCCGCGCAACGGGGCAAGCTGGGGCACGGGGCGGAGCGCCGATGCAGGGCGATGAGTGGACAAGGCAACAACCGCCGGGAACCGGGAAACACTGTCTGTCACAAAGTAAGTCTATCTGCGCCGGATCAGCCTTGATGCACGTCAATTGATCCAGCCGGGACGAAACTCGATTGAGGGAGATTGATATGGATCAACAATTCATGGGTTGCATTGTCGTCAACTTCCCAATGATCTGGATCATTTCATTGGAGAGTCAAATGTCGTCTCTAAGTCAGCTTCGTTCATCCTACTTGACCACATCCGGCTTCACCGCCCCGCGTCATCACCAGCCGCTGCCGCTTCATCACGGCGGCACGCCCTGGTGGTCGCACGGCCACCTGCTCAACGGCGGCCCACACGGCGACACGATTCACGGCGGCAACGGCAACGACATCATCAATGGTCACGACGGCGACGACAGCCTCTACGGCGGCAACGGCAACGACATCATCAACGGCAATGCCGGAAACGACTATCTCGACGGCCAGAATGGCAACGATATCCTGAACGGCGGCGCCGGCGACGACCAGCTCTTCGGCGGTGCTGGAAACGACGTTCTAAACGGAGGCGACGACAACGACTCGCTCGATGGCGGCGCTGGCAACGACATCCTCAGCGGCAATGACGGGGACGACCGGCTGACCGGCGGCAGTGGCAACGACACCTTGAACGGTGGCTCTGGCAACGATGAGCTCGTCGGGGGCGCTGGCAGCGACGTCATCGATGGCGGCGAGGGCGAGAACACGCTCGACTTCCGGAACGAGGGCGGAAGCCGCGGCGTCGATGTAAACCTCCAGTCAGGTACGGCGCACGATACGTTCGGAAGCACCGATATGGTCAGCAATATCGACAATGTCTTGGGTACGGCCAAAGCCGATACCATCATCGGATCGGACGGACCGGTAGCGCAACTGTTCTGGGGTCTGGCTGGCGCCGACACGCTCATCGGCGGCGCCAACAATCCCTTCGAATATGCGGTGTACGGCTCGGATGCCGAGCACGGCGGAATCGCCGGTATTACTGTCAACCTCGCACAGAACTATGCGATCGACGGCTTCGGCGACCGCGACACGCTGATCAATATCCATTCGATCATCGGCACGAATTCGAGCGACCACGTCATCGGCAGCTCAGGCGACGACGCCTTCCAGATGCTGGCCGGCAACGACGTCATCGATGGCGGCGACGGCTGGGACACGGTTGACTACGGCGCCGACATCTTCTGGGGCGCCACTGTCGCCGACAGCATCACGGCCGACCTGGCGCTCGGCACGGTCGTCGGCAGCTTCTCGGGTCACGACAGCCTGACCAATATCGAGTCGGTCAACGGCACCCAGGGTGACGACACCCTGCTCGGCGACGACAACGCCAACGGCCTGGGTGGAAACGACGGGAACGACGTGCTTGACGGCCGCGGCGGCGACGACTTCCTCGATGGAAGCGCAGGCAATGACGTCCTGCACGGCGGCGACGGCGTCGACAATTTGGTGGGCGGTGCCGGCGACGATGTGCTCTACGGCGATGCCGGATACGACAACCTCGTCGGCGGCGCCGGCAACGACAGTATCGACGGCGGCGACGGCGGCAATCGCCTCAACTACTTCGACGAAGGCGGCGGCAATGGCGTGAGAGTCAATCTGCAAAGCGGGCAGGCTACCGACAGTTTCGGCGACACCGACACCGTCAGCAATGTCGAGATGGTCCTCGGCACGATGCAGAACGACACCATCACCGGCAGCAACGACGGAGCCTTCCATCTACTGCAGGGCCTTGGCGGCGATGACACCTTCATTGCCGGCAGCAACAACGAGTTCGTGACCTACGCCTATGACGCCGACTACGGCGCCACGCAGGGAGTCATCGTAGATCTCGCCGCGGGCACCGCAACCGACGGCTTTGGCGGCCACGATACGTTGGTCAACGTGCATTCCCTGCACGGCAGCAATTTCGCCGACACGATCACCGGCAGCAATGGCGATGATTTCGTGCAGGCGCTGGCCGGCGACGACCACATTGACGGAGGGGCCGGTTGGGACACTGTCGATTACAGCGCCGACATCTTCTTTGGAGCAAGCGCCGCTGACCACATCGTGGCCGACGTCGCCGCCGGTACGGTCGATGGAACATTCTCGGGACACGACACCGTGGTGAACATCGAAGCGGTCGGCGGCACGCAGGGCGACGACACCCTGCTCGGGGACGACAACGACAACTACCTCGGTGGCAATGAGGGCAGTGACCTGCTCGATGGCCGCGGCGGCAATGACTACCTCGTGGGTGGTGCGGGCAATGATACCTTCGTCTTTGCCGGCCAGTTCGGCTACGACACGATCGAGGATTTTGCCGCCGGCAACGGCGACCAGATCCAGTTCAGCGGCACCCCCTTCGGCAGCTTCCACGACATCATGGCCAATGCCAGCGAAGACGGCTCGGGTGTCTTTATCGACGCCGGAGCGGGTCAGGGCGTGGAGCTTGCCGGTCTGCATCTGGGCCAGTTGTCGAGCGCGGATTTCTTGATCGTTTAGTAGCCCTCATCGGCTGGGGGGCTGCGCCCCCCAGCCACGCCTTGCGACAATTCGAGCGGAGGAGAATGCGCTCGACGTGCAGATGCGCCCGCCCAGACCTCGAGGGCACAGTGAGCCGACGTATCCAGGGCCTGTCTATAGGGGTGGTTGGTGCGGTGTCCGCCTTGGGTCAGAAGCAGACCTCGATGCAAAGGGGCGGGCCCGAAGTTCGAGTCCTCGCAAACCTACATGTCTGGTGGCCGCTAAGCGTCAGAAGCTGGCGGTGTCTGCTTGGCGCCAAAAGCAGTCCTCCAGCCCGTGAGCCGCAACGTAGCGAGCGACTCGACGACGTTCCGATAAACACTGACTTTGCAGTCGCCGGAGATCGGTGAACTGGGCGGAATGCTTTCGGGGTCGCATCCCGTAGCACCACACGAAGGGCGCGCCTTTCGATCGCAGCAGTCCTGCAACTTCGAACCGCGTCACCGCGGCCAAGTTTGAGATCGACCACAGCCGCGCCGGGCGTTGCTCCTTCGATGGCCTAGGAGACATCTTCCGCCCGGGCCACCGGTCCGACAACTGTCGCGCCGGCATCGGGAACCGGGCGGCTTAGTCTCGGCGCAGATCGAAGGTGAGGCAGAAACGGCATGGCCCATTTGGGGGATGTTCTTGTATTTCTGGAGTGCGAAAATCACCTCAGTTGCGACTGAAACGGTCCGGCTGGGGGATCCGACCACTTCTACGTCGCTAGGTGAGCGGCCAACTGCGCCCGCTCAGCGCAACGAGATCATTCCTCAGCAATTGCCAAACTTCACGGCGCGTCTGCATGCCAGGCGTGCGTCTTAGTGCGCGGCTAAGGTTGAGTTCGGCACTGCCGACCATCGCACCAGCCATCACTTTGGGGGATCAGATGATATCAAAGAAGGTAGCGCCGCAGCTTGTCTACGGCATCAGACAGCCGTGGTATCCAGGGGGACTACGAGGTGTTCTCAAGCCGCCTGTTGCCTTACGCGTCGGCCAATCTCACCTATAACCTCGACGACGAGGGGCATCTCGGACTGAACGCACAGTATACGAAAGGATCAGACCCGCAGCTCGGCACGCTGGACGACAAATTCACGATCGGGTTGACTGGAAAGCTCTAGGTGAGGGAACCCGTCTGCGTCGGCTCCCAGGTCACCGCAAGACGCAGATGCCCAAAATTGTTCCAGTACTTAGATGGAATGTCGTTCGCCATAAACGTGAGCTGGCCCGAGGCCGTTGCGTCCCAACGCCGGCCTCTGCCGATCTCGAGCGGCTGGTCTGGTGACTTGTCAAAAAGCGCGATGAGGCAAAACCACTTGGCACCGGGCACGATCCTGTCCTTCTCGAAGGGCCGTAACCAGGGGAGGCTGTAGCCACCGGCGCCGCAGGGAATGTAGGCATCGACCCACCAGCCACTGGCGCTGAACGTGTAAGTTTGTCCAGCGGTCACGTTCATGACCGTTGAAACGCGGTCCCTAGCTTGGACCCGGAGTAACAAAAGGCCTGCGACGTCTGTCATGCCCCGATGTCCGTCGATGTTCGGCCAAGACAATGCGTTCTGTAATCTGAGTCTGAATTCCACCCGGCGACTCGAGGCGGCCTGCTCAGTGCAGGAGACTAAGTCCGCCGCTCAGCTCGGGACTGTGGCGCAAGGTCGCTCGAAAATCGATAGGAAAAACGCTCGATGCGCGCGGTCGAGAGTGATCGGATACGGCGCCAACCTGCTCGACAAGCTTCCGCGCTCCGACTAACCTCTTCGCCATTGTATTGCGACCGTGCGACTGCCGTTAACGCGCGTATTCGCCTGATCAACCTTCGACAGATCCATTTTCAAGCCCGGCTTCGACAAGTCGTGGCGCTGTTGCTGCAATCAATGAGCGTCTATGAGCCGGCACGATTGCGACACCTGACTGTTTGAGACTTTGGGGGGGGCAGAATGACGGTCGACTTCCACAGTGTCTTTGAGCATGAGCTCAAGGCCATCAACTTCAGACGTGAGCATCTGAACGAGGGCACGGCGCCCTCCCAAGGCAAGGATCCGGCGCTCAAGCAAGCGGGCACTCGTGCCAAAAGATTTCTCGTTGATCGGGCCATGGCCTCGATTGTCAGTCCTCCGTCGGGCAAGACACGTGGCCCCACCAAGACGGCCCCGGAGAGCAAGCTAACAGGACTGGCATTCTCCGGTGGGGGAATGCGTTCGGCTTCCTTCTGCCTGGGCGTGCTGCAGGGGCTCGATGCTGTTGCTCCCGAGGGGCAGCCGCAAGTGCTCGACGCCTTCGACTACCTCTCGACGGTTTCAGGTGGCGGCTACATCGGGGCTTCGCTCGTGGCCGCGCTTATGCAAGGCGATCACTCGTTTCCCTTTGAGAGCCGCCTGGACGAACAGGAAACACCGGAGATCCAGCATCTCCGGGACCACTCTAACTTCCTTGCGCCGAACGGTCTCATCGACCTCGTGACTGGTTTTGCGCTCGTCTTGCGGGGGCTTCTTGTTAACGCCGTCACCATCCTGCCGCTCTTGCTGATCTGCGCCGCATTCACAATCTTCTGTAACCCAACCCTTGCCGACTTGAAGCAGCCCGACGTCCTGGGGATCCCGATCTCGGATGTGCTGCCCTTTAATTTGCCGGCCTTCGGTCAGTTCACTCTTTCCGTGTGGCTGGCGGGGCTATTCATGTTCCTCACTTTCGCAAGCGCGATCTGGTCCTCGCTGACTTTTGCCCGCGGCAGCCTTGATAGGCGGGAAGCCATGGGGCGCTTCCTCGGCGCTCTACTTCTGGTGTGGCTTGTAGTGGTCTTCATCGAAGTCCAGCCCTTTGTAATCCGGGGTATCATCGAAGCCGGGAAACCGCCCGGCGACCCGAAATCGACGGACCCGGTTCAACAGGCCCTCGTCGTCATCGGTCACGTCATACCTGGCCTCACCGCCGTTCTTGGGCCATTGGCCGTCATTCTCATCTCGACCGGCCAGAAACTGGCCAATGTTGCAAAAGCAACGATCGGCGAGGCAAACCTCAAGTCGGTGCTGGCCAAGCGGGGAAGTGAGCTTGCTCTCTGGGGAGCGGCTCTCATCGTCCCCTTCATCTTATGGGCTGTGTACCTCTATCTGAGCGTATGGGGCATCCACGGATCGCCCGGCGACGCGAGCTGCTTGAAAGAAAATACACCAGCCTGGCTTGAAGGCCTCACCGGCTGCCTCAACGGCGCGTTGCCTCAGCCAATCGCGCGGCTCGGCACGGTGGGATACGACTACGCATTCCTGGCAGCTGCGCTGTTCTTGATCTGCCTGTTGCTGGGGCCCAACGCCAACTCGCTCCACGAGCTCTACCGTGACCGGCTGAGCCGGGCCTTCCTGTTCGATCGGGCGAAGCTCATCGCAGAGGAGCGCACGACTGAGGCTAATCAAACGGTATCCGCGACTGCCCGATCGCATCCGGCTGAGCTGGACGAGGACCTCGATACTAATCCCCAAAGCATCGATGGTCGGAAGCTCTCTTCGCTCAAGCCGAAGAAGAAGGACGGTTCGTTCAAGATGGCTGCAGCTGCGGCGCCCTACATTCTGATGAATGCCAGCATCAACCTTCAGGGCTCCAAGGAGCTCAATAAGCGCGGGCGCAACGCCGACACGTTTCTCTTCAGCCCCTTATTTGTCGGCAGTCGCTGCACCGGCTTTACCGCGACAACCGAGATCGAGGAGTTTGCGCCGAATTTCGGTCTGGCGACGGCAATCGCTATCTCGGGCGCCGCCGCTTCTGCGAATATGGGACGCGAGACCATCAAGGTCCTGACCTTCAGCCTTGCGATGCTCAACGTCCGGTTAGGCTACTGGTTGTTCAATCCCTCACGTCTGAAGGATCTGAAAAGGTTCTGGCCCAGCGGATGGTCGAACTTCGGAACGCTGTTCTTCGTTAAAGAGGCAACCGGCAATCTGAGTAACAACGATCTCAATGTCTATTTGACCGACGGGGGTCATGTCGAGAACCTTGGCATCTACGAACTGCTGCGCCGCCGGTGCAAGGTGGTCGTCGCCGTCGACATGGATATGGACCCAAATCTCACCTTCCCCTCACTCGTCAATCTCGAGGTGATGGCGCGCATCGATCTTGGCGTCCGTCTCGACCTGCCCTGGGCCAAGCTCCAGGAAAGCGCTGTCGCAGTGACAGCCGAAAAACTACGTGGAAAGGAAGGGTTCCCAGGAGGCAAGGGGCCGCACGCCTGCGCGGTGGCGGCCGCTTCACCTTCGATCCCGACGCGGAATTCGAAGCAACTGCGCCCAAAGCGGAAGTCGGTCGGCCTGGATGCAAGGCCAACCAGATCGGTTACTCCCGAGTACGCCAGTTCAGCGCCCTCTGAGCTGCGCCGCGCCAGCCGGTGACTGGACTAACTGGGTAGGACTAGTTCTCCGGCAACTCGGCCTTCTCGAGGTACCATTGACTTGTTGAGCGTTTGCAGCGGATGAAATTATGCTGGCCCGCTGGGGGCTGCCACAGGTCGCGTTTCCTCATGAGACGACGCTTGATCAGTTCTTCACCGAGGAGCAGTTCGAGGCATATCGTTCGCTTGGCTTCCACTCGGTCCAGCGGCTCTTCACCGGGCAGGACAACTTCGAGACGCTGGTTCCAGGATGCCGCCAAGCAGTTCATCTCGGACGGCAACGACCTGATGAAGCAGGCCTGACGCGCCTCTTCGGCTCCGCCGCCGAGGTGGCGGGGCCTCTCCACCTTGACGCCCATGTGGCGCACTGC
>Ga0207667_10004484_pt1 | contig 17100 bp, 19 predicted proteins | sample KBSCornC52_FD_184301 | JGI IMG/M metagenome (GOLD analysis project Ga0207667, IMG submission 184301) | Corn rhizosphere microbial communities from Kellogg Biological Station, Michigan, USA - KBS Corn C5-2 (SPAdes) (version 2) | ecosystem: Host-associated > Plants > Roots > Rhizosphere > Soil ...
GCGCCAGCGCGAGCCCGGAATCCATAACCACGACAGGGAGTATGGATTCCGGGCCTGCGCCAAGTGGCGCATCCCGGAATGAGTGGTGCTTTACTGCCCGTGATCGGTCAGAACCTTGGCGCAGGCCCGGCTGAGCCGGCCACGGTTTTGCTGCAGGCACGCCAGCACTAGCTGGTCGCCGTCATTGATGTGAGCGCGGCAAAACCGCGCAACGTCGCGCGCGCAAGCGTCATGCCCCTGCTGCGCCGAAGCCGCTGATGCCAGCAGAACAAACGGAATTATGAAAAGAAATCGGGCCATGATGCATGCGCCTTGCCGGTCATGATATCCGCGCGTTCTAATGCGCTCGCACCGGCACGGCAATGCAGGACGCCGACTGTGATGTCCGTCACTCCGGCCGGATCCGAGCCTCACCACATCCTCAATGACGCGTTAACTGGATTGCTTCACCGCTTTGCGCCTCGCAACGACGAAAACAACGGTTGAGCCAGAATTACTTCAGGGAACGAGGCCGCGTTGGTGCGGCGTTAACGACTATTTCTCATTAATGGCCCGGCTACGATTTGATCGTGGGTAGTCAGGGAAGAGTAACCATGCGTAATGCGTTAGGTGCGTTAGGTCTGCTGGTGGCGAGTGTTGCGACGGCCTGTGTCGTCACCGCCGTGTGGTTTTGGACATCCTCTCCGCGCCTTGAGGTGGCGGTGCCTGCCACCATCAGCGCCCCGCCACCCGAACGGCTACCGGCGACCGCCGCCGCCACGTCGGCCGCAGCCCGCGACGACGTCGAGGTCACCGCCGCGCTTTCGGAAAAACCTCCGGTTCCGCCACAGCCGAAGACCGCGTGCGCCAATCCGGATGCGCTCGGCGTCAGCCGCGTGGTCGAGGTCGACACCACGGGGGGACCGGGTTTCGGCTTCGAGCATTTCAAGCAGCTCGATTTTCTGACCGACAAGGAAGTCGTGCTGACCTTCGACGACGGTCCATGGCCGGTGAACACACCCTCGGTGCTCAAGACGCTTGCCGACGAGTGCACCAAGGCGGTGTTTTTCCCGATCGGCAAGCACGCCACCTATCATCCGGAAATCCTCAGGCAGGTGGCCGCGGCGGGGCACACGGTCGGGGCCCACACCTGGTCGCACGCCAACCTGAACGGCAAGAACTTCACCGAGCAGCAGGCCAGGGACGAGATCGAAAAAGGCTTCAGCGCGGTCAAGCTGGCTCTGGGCGCAGCCCCCGCGCCGTTCTTTCGCTTTCCGCAACTGCAACATCGTCCCGATGCGATGACCTATCTCGGCTCGCGCAACGTCGCGGTGTTTTCCTGCGACCTCGATTCCTTTGACTTCAGGGCCAGGGACGCGGCGCAAATCGTCAATACCGTCATGGCCAAGGTGGACAAGCAGGGCAAAGGCATCATCCTGATGCACGACTTCCAGAAACACACCGCGGAAGCCTTGCCCGCTTTGCTTCGCCGGCTGAAGGCCGGCGGCTACAAGGTGGTGCAGATGAAAGCCAAGGCGCCGCTGCAGACGTTGGCCGAATATGACGAGGCGCTGGTCAAGGAGATAAAACTGCCGGTCGCGAGCACGCGTCCGGTCGGCAGCGTGGTGCAGACGGTTTCGCAGTAGTATGAAACCGTCATTGCGAGCGCAGCGAAGCAATCCAGAGGTTATATAAAGTAAGTGCTGGATTGCTTCGTCGCTTTGCTCCTCGCAATGACCAAAACAATACATCGTTCAACCGCGCCAAGGCTACTGCCCGTGGCTCTGGAATACCTTTTGACAGGCAGAACTCAGTCTTTGCCGGTTCTGCTGCAGGCATTGCTGGACTGCCCCATCGTCGCCCAGTTGTTTTCGGCAAAAGCGCGAAGCGTCGCGCGAGCACGCCTTCTGCTCCTGCGGAGTCCCCATGTGTCCGCCCTGGGCTGAAGCCCAGGACATGCCCGTGCAAAAAAACGCAAAAACAAGGATCAGTTTTGACATTCGGGGTCCTTTCCAAAATCGGTCGATCGCGAAAAGCGGTTGCCATTGCCGGCAAATCGTGAACGCCCAAGGCGGGGTTTTGTTCGCTCAGGCGCCAGGCGAAACCTGCGGCGGTTGTATTGAGGGGCGCGATGCCGGCGCGGTGGCCGATCATGCAGGACCGCTGCCGCGTTGCAGCGAGGATCGCGCCAATAATTAAATTTCCGTCGAGCCCAATGCGGATATTGCCCGTCCGAAAATATCGGGCTTACAGTGAAGGGGGCAGGGGATGCTTGGACAGGAGGCAGGCATGAACCCAAAAGGAGCAGTGTTTCAGCCTGAGTTGATCGAGTTGATGAAGTCGGTGCTTGACGATGCCACGATCATGCTTCCCGAGGCAAAGCGCACGTCGGCGATGAAAGCTCAAATCGCCTCTCATATTCTCTCATGCGCCGCGAACGGCGAGCGGGATCCGCAGGCCCTGAAAACGGCCGCGCTGTTAGCCGTCGTCGAGTGCACGAGCTATTCCCACGACATGTCGCCGGCGCGCCGGGCGGTTTGAGGCGCGCTGAGAATTCTGGCGTGTCGAAAGCGCGCGCCGTTGGCCGCGCCGCGCGCCGTGAAGTTTGGTGCCGAGTTTCGCGCTCTCTCCTTTCCCCGCGCGGAACTGCAGGCCAAGCGTGATTCGGCCGGCGCTCGTCAGCGGTCCGAATCCGAACGTGCGCACGCGACCAAACTCGAAAGTGGCTTCCAGCCCGACGATGCCCGTGCCGTTCGCCCGCGGGGCGAGGCAACCGCCACCTCCGACGATGTTCGACGAGATCGGGAACGGAGGATCAGGGCAGGCGATGGACAAAAGCATTCCGCCGGTCTGTGGCCGCTGCGTCCGACTTTGAATTGAAAGAAGGCTGGTGCAAGAGGGAGCCGCAGACGCGCAGCAACATATTGATTTCAAATATGAAAATATTTGAGAAATATTTTTGTACCAACAAATATACCAACAGTCTTGCTTGGCACGCCCTAGGTCGCAGCGTTCATTAGCGCGTATGGTTTGTCACATCAGAGCGCGCGAACTGACTCGGAATATACGGGGGGTACGATGATTAGCATTTTGGACAGCAAACGTTCTTTGATCTGGCATGGAATGTTCCTATTTCTATTGGGCTTGCTCACCGGCCTTGTTGAACATCAATTCATCAACCCCCGCATGGGACTGGCCGCGCACCTAGAAGGCGTCATGAACGGGATTTTCCTCGTCGCATTAGGTGCGGTCTGGGCGGACGTGCGACTTTCTCCCCGTCTGAGAGCTGGAGCATACTGGAGCGCGCTATACGGTACCTATGTTAATTGGGGCGTCACCTCGTTGGCGGCGGGTGTTGGTGCAGCAAGCCTGTCCCCAATTACTGGTGCCGGCCACACCGCTCTACCTTGGCAGGAGACGCTTGTGACGTTCGGTTTCATTACAGTCGGGATTGCAATCATTGCCGCTTCCGTCCTTATCCTATGGGGTTTGCGGCGCGCCGCGACCTAGTGATCCTCGCGTATGCTAGGGTGCGTACTCATAAACCTTCGTGGATGTCCGCTTCACACCAATACCGACCGCCTTTGACGCGATGGGCCAGTACCAGACGTGTTGCCGTCCCGTTGCCTGCTGCCTCGGGCTGGCAGGAGTCTGCCGTCCGAGGGCTCGTAGGTCTTGTTCGTCCAAGTTATCCTGGTCATTATCGAAGCCAGATTCATAGGAGAACAGCGTGGCGCGTTTCCTTGCCTTATTGGTTGCCGTCTGTTGTCAATTTCAGTCTGGACCTGTGTTTGCGGACGACGCATCGAAGCTGCTGGTTGGGAGTTGGAAGCTGACCTCATGGACCATTCAAATTGTCGGTGGTGACTCCAGCGAACCATTTGGTCCTAACCCGAAAGGCAGGGCGGTTTTTACGCCGGACGGATTCGTGACCTTCATCATTGTGGGAGCAAATCGCAAGCCTGCAACCAACAACGACGAGTCGGCGGCGCTCCTCAAGTCGTTGCTTGTCTACAGCGGAAAATTCACCATCGACGGAGACAAGTTCACGACCAAAGTCGACATGTCGGGCAACGAGCTCCTCACGGGGCAGGATCAGGTGAGATTTTTCAAGCTGGAGGGTGACCGGCTGAGCTTGCGAACCGCGGAACAAGTCAGCTCCGTTGGCATCTATCAGGGTAAGAAAGTCGTCGGCACTCTCGCTTGGCAACGCGAACGCTGAGGGCCTGGGCATTTGGCGTAACTTCTTTCCCATTCGGAAACCTCCGCGCTGAATGTCTCCCGTGGGTCAAAAACGGTCCTCGCCGGGCGGCGTTTGATACCTCCGCTTTGGCCAGAAGCCGACGCAGCCATGGGTGGTCATTTAGCTCGCTTCCAAATCACATCGACGGTCTCGCCACTCGGAGGGCGAATGGTTAGCGTGAGACGATCATCTGCGATCGCTATGAAGCGCTTCTGATCTGTACCATTCCAGTTCGGAAAGGAACTACCTTCAACATGAATTGCGATGCTGCGGTCTGCCTCATTCACTGAGTACGTCCCGAAGTAGGTCTGAGTCCCATTAGCTGTTGCTTCGTTTTCTTCCGCACTGCCCTGCCAAAGGGCATTGCTTGCGTATTTGGTACGGTTTGAGCGCATGACTGTGATGATGTACCGCCCGCCGGCATCAAAAATGGCCATACCCGTCGGGTTCGCTCCAAACTGCCGCAACGTTGTTCCGTCTTTTTTCTTCTGCTCCCATGAGACCACCATCCACGTTCCAACGAGTCCTTCCTTCAACGATGGCTGCTGACCAGAGACACTATTCGCATGCAGGGACAACCCCAAAGCCGCGACAATGCACGTACTGAGAACGCTACGGTGCTTCATTAGTGTCCTCCTTGGCTTTGCCACCTTGCTGCAGGTCGAGCTACAGCAGAGTATAGAGAAGCCCGGCTTGTAAACGACTGATTTCCAATTTGGGTCATTTTCGACTGATTTAAGGGGGGCGGCTGGTTGAAGTCCGCTTTGCCACGAAAGCGCCGAACCGGGGCCAAGCCAGAAGCGTTGCGCATGGACCGCCCCCATGATTCAAACTCCCAAACTGGGGGTCGAATCATGCGCTACGAGCTCGCCGACTATGAATGGCTTGCCATCAAGCCGATGCTGCCGAACAAGCCGCGTGGCGTTCCTCGGGTAAACGACCGACGTGTTTTAAACGGCATCTTCTGGGTCCTACGATCCGGGGCACCTTGGCGCGATTGCCGGATCATTTTGGCCCATACACGACCTGCTATAACCGTTTCGTCCGCTGGCGGCGGGCCGGTGTCTGGTGCCGCATCATCGACGCACTTGCCGGCGCCCATGATGCCGCTGTCCAGATGATCGACACATCTATTGTCCGCGTGCACCAGCATGGAGCCTGCATTTCAAGAAACCAGCGCCAATCGATGGGAAGGTCACGCGGCGGCTTGACGAGCAAAATCCATGCGGTGGTCGACAGCAATGGTCTGCCTGTACGTCTGGCGCTGAGCCCCGGTGAGGCTCACGACGTTCGACTAGCCGGAAAACTGCTTTCTCGTCTGAAAGTCGGGTCAATGCTGCTTGCCGACCGAGGCTATGACGCCGACTGGATCAGAGAGCTTGCCATGCAGAAGGGCGCGTGGGCCAACATCCCGCCGAAAAGCAACCGCAACGATCCGATCTGCTTCAGCCCCTATCTCTACCGCGCACGCAACCAGGTCGAGCGGTTCTTCAACAGGATCAAACAATGTCGTCGGGTGGCGACGCGCTACGACAGGCTCGCTGCCAACTACCTAGCCTTCGTTCAACTTGCGTCAATCAGGCTATGGCTGCGCCTTAATGAGTCCGCGTCCTAGATAACGCTTCACGCGCGCCATGAAGTTGATGCCGAGTTTCGCGCTCTCTCCCTTCCCCGCACGGAACTGCAGGCCAGGCGTGATTCGGCCGGCGCTCGTCGGCCGAGCGGGAAAAACATCATGCCGAACGTTTCGGACGACGTAACCGTGACTGTTGTGCCGGCAATTTCAATTGCCGGAAGCCATGAAAGGGTGGATGGCGGCGATGACGTAGAATGCGAGCCAGGCGCTCGCCACGACGACTGTTGCTCTGTGATCGTATGGAGGAAAGGCGTCTCGCCTGATGTCGGGCTTATCGGATTCGGCGACATCACAGCGGTTTTGAACCGGTCGCGCTACGGCCTGTCGCCACCGTGGCTCACCGGCGCGTTCTACGGCCAGCGGTAGCGCATCTGCAGGGGCTAGCACGGCGACCTCCAGGATTGGCGTTGCGCGATGTTAGGCAATCGACCGCAGTAACCGCATCATCCGAACCAATGATATCGCCATCTCGTTCTCGACATCTGGCATAGCTTCACTCATTTTTCCGATGGATATCAAAGCTTGCTCTTTTGAAGATGGTACCAGATCAATCGCCGCCGAGAACGATGGGAGAGTCGAATAACAAGGCCGTGGAATTTCCGCAGCGGAACGTTTCTAATATCATGTTGCACATTCGTGCTCACAGGGATGCGCTTCACTGCCGTAAGCGTAAATATCGCGAAGCACCCGAGCGAGTTAAAGCCGAATACGCCGGCTACGACTACGTCGCCCGATACGGTTAGCGCGTAACTGACAGTCGCCAGGTTTGCGAGCGTGAACAGACCCCATGTCATCAACGAAACACCAACGGCGCCGTGACGATCGCGTCTGACACACATTATCTGTGGGACATAAGCAACGATCCGCGCGCCGTTAAGCAGCGCAAATGCAACTGTCGAAAAATCAATCGATGTCATGACGCCTTCGGCTGAACATTGGTAACGGCTAAGCGAGTACTCGAACGACGGTGCGCTATCTGCGGGCCGTTTCGGAAGCCATCTTTGGTGGCCCATTCGCGATTGAAAGTTTGACGGTTCCTTCGTCCGAGGCGTGGAAAGCATCAGCTTTCGGGCTGAGCGCAGCATACAAGATCAACCCAATCAGGATAGAACCGTAGAAACCGACCGCACCAAGCGTCCACCGCCTTGCAACGGGACGGTCCGCGTCATCTAGTTTGTATCGATAAATTTGCATGAAAGGCTCCTTAAGGCAGCTTGCCCGAAATGACTCATTGAACTGGATGCGCGATGCTAGGCGATCGACCGCGGAGAGGCCTGGAATCGGATGATTTGAGCTGCCGTCGAGTTTCCAGGAAATGAGCGAACCAGAAATAAATATCATCGCAGCGTCGATGTTGTGCGCTTCGCCAGATCTCGGCTAAATTGTCGCCGTCACAATCATGTTGTTCGTGCTGCATGGCGTAACTCCATAAAGCCTTCGGATGAAACGCAATTTACGCCACTGACCGACCGTGAATTCGCAGCGGACGGACGAAAAGCGCCGCCGTTAGAAAAATCCTGCGCTCAAACCGAGGCCATAGCTGGCTGCGATCAACGACACGCTCAGGCCGACTCCACAAAAAATAGCGATTGTTTTCGGAGTTTCGATATCAACTTGAGTTCCTGACACGCGAGAAAGCGCTTTTGCGATAGCGGTCATTTGCGATCTCCATGGCTAGACCTTCGAGTATGAGGACTGTTCAGCATTTTTAGAGTGATTTCCCTATTCAAATCTGATGATCGCAGATCAAGCGGCCATCAATGCTGGGTTTGATTTTCGGCGATGGGCCATGAAGCCGACACCCGATTATAGAATCGTGATCGGGTAACAGGACCGGGTAAACCCCTCGAATGATCCGGCGGAAACATGGACACCAAGGAGACATTCAAGATTTTGCAGAAGTCGAACAAGCGCACTGCACTGATGCCGTTGGCTCCCTTTTCATAATTTTGAACTTGCTGGAACGAGACGCCCAACGCTCTTGCAAGCAGTTTTTGTGTCAGGTGCAGCGAGAGACGACACTCGCGTATTCGCGAACCGATATATTCGTCAATTTCTGATTTCGATTTCTTCATGTCCCGGCCTAGCCTTACGCAATTTGCATCGTCTTTGGAAAAGATGGCGTGCGCGTTCGCAGCGAGGTGAGATCGTCCGATCAACCACCAGTGGAAAAGACGAATGTCATGTCGTGGATCTTCTCCACCGGAAGATTTTTGATGTTCCGGTGCATCTCGGATATATCCATACTCGCGCTCTTGGCGGAGCCCACGCCCGCCGCAGCAATCGGACCGGAGAAGAAAGTCAGCTTCAAGCCGAACCCGACCAGGATGATTGTCACAACAGCGATAGCGGGATGCGCGCGCATGATGGTCCTCCGATTTTTGCGGCCGGGACATCCCGGCACGTTGTTCGCGTGACACCACTTGAAGCCTGTCGCCGTCGTCGCCGGCGTCAGCCCGACGTCACAGCGCCGTTATTTTTGCTCGAGGACCGTGAAAAGTGTAGAATGCGGCTCCTGGAGGGGCATCACCGTGCAAACCCCACGTGCGCCAATGGACGGCGCGCCACCCCCAAGATTTGGACTTTCGCTGCTGGGAGGCTTCGAGCTGACCGGGCCGGATGGCATTGTCGACCTGCCGAGCAAGAAGCTTGCGGGCTTGTTGGCCTATCTGGCCTGCAACGCGCCCCGGCCGCAGCCGCGTGAGAGGCTGTCCGCCCTGCTGTGGGGCTCCCACTTCGACGCCCAGGCCAAGCAGAACCTGCGCCAGGCGCTGTTCCGGCTGCGCAAAGTGCTCGGCCAGGACGCTCTGGAGAGCGACGGCGAAATCGTATCGCTCAATACGGCGGCCATCCTGTGCGATGTCAGCCGGTTCGAGGCCCTGGTCCGTGAGGGCAGCCGTGACGCGTTGAGCGCGGCAGCCGATCTTTACCGCGGCCGGCTGATCGACGACGTGACCATCGGCGAAGAGGGTTGGAACGAATGGCTCACCGGTGAACGCGAGAGATTACTGGAGCTTGCCCTTGGCGCCATGATGGGGCTCGGTGAACACGAGCTCGCGGCCGGCCGGGCCGAACAAGCGCTGAGGGCCGGCCAGCGCGCCGTCGCGCTCAACAACATGCGCGAGGACGCCCATCGGTTGATCGTACAGGCGCTGGCCGCCACGGGACGCAAAGCCGAAGCGCTCAAGCACTACCAAGACCTCGTTGCGCTGCTCAAGCACGAGCTGAATACGGAGCCCGATGCCGCAACCAGGTCGCTCGTCGCCGAGCTGCGCAGCACACAGCCGCCGAGCAGATCGCCCGCTGTCAGAGAGTTCGCCAAGCCCGCGCTACCGCAGCCCGACGGGCCGTCGATTGCGGCGCTGCCCGTTGGCGATATGAGCAGACACCGGGAGCAGGAGAGCGCCGAGAGCCCTCCAGCACCGCGCGATGTGGCACCGTCCACGGTAGCGGTCAGCACGGGCGGCCCCGAGAGGCGACAGCTGACGATCATGGTTTGCAATATGGTCGTCTCAATGCCGCTTGCGGCTCACCTTGACCCCGAGGACATGCACGATCGGATTGCCGCCTTCCACAAAATGGTCGCCGATGTGGTGGCGCGGTTTGACGGATTCGTCGCCCAGTACCTGGGCGACGGCGTGGTCGTTTATTTCGGTTACCCTGCGGCTAATGAGCATGACGCCGAGCAGGCCGTGCGCGCCGGCCTTGCCATCCTCGACGCAGTCGACACGCGGACGGCCGCTTCCGAGGCGACCCTTCAGGCACGCGCCGGCATCGCCACCGGGCTCGTCGTCCTCGGCGAGCAGCTTGGGACCGGCGACATGCGGCAGCGTGTCGCGATCGGCGAGACGCCAAGCCTGGCGGCGCGGCTGCAGGCCGAGGCAGCGCCGGGCGAGGTGGTTATTGCGGCCAGCACGCGGCTGCTGGTGGGGCGAATGTTCGACTGCCGCGCACTGGGCGCCATCGAGGTGAAGGGGCTGCCGGATCCGGTCGAGGCTTGGCAGGTGCGCAGCGAGATGGCCGGCGTCAGCAGGTTCGAGGCGCGGCATGCGGGCGCGCTGTCCCCGCTTGTTGGCCGGCAGGAGGAGATCGAGCTGCTGCTGCGCCGTTGGAATCAGGCCAAGGCCGGTGAGGGTCGGGTCGTGCTGCTCTCGGGCGAGCCCGGCATCGGCAAGTCGCGCATCACTGAAGGCCTGCTGGTCGGGCTCGAGGGCGAACCGCATGCTCGCCTGCGCTATTTCTGTTCTCCGCACCATACGAGCAGCCCGTTCTACCCCTTCATTGCGCAGCTCGAGCGAGCCGCGAGCTTCGAGCCGGGCAGCAGCGCCAGAGCGAAGCTCGACAAACTGGACGCCCTGCTCAAGCCGTTGGCGACGAAACGCGATCTGGCACTCATTGCGGAACTGTTGGGGCTGCCGGCGGACGGGCGCTACCCGGCGTTGACGGTCAGTCCACAGCAGAAGCGAGAGATGACCCTCGCCGCGCTTCTCAACCAACTTGACGGCGTCGCGGCGCAGAGGCCCGTCCTGATGGTGTTCGAGGACGCCCACTGGATCGATCCGACATCGCTCGACCTGCTCGATCGAACGGTTGCCCGCGTCGCGGACCTGGCGGTGCTGCTGGTGGTCACGGTGCGGCCCGAGTTCCAGCCAACCTGGGTCGGCCAACCGCATGTGACGATGCTGCCCCTAAGCCGCCTTGGCCGTCGCGACAGCGCCGGCATCATTGCCGGCGTCACCAGGGACAAGGCGCTGCCCAACGCAGTCGTCGAGCAGATCCTTGCGCACACAGATGGAGTGCCGCTGTTCGTCGAGGAGCTGACGAGCACGCTACTCGAAAGCGGGCTGTTGCGTGAGACGGCCGACTGCTACGTGCTCGACGGACCGCTGCCGCCGCTTGCCGTACCGACGACGCTGCAAGCTTCGCTGGTGGCGCGCCTCGACCGGCTTGGCCCTATCAAGGATGTGGCGCAGATCGGCGCCGCAATTGGACGGGACTTCTCCCACGAACTGATGGCCGCGGTGTCGGCGCTGTCCCCAACGGAGCTCGACGCCGCGCTCGAGCGGCTGACGGCCTCCGGCCTCATCTCCCGGCGCGGAATGCCGCCGGACGCGACCTACTCCTTCAAGCATGCGCTGGTGCAGGACGCCGCCTACGCCACGATGCTCAAGAGCCGGCGGCGGCAGTTGCATTCGAGCATCGCCAAGTTGCTGGTCGAGCGGTTCCCGGCGATGGCCGAAAGCCTGCCCGAGGTCGTCGCCCACCATTTCACCGAGGCCGGGTCCGCAAGCGAGGCGATTGGCTATTGGCGCAGAGCGGGTCAGCTTGCGAGCGCCCGGTCGGCCAATCTGGAGGCTGTCAAATCCTTCGAGCAGGCGCTGCATGTCCTCGAGGCCCTGCCGGAAAGCCGGTCCACGCTGGAGCAGGGCTTCGAGATGCGTCTTGAGTTGCGTCCAGTGTTGAGCCAGCTCGGCGGAGGCCAACGGATGTTGGCGTGCCTGCGCGGAGCCGAGGCCCTTGCCGAGCGGCTGAACGACGACCGCCGGCGCGGCCGGGTCTATGCGTTCATGACGATCAGCCAGTCGATGCTCGGCGAGCTGGACGAGGCGCTCGTGACTGGCTCCCGCGCGTTGGAGATCGCCGGGCGCCTCGAAGACTTGAGGCTTCGCATCCTCACCACCAGCAATCTCGTGTACGTGCATTACCTGCGGGGTGAGTATGATCGGGTGATCGAACTGGCCACCGGCAACCTCGCCGCGTTGCCTGCCGAGTGGCTCTACGAGAATGTCGGACTTTCTGCACCCCCATCGGTGTGGGATCGGACCTGGCTGATCGCGAGCCTCGCCGAGCTCGGCCGATTCGCCGAAGCGGCTAAGTATGAAGCGGAGGCCATCCGCCTCGCCGAACCAACCCAGAATGCCTACACCATCGGCTTGGCCCACAACGCGGCGGCCATGCTCCGCCTCCTCGAGGGGGACTGGGCCCAGGCGCGCTCACTGATCGAACGCTGGATCGCGGTGTCTCGGACGGCGAATATCCACCATTTTTCCTGCTCCGCTTGGGCACTGGCGCAACTCGGCGAGGCGAGCGAGGCGCTGAACCGGCTCAGGGAAAGCGACCGTGAGCCTGCGATTGAGATCGTCGTCCGGCGCGCCTGGTGCTACAGCGCGCTGGGTCGCGCCCATCTTCGGCTTGGCCGGCTCGACGAAGCACAGCGCCTCGGCGACCGTGCGGTCGAATCCTCTTCGTCTCAGCCCGGGTTCGCGGCCCATGCGCTGCACCTGCTGGGCGACATCGCGACCCATCCCGATCGCTTCGACGCAGAAACCGGCGAGGCCCACTACCGTCGGGCGCTGGCGCTCGCCGAGCCGCGCCACATGCGCCTGCTTATCGCCCACTGCCACCTCGGCCTCGGGAAGCTCTTTCGTCACACAGGCAAGCGCGATCGGGCCTACCAGCACCTCACCACCGCGACGGCGATGTACCGCGAGATGGGCGTGAGGTTCTGGCTCGAGCAGGCGGAGGCGGAGATGCGTCAGCTGCAGTAGTCGTCGCGGACTTTATGGACAAAGCATTCCGCCGATCTTTGGCTTCTGCGTCCGGTTTTTAATTGAAAGAAGATTGGTGCCGCAAACAGGATTCGAACCTGTGACCCCGTCATTACGAAGCGCGAATTCGTGGAGTCCGCCGAGTTCACTCCGGGATGCTCTAGATCCCTCAGAGCCGCGTCATAGCGCGTTTAAGCAATGTCGGACTAATCCCCTATGGTGAACTCCGGCGTACCGGAGTGAACGTTGGTCGACTGGCTGGGGATTTCAGAAACTGCAACCGAGAGGTAACCGGCCAGCGTTTTCCAAACATAGCGTCCTAATGATGTCGATACGTGTAAGCAAATTCTTCGAACGGGATATTTTTGACGTCGACGCTTTATAGATCATCCCACGTATTGGATTTTTGCGGAGGCAATCCGCCAGCGGCGGAGAGACTCCGCCAACGAGGCGCAAATTCAATCACAAAGACGAAAAATACCTGTGTAACAGCGTGTGGAACAGTTGGTCTGCCTGGCGTAGGGTTCGCGACATGAGCGCAACAATGAAACCGCGCCGAATCAGTAAACAGTTCCACCAAAAAACCCTTGGCTCGCTAGCAGCCTGGACGTGAACCAACGCATCGCGTTGGGGCTACCAGAGGCAATGAGTGTTATTCGAAGGGACAGAAGAACGACTTCCGCGACGCGGAGGCGATTGCCGAGGCGGTGCAGCGGCCGACGATGAAGTTCGTCGCAACCAAGACCACCGATCAGCCGGACCCGCAGGCGCTGCATCGGGTACGGGAGCGGTTGGTCAGCCAGCGCACCGGCATCATCAATCAAATCCGCGCCTTCCTGCTCGAGCGTGGCATTGCGGTGCGCCAAGGGTTACGGGTTTTGCGCGCCGAGTTACCCAACATCCTGGCCATGCCACCAGATGTCCTGTCGCCTCGCATGGTCCACCTTGTCGAAGATCTGGCCTACGACTGGCGCCGGCTCGATGAGCGGGTCGAGGGTTTGTCGAACGCGATCGAGACCATCGCGCGCCAGGATGCCGGTTGCGAACGGTTGATGAGCGTGCCCGGCATCGGGCCGATCATCTCCAGCGCGATGGTGGCCGCGATCGGCGCAGGCGATGTGTTCGCCAAGGGCCGCGATTTTGCTGCCTGGCTCGGGCTCGTTCCCAAGCAGACCTCGACCGGCAACCGCACCATTCTCGGCAAGATATCTAGGCGCGGCAATCGCTATCTGCGGGTCCTGTTCGTGCAGGCGGCATGGGTCGTGCTGATCAAGCCGAATATCTGGGAGCGCCATGGGCTCAAGCCCTGGATCGAGGCAGCCAGGAAGCGGCTGCATCGCAATGTGCTGGCGATCGCACTCGCCAACAAGCTCGCCCGTATCGCCTGGAGTATTTTGGCTCGTGGTCGGGCCTTCGAGGTGCGGAAGATCAATCATGCCGCGCCCCAGCCAACCTGATCCCAACTCCACACTGACGGCCACAGAGGCCGCTCAAAATGAGGAGCCCGCAATGACGTAGCCAGAGCAAAACACGTTACCTGCCGAGGTCTGCGAGAGGAGGAGAAGAGATGGAGGATCGGTCTTCCCGGCGCATGCGAAAACTGGTGACCCAAATGGCCCGTTGAGGCCTGTCCGCTGACGAGAACGCACGCGCGCTGATATCCATGATGGTCCGGAGCAGACCAGCTCCAATCAGAGACCGGATACATCGATGCAAGACCGCTGAATGCCCGCTCGGCGAAAACCTCTTGCAACGCACGGCCGGACCATGCATTGGGTCAGAAGCGGCAATCAAGCGCGCTTCATTCGTTGCGACTGCGAATCTATCGGGGCATTGCGATGCTTGGGCTCCACCATTTTCCCGCCCCTATCAAGAATCAGCCTTCGATTTTGATCCCGGAGTCCTTGATTACGGCCTCCCACTTGGCGATCTCCGACTTGATGAAGTTGGCAAGCTCCTCAGGCGTTGACGGCGCGACAATCACGCCGATGGCTTCAAGCTTTGCTTTGACGGCCGGGTCGCCGAGCGCGCCGACCGTATCGAGGCTCATCCTCTTCACGATTTCCGGAGGGACCTTTGCCGGCACGACGAGTGCGAACCAGGCCTGAACGTTGAATCCCGGAAGGCCGGACTCGGCCACGGTTGGTACCTCCACGGCCGCGGGAACACGTTGGGCTGTGGTGACCGCCAGCGCGCGAATCTGACCTGCACGTGACTGTTCGAGTTGCACCGTTCCGGCGATCTGCAGATCGAGGCGTCCTGCAATTAAATCCGTCGTCGCAGGGGCGTCGCCGCGATAGGGCACGTGCGTCATCTGGATTCCGGCCATTCGCTTGAAAAGCTCCCCGGTGAGATGGTTGATGCCGCCGTAAGCAGGCGTCCCGAACGTGAGATCGCCATTTCGCTCCTTGGCGTAAGCGATCAGGTCGCTGATGGATTTCGCCGGAGATGCGTTCGGCACGAAAAACACGAGCGGGAATGTGACAAGGCGGCAGACGGGCGCGAGATCGGTGACGAGATCGTATTTTAGCGAACGATAGAGATTCCTGTTCGCCGCCATCGAGCTTGCCGCGACCAGTATCGTGTAGCCATCCGGATCGGCGCGCGCGACCGTCTCAGCTCCGATATTGGTGCCTTGGCCGGGTTTGTTTTCGATGACCACTTGCTGACCCCAAATTCTGGACAAGTGATCCGCCACAATTCTCGCAGTGACGTCGGTCGTGCCCCCGGGCGCATATGGGACGACAAGGCGCACGGGCCTCGTGGGCCAAGCTTGCGCAAATGCCGGCTGCGTACCCGCCAATGTCGATAACGCGCCGAGCGCGAAAAGCTCGCGTCGATTGATCATTGTCATTCCCCCTTGCGTGCTGGTCAGCCTTGCTGCGCGCGCCAAGCCTCGCCAGTTCCACGAGATCATTCTAACAGAACCGCACCTCGACGTCCGGTTTGCTAGCGAACCCCTTTGCGACGCTGCTGCAGTCCGATCAGCGAGGATCAATCTAGCCTGGCACCTGAAAACGATCACCTTACCCCACTTCTCAGTGCATTCGGCGATGAAAGCACCGAATTCGGCGGATGAGCTTGCGAACACCGCGTAGCGACGTCCTCCGCTATCTCGTCGTCGAAAAGGGTAGGAGAAACGTCAGATCAATCAAACCCTGACGGATTATATCATCGATGTCGCGCGCTCGGTGAGCCGTCCCGGCCGCAATATGGCAAGGCTTCTGCGTCCGACTCTTAATTGAAAGAAGATTGGTGCCGCAAACAGGATTCGAACCTGTGACCCCGTCATTACGAATGACGTGCTCTACCAGCTGAGCTATTGCGGCGGACCATGCAGCGCGTTCGGCAAACGGCGCTGAAAACGCCTGCACCTGATATCCGGCACGGCCCGATTTTGCAAGAAAAACGCTGCCCCGCGAGGGGTGAGAACCTTTCTTTCGACGGGTTTGCTTTACGCGAGCCGGTATCCGCCCGGATCGAGTCGGGGGCAGGCTTTCGCTCGAAACCGCCTTGCTTAACCGCCCCAGCGGGACAGAAAGCCCCGCCAGCCGCCGGCCTGGGCGTGCGGGGGATTGATTTGTTCCGCGAATTCATCGCTGACGGGCTCGTCATCGATCCCGGGATCGTCGGGCGGCCTGATGATAGGAATCACGGCCGGAATGTTCGGCGGGGCGCCCCTGGCGTTGTCCTTGGGAATATCCTGGCGCGCGCGGAACAGCGGCGCTGCCGCCACCGGCGGCGATTCGGCCTGCGGCGCAGACGCGGCAGCGGGCGCCGGTTCGACCACCGGAGCTGCCGCCGGAGAATTGTCCTGCGCCGCCGGCGGCGCAGTCACCTCTGCCGGTGGCACACGCGGCGGCTCGACACGGCGTGGCGCCGAGATCGCTTCATCGAATTCCTTGGCGTCGATCGCCGCACTCTTGTCGGAAGGCAAGGCCGCCAACGGCGTCTGCCATTGAAAGGCATCGAGCCGTCCGGTCACCGGCGATACCGGCCGCCAGCGATCGCTGACATAGCCGTCCGCGGTCCACACCGGATCGTGCAGCGCGCGCACCGCGCGCAAGGTCCAGGCCCGCGCCCGGCCGCTGTCGCCGTGTTCGGTGCGCTCGATCTCCGCCATCAGCATCGCCACCCGCTGGGTCGGCGCCGCGATGAACGGCGCCAAAACCTCGCGCGCGCGCGCAAACTCCGTGGCGTCGATGGCGGCACGCGCAACCGCAAGCGCGCTCTCGAGATGGCCGGGCGCTTTCGCAGCCAGCGTCTCCACGCGCACCAGCCGCTGGCGCGCGGAATCCCCCAGCTTGACATGCGCATAGGCGTCCGCCAGATCGGGATGCGGATGCGCAAGCCAGGCTGCTTCCACGATCCGCATCGAACGCCTGACCTGATGCGCCTCGCTTTCGTATTTGCTCGCCAGCACCGCGGCCGGCACCAGCGTCGGCGCCAGCTTGACCGCTTCCATCACGCTCTCGCGCGACAGGTCGCGGTCGACATTTTCCAGCTCCAGCGCGCGCGCCGTCAGCAGCACGCCGCGCTGGCGCCGGTAGGCCGCCTTGTCGATCAGGCCCGATGCGAGATTGTTGTCGAGGATGGCGAGCGCCCCGCTCCAGTCGCCCTTGGCGCAGCGAAATCCCAGCACCGCATGCGACGCCCAGGTCGATGACGGCGCAAGTTTTAATGCTTCTTCCGCG
>Ga0207667_10004486_pt1 | contig 17094 bp, 22 predicted proteins | sample KBSCornC52_FD_184301 | JGI IMG/M metagenome (GOLD analysis project Ga0207667, IMG submission 184301) | Corn rhizosphere microbial communities from Kellogg Biological Station, Michigan, USA - KBS Corn C5-2 (SPAdes) (version 2) | ecosystem: Host-associated > Plants > Roots > Rhizosphere > Soil ...
CGTCGCACGCTTGCCCGGGTAGCGCATCAGCCACTGGGCCTGGGTCTTGAGCGCCGCGGCGTCGGCCTGGTCGATGTCGAACTTGTCGGTATCGAAGTAGATCGTGTCCTGGCCCATCATCTGCGCGGCGAAATCGGCCTGGCTGCCGGCGACGGGGCCCGTGTTGGCCGGCGGCGGCGGAGCCACCGTGGCCGTGGTCGGCTCGGGCGCGGGCGGCAGGGCCGGCGGGGCCTTCTTGGTGCAGCCAGCCAGCGCCAGGCTGGCGGCGAGGACCAGCGTGCCGGCCTTGAGGCCCAGCTTCAGTTCGGTCGAATTCGGCATCTGTCGTCTCCTTCGAATCTTCTCAAACGCAAACCTGGCGCCATTAGGCGCTAGGTTGCATCGCCATTTCGTTCAGGGCGAGTCGAAAATGGTGGTTTTGCGTGACCCGGAGCGCAGCGACCTTGCTGGTCGTGAGCACCGGAAGCACGCAGAACCGCCATTTGCAGGCCGCCCTGGGCGGAATGGCGATGCAACCTACTGCTGCACCGGTCCCCAGGCGGGGTCCGAAGCATCGACCGGGGTCGGCAGCATGCGCTCGTTCCGCCCGGTCAGGTCCACCTGCCAGATCCCGGTCTTCCCGCTGCCCTGGGCAGTGCGGAAGAACTGGATGATCCGGCCGTTGGGCGACCAGGTCGGCGCCTCGTCCTGCCAGCTATCCGTCAGGTCGCGCATGTTACCACCACTTGGGGACATCACCGCAATACGAAAGTTCCCCGCGATGTGGGTGAAAGCAATCTGGTCGCCGCGCGGGCTCCATTCCGGAGTAGCCGCGCGCCCGCCGAAAAAGCTGATGCGCTTCTGGTCTGATCCGTCGGCGTTCATGACATAGACCTGTTGGGCGCCGGACCGGTCGCTTTCGAACACGATCTTGCTGCCATCTGGCGAGAACGATCCGCCAATGTTGATCCCCGGCGTATTGGTCAGCCGCATGGTCGTCCCGCTGCCGTCGGCGGCCACCTTGTAGATGTCGGTATTCCCCCCGATCGCCATCGAATAGAGGATCCACTTGCCGTCCGGCGACCAGCGCGGGGCGAAGGTCGGGTTCTTGCTCTGGGTGATCAGGCGCTGCTTGTTGGTCGCTAGGTCGTAGACGTAGATCCGCGGGAAGCCGTTGAAATAGCTCAGATACAGGATCGACTTGTAGTCGGGCGAATATCGCGGCGTCAGCGCGATCGCCTGGCCGGTGGTGATGTAGCGGTGGTTCGCCCCGTCCGAATCCATGATCGCCAGCCGCTTCATCCGGTGATCCTTCGGCCCGGTCTCGGCAATGTAGGCGATCTTGGAGTCGAAGAACGGGCTCTCCCCGGAAAGACGCGAATAGACGAGGTCCGCGCACTTGTGCGCCGCCCGCCGCCACTCGCCCGGACCCACCTGCCAGCCGCCCTTCACCAGCTGCTGCTTCAACTGCACGTCATAGAGATAGCAGCCCACGGTCAGGCTCCCGTCGGCATTGCCGCGCACGTAGCCGTGGACCAGCATCTCAGCCCCGCGGCCTGACCACACGCCGAAATCGGGCGCGACCACCTGCCCGAAACTGGGCATCGGCAGCGAATCGGGGCCGGTCGGCTTGAACAGGCCGTTGTTGCGCAGGTCCGCCGTAATCACCCCGGCGAGCGCCCGGCCGAGCGCCGCGGTCGATCCCGCGCTGGCCTGGGTCGGCACGTCGCGGTCGGTCGGGAAGGTCGGGATGGCGATGCCGAGGTCCTGCCACGGGGTCTCGTCCGAGACCGTCACGTCGATCCCGCCGGTCGGCTGCGCAGCGGGCTGCGCATCGGCAGGTGGTGATGCGGGAACCTGGGCTCGGGCCGCGGTGACCGTCAGCGTCAGCGTCAGGAATGCACCGGCGAGGAAACGCTTGGTCATTGGGAAAGCCTCTTGTCGAACCGGGAGGTCACAACCTGCCAGCTGCTGTAGTAATCATCGGGAAGCTGAAATGGCGCGGCAAGGCGGACTGCCCGAATGGCCTGCTCGGCATGACGCGGGGCTTGGGCGCGGTTGGCGTCTGTGATTCCGGACTGCGCGACCACCTCGGGCGAGCCCATCAGTGAGCCGTCCCGCGCCAGCCTGAAACGGACGACCGTCACCAGTTGCTCGGCCTCTGCCCCTTGCGGCGCGATCCAGTGGGGCTTCAGTTGCCGCGCAATAGCGCCGCCGATCGCTGCCTTCACTGCCGGACCTGCCGTCTCTGCCGCTGGAGCCTTGGCCGTCGCCCCGGGCGTCGTGCCCCCGGCAATGCCCTTGAGGAAATCGGCGCCCAGCCGGCTACCGCCCCCCACCGCCGGCTTGGGCGGCGCCGGCTTGGCCACCGGCTTCGGAGCAGGCTGCGGCGGAGCCTTGGCGGCAGGCCGGGGCACCGGTTGCGGCGCCGGGGCAGGCGTCACCCTCGGCGCCGGCTGCGGCTGCGGCTCGGGCCGCGCCACCGGCGAGGGCACGGGTGGAGGAGCCGGCTCGGGCGCCAGCACCGGAGCCACCGCAGGCGCCGCCTCGGCCTTGGGCTCGGGTGAGGTCGACCGCTCGGCCACCTCGTCCGACAGGGTCACCGTCATCCGCTCAGGCACCGGCATCGGCTTCGGCGCAGGCGGGTTGAGCATCAGCCAGGCCACCAGCGCCGCATGGGCCGCCAGCGCGACGACCAGCCCGGCCTTCTCCTCGCCGCTGAGCCCGTGCTCCGGATAGGCAGCCAGAGACTTCACCCAACCACCCACGTCACCCCGGACTTGATCCGGGGTTGGGCTGTTCTTCCAGCGCCCACCGCGCGGCAAGAAGCCAAGCCCCGGATCAAGTCCGGGGCGACGACGGAAAGGAAAGGAGCCGGTGTCGCCATGGTCCCTGAGCTATGGAGCCGTTACTGAACCGTTGGTGACCAGCGAGATCGAATTGAACCCCGCCCGGTTCAACTCGCCCATCACCGTCATCACCTCGCCATAGGACAGCGCCCGGTCGGCCCTGAGGGTCACCAGCGGCGGCTTGCCGTCGGGCCCGCGCTCCACTCCCTCCAGCCGCTGCGCCAGTTCGCCCGGGACCACCTCGGCATCGTCGATATAGGTCTTCCCGTCAGGCGTCATCGAGATGGTCACCTGCTTGGGCTCCTGCGCCAGCGCCTTGGCGCGGCTGTCGGGCAGCTCCACCGGCACGCCCTCCGTCAGCAGTGGGGCAGTGACCATGAAGATGATCAGCAGCACCAGCATGACGTCGACCAACGGCGTGACGTTGATCTCCGCCATCGCCCCGCGTCGGCCGCGACGACCGCGCCGGCCACCGCCGCCTGCCAGGCCCATCGCCATCCTACTGCGCCTCCAGTTCGCGGCTCAGCGTGGTGTGGAACCGGTCGGCGAAGCGCTGCAGCCGGGCCTCGAAGTGGTTCACCGCATTGGAGAAGCGATTGTAGGCGATCACCGCCGGGATGGCCGCGAACAGGCCGATCGCCGTGGCGAACAGCGCCTCCGAAATCCCGGGCGCCACCACCGCCAGCGACGAATTCTGCTGCTGCCCGATCTGGAAGAACGAGTTCATGATTCCCCACACCGTCCCGAACAGGCCCACGAAGGGCGCGGCCGAGCCGACCGTCGCCAGGAAATTCAGCCGCTCGCCCAGCCGGTCGCTCTCCTGCTCGACCACCGCGCCCATCACCGAGGCCAGCCGCTGCCGCGCGCCTTCCGCGTCGAGCTTCTTCATGGCGAGGCTCCGCCGCCATTCGGCCAGCCCGGCCGAGGCCACCCGCGCCGCCGGGGCATCGCCCTTGGCCGCGCCGTGATAGGCCTCGATGTCCTGCGCCGCCCAGAAGCCCTGCTCGTAATCCGCATCGGCCCGCTTCACCGCGCCCATCCTGAGCGAGAACGAGACCACGATCGTCCACACCCACACGCTCGCCGCGATCAGGCCGAGCATGACCAGCTGCACCACGATATCCGCATCGAGGAACAGCTTCACCGGGTTGAGGTGGCCCGAAGCGGCCGCGGCAAGGATCGTCAGGGTCATTGGTTGTCCGTCGTCAGAAGGGATTGAAAAGCCGCGCGCCACTCCGCCGGCTGGCGCCTCGGCCTTCCGTCAGGGCCGATGAACCCCACCCGAACCTGCGCCTCGGCCAGCAGACTGTCGCCGCGCCAGGCCTGCTGGACCAGCCGGCACGAAGCCGCGCCGGCCTCCAGCGCGCGCGTCGCCACCATCACCACGTCATCCAGCCGCGCCGGCAGCAGGTAGCGGATCGCCAGCTCGGCCACGGCGAAGGTCCCCGCGCCGCTCTCCTGCGCCGCGCGCTGGTCGATCCCCAGCAGCCGCACCAGGTCCGACCGCGCCCGCTCGAACCACTTGAGGTAATTGGCATGGTAGACCGCGCCGGAAAGATCGGTGTCCTCGTAGAACGCCCGCACCGCATAGCGATGCACCGGCCCGTCGATCAGGCCTTCCGGAGGAGTGGGCTCGGTCACGCCGTGGGTATTAACCGCCCCCCGAGTCGCAGGGCAAGGGCGATGGTCGGAAATATGCTCGGCCCGCCGCCCCCACGGCTCGACTGGACTCGCGCCCTCAGGCCCTCACTGCGGGATCATCGCGTAGAACTGCCGTCCGCCGAACAGATGGACGTGCAGGTGCGGCACCTCCTGGTGCCCGTGCTGGCCGACGTTCGCCAGCATCCGGTACCCCGCCTCGACCAGTTCGTTCTCGCGCGCGACCTGCCCGACCGCCCGTACGAACCCGACGATCTCCTCGGCCCCGGCACGCTCCGAAAAGTCGTCCCAGCTCACCCAGCGCCCCTTGGGGATCACCAGCACGTGGATCGGCGCCTGCGGATTGATGTCGTGAAAGGCCAGCGCGAAGTCGTCCTCATAGACCTTCCGGCACGGCAGCTCCCCCCGCAGGATCCGCGCGAAGACGTTGTTGTCGTCATAGGGGGCCTTCGGATCGATCGGCATCAGTCTGGCTTCCTCGCAGCTTTCTCGGCAATCCCCGAAACACCCTCGCGCCGGTCCAGCTCGGCCAGGACCTCGGCCAGGGGCACGCCCTTGGCGCCCAGCAGCACCAGCAGGTGGAACAGCAGGTCCGCCGCCTCGCCGACCAGTTCCTGCCGTTCGCCGGAGAGCGCCGCGATCACCGTCTCGGTCGCCTCCTCGCCCACCTTCTGCGCGATCTTGGCCACGCCCTTCGCGTTCAGCTTCGCCACGTAGGAGCTACCCGGATCGGCCGCGCACCGCGCCGCAATGGTCGCTTCGAGTTTTGCCAATGTTTGGTTGAGGCCTGTGTCGCTCATAGCCGAGCGATGCCGCCCCACGGCAAAACGGTCAACCCCGCGCAGGAAGCCCCGCCGCCCGCAGCGCCGCATGGGCCTCGGCGATCGAGTGCTTGCCGAAGTGGAAGATCGAGGCCGCCAGCACCGCGCTGGCATGGCCCTTGGTGACGCCCTCGACGAGATGATCGAGCGTCCCCACCCCGCCCGAAGCCACCACCGGCACCGAAACCGCATCGGCGATCGTCCGTGTCAGCTCGAGGTCATAGCCCGCCTGGGTCCCGTCCCCGTCCATCGAGGTGACGAGCAGCTCGCCCGCGCCGAAGCCGGCCAGCTTCACCGCATGCTCCACCGCATCGATCCCCGTCGCCTTGCGCCCGCCGTGGGTGAAGATCTCCCAGTGATCGCCAACCCGCCGCGCGTCCACGGAAGCCACGATACACTGCGAACCCATCTTCTCGGCAATGTCGCTCACCACCTCGGGCCGCGAGACGGCGGCCGAATTCACCGCCACCTTGTCCGCCCCTGCCAGCAGCAGCGCCCGCGCGTCCTCCACCGTGCGCACCCCGCCGCCCACGGTCAGCGGCATGAAGCACACCTCGGCGGTGCGCCGGACGATGTCGAGCAGGGTCCCCCGCGCCTCGTGGCTGGCGGTGATGTCGAGGAAGCACAGCTCGTCCGCCCCCGCCGCATCATAGGCCCGCGCCTGCTCGACCGGGTCGCCGGCATCCTTGAGGTCGACGAAGTTCACGCCCTTGACCACCCGGCCATTGGCCACGTCGAGACAGGGAATGACGCGGACGCGGACGGTCATCTCACCCCCGCTCCGCCATCTGGATCGCCGCCCGCAGGTCCAGCCGGCCCTCATAGAGCGCCCGCCCGGTAATCACCCCCTCGATCCCCTCATGGGCATGGAGCGCAAGGATATGGATATCGTCCAGCCCCTTGACCCCGCCGCTGGCGATCACCGGAATGTCCACCCGCCGCGCAAGGTCCACCGTCGCGTCGATGTTCACGCCCTTCAGAAGCCCGTCGCGCCCGATGTCGGTGAACAGCAGGCTCGCCACCCCCGCATCCTCGAACCGCCGTGCCAGGTCGACCACTTCCACATCCGAAACGTCGGCCCAGCCCTCGGTCGCCACCATCCCGTCGCGCGCATCGACGGCAACGACGATCCCGCCGGGAAACTCCCGCGCCATGTCCTTGACGAACTCGGGATCCTTCAGCGCGGCCGAGCCCATGACCACGCGCGAAACGCCAAGGTCGAACCAGCCCTCAACCGCCTCGCGCGTGCGGATGCCGCCGCCCAGCTGCACGTGCCCATCAAACGCGGCGAGGATGGATTCAACCGCCTCCCGGTTCTCCGCCCGCCCGGCGAAGGAGCCATCTAGGTCGACCACATGCAGGAACTGCGACCCGGCCTCGGCAAACAGCTGCGCCTGGGCCGCCGGGTTGTCGCCATAGACCGTCGCCCGGGCCATGTCGCCTTCCGCCAAGCGCACCACCTGGCCGCCCTTGAGGTCGATGGCAGGGAAAACGATCATGCGCTGAAAACCCCTCTCCAGGCTCCGCTAGCCGCCGAGGCGGCAAGCCGCGCCATCCTCTCCCCCGGCGGGGGAGAGGATACGAAGGCTTGGCAGCTGGCCTGCCTAGCCGAAGTTGGAGAGGGGCGCCGGCCCATCACGGCTTCCATTCCAAAAACCTCGCCAACAGCGCCAGCCCGTAGGCCTGGCTCTTCTCCGGGTGGAACTGCACACCCACCATGTTGTCCTCGGCCACGGCCGCGACGATCCCGCCGCCATGGTCGGTCATCGCCGCCACGGCGTGGCCGTCCTCGGGCAGGAACTGGTAGGAGTGGAGGAAATAGGCCTCGCCCGGCTCGACCAGCCCGGCCCCCGCCGAATGCGGCGTCAGCGCCACGTCGTTCCAGCCCATGTGGGGGATCTTGATCGCCGGATCGGCCGGCGCGATCAGCCGCACCTCGCCCGCGATCCAGTCGAGCCCCTCGGTCACGCCGTGCTCCACGCCGCGCGTCGCCAACAGCTGCATGCCGACGCAAATGCCAAGAAACGGCGCACCGCCCACCCGCACCCGCTCTTCCATGGCGGCAAGCAGCCCGGGGATCGCCCGCAGCCCCTCGGCGCAGGCCTTGAACGAGCCGACGCCGGGCAGCACGATCCGGTCCGCCGCCCGCACCACGTCGGGATCGGCGGTCACGGCCACGCCCTCGGCGCCCGCGGCCTTCAGCGCATTGGAGACCGAGTGGAGATTGCCCGCGCCGTAATCGATCAGGGCCAAAGTCTCAGCCATTTACGACAACGAGCCTTCCCCCAGCACCCCCTTGGTGCTCGGCACGGCCCCGCCCTTGCGCGGGTCCAGCTCGACCGCCGCGCGCATCGCCCGGGCGAAGCCCTTGTAGATGCCCTCGATCACGTGGTGATTGTTGGTGCCGTAGATCTGCTCGACGTGGAGCGTGATCCCCACGGCCTGGGCGATCGAATGGAACCAGTGCTCGAACAGCTCGGTGTCCATCTCGCCCAGCCGCTCCTGGGTGAACTTCGCGTTCCACACCAGCCAGGGCCGCCCCGAAATGTCGAGCACCACGCGGCACAGCGCCTCGTCCATCGCCGAATGGGCCTCGCCGTAGCGGCCGATCCCGGCCTTGTCGCCCAGCGCCTGGGCGATGCACTGGCCGATGGCGATGGCCGAATCCTCGGTCGTGTGGTGCTGGTCGACGTGCAGGTCGCCGACGATCTTGCACTTGATGTCGATCAGCGAATGCCGGCTGAACTGCTCGATCATGTGGTCGAGAAAGCCGATCCCGGTCGAGACCTGGTAAGCGCCGGTACCGTCGAGGTTCACTTCAACCTCGATCTGGGTCTCGTGGGTCTTGCGGGCAATCCGGGCGGTGCGCATCGGTGGGGATTCCTTGGGCTGCGGCCCCTATAGACCCAAGGGGCGAAGGTGCAAGCTCACCGCGTCCCCCAGGTGAAGGCCGTCCGCAGCGTCGAATCCACCGCCTGCCCGCTCGCATCCCGCGCCGGCCGATAGCGGAACCGCTCGGTCACGAGGCTGCAGGTCAGCCCGTCGAGCCGCGCCGACCCGCTCGAACCCAGCACCCGGCAGCCCTCGACCCGCCCGTCGGCACGGACTGTGAAGGCGATCCCCACGGTCCCGCCGGCCCGCCCGGCATCGCGCGGATAGTCCCGGTCCGACAGCGCGCCCGCCACTCGCTGCGCCGGCGAGACCAGCCCGCCGCCACTGCCGTTCCCGCCGCTGCCCGCGCCGGACCCATTGCCGCTGCCCCCGGCGCCAGCCCCCGCACCGAAGCTCGCCGCACCGGCCGCGCTCGCCGCCGGCGTCGGACTGGCCAGCGGCACCTTCGGGCTCGGCTCCGCGCGGGGCGCCCTGGCCGCCGGCGGCGCTGCCGCGCCCGCGGGCTTGGGCACGGGCCTGGGCGGCGGCTCGGGAGTGGGCGGCGGGGTCACCTCGATCTCGGTCACGGTCATCGCCGGTTCGGCAGCAGGCTTCAGCCAGTGCGCCCGCAGCCCGTCGATCAGCACCCAGCCGATCCCGGCGTCGATCGCCAGCGCAGCGACCACCGCCACGACGCGCGCGGCGGTCCATTTGCGGCGCTTGCCCTCGCTCCTGCTCGCCATCGGCCTGCCTCTCGCCAAGCGAACGCGGCAGGTACGGCTTCGCTCCCGCAGGCCCCGCCAGCCTCATATCCAGCAAGGCAATGGCTGCCGTGCTTATAATATTGTTGCTCCGGAATGTAATTAAAAGTTGCGCGCCAAGTAAAACTGTGCGATATGCCAAAATGTCCGGACACCCATCAGAACAGTCTGCGAATTCACTTTCGCGGAGACTTGGAAGAGGTGTGTCGATGACCTATGCCCGAACCACTGCCCCCGCCAACCGCGCCGGCATCATCGCCGCCGTGGGCGCCCTGCATCTTGTCGCCTTCTATGCGGTAGTTAACGGTCTGACCGTGGCCTTCGTGCCCTTCCCCGATCCGCCGCCGATCAGCGCGACGAACACTCCCCTGCCCAAGCCGCCGCAGCCCAAGCCCGAACACCCGCGCGTTCACGATCCCCTGCCCGATCCGCTGCCGCTACCCTCGCCGACGGGTGAGATCACATTCAAGCTTCCGCCCACCGGACCCGTCGGGCCGACCGGCGGCCAGACCGGCCCAGTCGATCCGCCGCTCCCGCCGCTCCCACCCAAACAGCCCCTGTTCACCCCCAAGGCCGCCCACCCGCTCGGCCAGCCCGGGCTCTGGGTCAGCGAGCGCGACTACCCGACCGGCGAGCTGCGTCTCAATCACGCCGGCGCGGTCGGCTTCAGCCTGTCGATCGGGCTGTCGGGCCAGGTCACCGGTTGCACCGTCACCCGCTCCAGCGGCTTCCCGATTCTGGATGAGACCACCTGCCGCCTGATCGCCCGCCGCGCCCGCTTCGAACCCGCGCGCGACGAGCAGGGCCTGCCGGTCGCCGGGCAGTTCGCCAGCACCGTCCGCTGGCAGATCCCCGACTGATGGAGGGAGGCCCTGCCGCCGTCGCCGCGGCGGGGCCTTGGCTCAATTCCCGTCGATCAGGTTGCCGAGCCCACCAAGCAGCGAACCCTCGCCGCGGTTCTGCCCGCCCATCGGCATGGCGGTCGCGATCACCCTGCCGGCCAGCCGCGCGAAGGGCAGCGACTGGATCCACACCTTACCCGGCCCCCGCAGCCGCGCGAAGAACACGCCCTCGCCGCCGAACAGCATGGTCTTGACGCTCCCCGCCGAAACGAGGTCGAACTCCACCGAAGGTGTATAGGCGGCCAGGCACCCGGTATCGACGTGCAGTTCCTGCCCCGCCGCCAGTTCGCGCTCGACCACGGTCCCGCCCATCTGGACGAAGACCCAGCCGTCGCCCTCGAGCCGCTGCATGATGAACCCCTCGCCGCCGAACAGCCCGGTCATCACCTTCCGCTGGAACTGCACCCCGATCGAGACGCCTTTCGCCGCGCAGAGGAACGCATCCTTCTGGCAGATCAGCGTCCCGCCCAGCTCATCGAGCTTCATCGGCAGGATCGCCCCCGGAACCGGCGCGGCAAAAGCCACCCGCGCCTTGCCTGACCCGTCATGCGTGAACACGGTCATGAACAGGCTCTCCCCCGTCACCAGCCGCTTGCCCGCGCCGAGCAGCTTGCCCATGAACCCCTGATCCGCGACCCGGCCATCGCCGAACACGGTGGTCATCCCGATGGGCGCATCCTTCCACACCATGGCCCCGGCTTCGGCCACGGCGCTCTCGCCCGGATCGAGCTCGATCTCGACGAATTGCAGCTCCTGTCCCTTGATCTCGAAGTCGATGTCGTCGGCAAGCGCAGGGTTGCGCGCGTGCGACCAGGGGCTGGCAGTCATGCGTGGGGTCTCCGGTGTGGTTGCAGTGGCGTTGCAGTGCCGATGCAAATTACCGGCTCAGGCGTCGAGTTCAACGTCCCAGTATAGCCAGTCGCGCCAGGTCTCATGGAGATAATTCGGCGGAAATCCGCGCCCGCGCTCCTGCAACTGCCAGCTTGTCGGCCGGATCGGCTCCAGCAGCAGCGGCATATGCGCCTGCTTGGGCGTACGCCCGCCCTTCTTCATGTTGCATGGCGCACAGGCCGTCGCCACGTTCTCCCACGAAGTCCTGCCGCCGAGCCGCCGGGGGATCACGTGATCGAAGGTGAGGTTGTGCGGCGAGCCGCAATACTGGCAGGAAAAGCGGTCGCGCAGGAACACGTTGAACCGGGTAAATGCCGGAAATTGCCCGGGTTTCACGAACTGCCTCAGCGCGATCACCGAAGGGATCGGCATGGTCCAGTTGGCCGAATGGACCTCGCGCTCATAGCTCGCGACGATATCCACCCGCTCGAGAAACACCGCCTTGATCGCCGTCTGCCAAGGCCACAGGCTCAGCGGATAATAGGAAAGCGGCGTATAATCGGCGTTCAGCACCAGCGCAGGACAATTGGACAGGTGCCGGGAGGGATCCTCCTGGGCGCTGCGGAACCGGGCCGCGCGCTCGATCAGCTCGCTCTTGAGCATGGCCTCTGATGACGCGCGCACATTGCGGAATTGCGACAGTTCATGGGCCGAAATCCAGCACTTGCCGCCGCCCCGGTCAAGGCGGAACCTCCGCCGCTATCCACAGCTGGCAACGGCCCGCCGCGCCGCTATGACTTGGGCTCCATGATCGTCACCCGCTTCGCCCCCAGCCCCAACGGCCCGCTGCACCTCGGCCACGCCTATGCGGCGGTCGTGGCGCACGACCTCGCCCGGGCGCGCGGCGGGCGCTTCCTGCTGCGGATCGAGGACATCGACGGCGAGCGCAGCCGCGAGGAACTGGCCGAGAAATTCGCCTCCGATCTCAAGTGGTTGGGCCTAACGTGGGGCGGCGAGGCGGTCCATCAGTCCGCGCGCCTCGCCACCTATGCCGAGGCTGCCGAGCGTCTCAAGGCCATGGGCCTGCTCTACCCCTGCCACTGCACCCGCGCCGAAGTGCAGGCCGCCGCCACCGCCATGGGCCCCGACGGCCCGGTCTACCCCGGTACCTGCCGACACCGCGCGGCCGACCCCGCAGGCGCGGCCTGGCGGCTGGACGTCGGCCAAGCCCTTGAAATCACCGGCCCTCTCACCTGGCTCGACGAGATCGCCGGAGAGCAAGCGGCCCGCCCCGACCTGTTCGGCGACGTCGTCCTAGTCCGCAAGGACGCCCCCGCTAGTTATCACCTCGCCGCCACGGTGGACGATGCCGCCGACGGGATCACCCTCGTCACCCGCGGGGCCGATCTCTTCGCCGCCACCCACGTCCACCGCCTGCTCCAGGCCCTGCTCGGCCTGCCGGTACCCACCTGGCATCACCACGGCCTGCTGGTGGAACCTGACGGCCGCAAGCTGGCGAAGCGCCGCAACGCCCCCTCGCTCGCCGACCGCCGCCGCGCCGGGGAGGACGGCCCTGCCCTAGCAGACGCCTTGCGCGCCCATCGCTTCCCTGCTGGCATAAGCCTCGCTTCAAGCCTACATGGTGAACCATGACCTATATTCTCGTGCCCATCATCGTCGTCCTGATGATCATGGTCGTCGTCAGCCTGGTGCGCGGCATCTCGGCTTTCCTGAAGAGCACCCGGACCGACCTAGAGCGCGGCGACGCGCCGGGGGCGAGCGAGATGCAACTCCTCCAGAACAGGATGATGTTCAACCGCATCAAGTACCAGGCCGCCGCCGTGCTGGTCGTCGCCCTGCTGCTGGCCGTCGCCAAGTCGTAACTCCCCGGGAAAGCGACTTGGTCAAGCTCAACAAGATCTACACCCGCACCGGCGACGACGGTACTACCGGCCTCGTCGACGGCTCGCGCTGCCCCAAGCACGCCGCGCGGATGGAAGCGATCGGCGCGCTGGATGAGGCCAACAGCGCGATCGGCCTCGCCACCCTGGCGCCCATGTCCGACGCGCACCGCGCGCTACTCCTGCGCACCCAGAACGACCTGTTCGATCTCGGCGCCGATCTTGCGACGCCCGGCGAGGACTTCACCCCCTCCGAAATGGTCCTGCGCATGGTCGAGGGGCAGACCGCTTTCCTCGAACAGGCCATCGACCAGCTCAACGAGCATCTCGCCCCCCTGACCAGCTTCATCCTCCCCGGCGGCACCGAGGCCGCCGCGCGCGTCCACGTGGCCCGCGCCGGCGTCCGCCGCGCCGAGCGCAAGATGGTCGCGCTCGCCGCTGAGGCCCCCGTCAACCCGGCGGCGCTGAGCTACGTCAATCGCCTGTCCGACCTGCTCTTCGTCCTCGCCCGCGCCCTCAACGGCGGCGGGGCCGAGGACGTTCTCTGGACCCCCGGCGCCAATCGCTAGGACGGGAACCTAAGGCCGCGGACAAGGCTTCTTCGGGCAAACCCCGAAAGGATCGGCCATGCCTCCCGAAATCGAAAAGCCCCCTGCCCGCCCGCCGAGCGAGGAGATCGCCAGCGCGCCCGCACCCGATGCGGCCAACCTCGAGCAGGAAGACGAAAGCTCCCAGGCCCAGACCGTTGCCGACGAGGCCCTCGGCCGCTCCGAGGACGCCGGGGAATTCGGGCTCGACGACACCGAAAAGGTCAAGACCGGCGACGAGACCGACGACGTCCAGGACCTCGTCGACCACATGCGCCAGATGGAAACCAGCGGCCGCATCGACATGAGCGCCTACCGCGGCGAGCGCAACGATGACGAGGAAGAAGGCCGCTACGGCGATGCGGCCGAGGAGGAATAGCCCCTCAGGCCGGCGGCTTGAGCCCCGCAGGGAAGTCCGGCCCGACCGGTTCCGGCCGCTGCACCACCTTAGCCGAGAGCTCGGGCGGCGCGGCTTCCGGGCGCTGTTGCTGCGGCGGCGGCGCGACGGGGGTGACCTCGTAGTCGCTCTCGTCGGCCGCGAACCAGGCCTTGTGCGCCTCGGCCCCCGCCTTGATCTCGTCCTGCTTGCGCCCGGCCAATTCCTCGGCGCTGGAGACGGCCGTCTCCGCCACCCCGCCCTCATGGGTGAACATTACCGCAAGCAGCGCCAAGCCGCAGGCGCCGAGCGCAGTCTTGCGCCAGTCGTTCCATAGCGCCTGCATCAGCGCGCGCCGCCGTCCGGGGTGGCCAGCGCCCAAGGATTGCCCGCATCGGCTTGCGCCGCCGGTGGCGAGGAGGGATCGTCGTCATCCGGCGCGGGCACCAGTTGCCAGGCAAGCAGAAGGATCGTGGCCGCCCACCACAGGGCGTGCCACCGGCTGGCAAATATTTTGGTCAGGCGCGGGCCGAACATGGCGCCGCCCTAGCAGGAGCACGGTTAAGGAACGGCTAGCGGCGCCGGTGCCTCAGCTAAGGGAATCCGCGTCGGCCTCGCGCTTTAGCGCATAGATCAGCTCCAGCGCCTCGCGCGGGGAGAGCGCGTCCACGTCGAGGCTGCGCAGCTGCTCGCGCAGCGGATCCACCGCCTCGGGCTCGGCCTCGGCCATGGCGGCGAACAGCGGCAGGTCGTCGAGCCCCGCGGCGAGGCCCCCGGTCCGCTCGCGCCCCTTTTCCAGCCGCGCCAGCACGGCCTTGGCCCGGCTGAGTACCGGCCCCGGTACCCCCGCCAGCCGCGCCACGGCAAGGCCATAGGAGCGGTCGGCCGGACCGCCCGCCAGCTCGTGCAGCAGGACGAGATCGCCCTTCCATTCGCGCGCGCGGACATGGTGCAGCGAAAGCGCCTCGCAGGTTTCGGCCAGCCGCGAGAGCTCATGGTAATGCGTCGCGAACAGGCAGCGGCTGCGGTTCACCCCGTGCACCGCCTCGGCCACGGCCCAGGCCAGCGCCAGGCCATCATAGGTCGAGGTGCCGCGCCCGACCTCATCGAGCACGACGAAACTGCGCTCGCTGGCCTGCGAAAGGATCGCCGCCGTTTCGACCATCTCGACCATGAAGGTCGATCGCCCGCGCGCGAGATTGTCCGAAGCGCCGACCCGGCTGAACAGCCGATCGACCAGCCCGATCCGCGCGGTCTCGGCGGGCACGAACCCACCGGCCTGGGCCAGCAGCACGATCAGCGCGTTCTGCCTGAGGAAGGTCGACTTGCCGCCCATGTTCGGCCCGCCGATCAGCCACAGCCGATCGCTGGCGGAGAGCGCGCAGTCATTGGCAACGAACCGCTCGCCCCGGCTGGCGAGCGCCGCCTCGACCACCGGATGCCGCCCGCCGCGCACCTCGAGGCAGGCCTCCTCGACAATCTCCGGCCGGCACCAGTTGCCTTCCGCCGCCCGCTCCGCCAGCCCGGCCGCCACGTCGATCCGCGCCAGCGCCGCGGCGGTCTCGGCAATGGCCTGGCGGCTCGCCACGGCGGCGGCGACCAGTTCCTCGAAGTGGCGCTCCTCCATGGCGAGGGCATGGCCGCCCGCCTCGCCGATCCGCGTCGCTTCCTCGTGCAGGGCAACGGCATTGAACCGCACCGCCCCGGCCATGGTCTGGCGGTGGGTGAAGCCGCTGTCGGGAGCCATCAGCCGGTCGGCGGACTTGGCGGGCACCTCGATGAAATAGCCGAGCACGCCGTTGTGGCGGATCTTGAGCGCGGCGACCCCGGTCTCGTCGCGATACTTCGCCTCCAGCGCGGCGATTGCCCGCCGGGCATTGCCCGCGGTTTCGCGCAGGGCGTCGAGCGCATGGTCGTAGCCGGCGGCGATGAACCCGCCCTGCCCGCGCTCGGTCGGCGGGCTCGGCACGAGCGCGCGGTCATAGAGGTCCGTCAACGCCCCATGCCCGCCGAGCGCCGGGAGCAGCGCGTCGAGCAGTTCCGGCCGGTCGCCCTGCCGCAGCAGGTGATCGCGCACCCGCCGCGCTTCGCTGAGGCCATCGCGCAGCTGTCCAAGGTCACGCGGAGAACCGCGCCCGGCAACCACGCGCCCCAGCGCCCGGCCCACATCGGGCAAGGCCCGCAGCACCGCGCGCAGGTCGCCGCGCAGCAGGGCATCGTCATGCAGCCACTGCACCAGGTCGAGCCGCGCGGTGATCGCCGCCACATCCACCAGTGGGGCCGACAGGTCCTCGGCCAGCAACCGCGCCCCCGCGCCGGTCACGCAACGGTCGACTGCGTCGAGCAGGCTGCCCTTGCGCCCGCCGGTGCTCGCCTCCAGCACTTCGAGGCTGGTGCGCGTCGCCTCGTCCATCGCCAGCGCCGCCTCGCTGGCGCGGGCGACCGGCGGCAGGAGCAGCGGCAGCCGGCCGCGGCCGACATGATCGAGATAGGCGATCAGCCCGCAGGCCGCCGCCAGCATGGCGCGGGTGAAGCTGCCGAAGCCGTCGAGCGTCGCCACGCCGTGCACGCCGCAGAGCCGCGCCGCGCCGCCGTCGCTATTGAACTCGTGCCCCGGCCGGGCGATCGCCGTGTCGGGCGCACTGCCCCAGTCCTCCGGGCAGACCAGCTCGCTCGCCCCCAGCCGCGCCAGCACCGCGCCCAGGCGCTCGGGCGGGCACTCCTCGAGTTCCATGCGGCCGGTGGAGATGTCGCAGGCGGCCACGCCGACCAGCCCCCGCACCTCGCAGCAGGCCGCCAGCACATTCGCCCGGCGCGGCTCAAGCAGGGCTTCCTCGGTCAGCGTCCCGGCGGTGACGAAGCGCACGATGTCGCGCGCCACCAGCGCCTTGGACCCGCCGCGCTTCTTCGCCTCCTCCGGGCTCTCCACCTGCTCGGCAATCGCCACCCGGCACCCGGCCTTGATCAGGCGGGCGAGGTAGCCCTCGGCCGAATGGACCGGCACCCCGCACATCGGGATCGGCTCGCCGAGGTGCTCGCCCCGGCTGGTCAGGGCGATGTCGAGCACCTGGGCCGCCGTCCGCGCGTCGTCGAAGAACAGCTCGAAGAAGTCGCCCATCCGGTAGAACAGCAGGCAGTCTTGCGCCTCGGCCTTCAGCGCGAGGTACTGCGCCATCATCGGCGTCGCACCGGCGGGGACGTCAGGGCGGGTGACTGCGTGCATCGTCGAGGGGTTAGACCCCGCGCGACCGATTCGACAAACGCCGCGCCCGCACCTTTCCCCTATCGCGTTTCGCCAAGTGCGGTTAGGGGAACCTCAGCAGCACAGGAGGGCCAGCGTGAGCGAGGAAAGCAACGTCCGTTTTACCGAGCGCGAGGCCCTGTTCTACCACAAGACGATCCGCCCCGGTAAGATCGAGATCATCGCCTCGAAGCCGATGGCGACCCAGCGCGATCTCTCCCTCGCCTATTCCCCCGGCGTCGCCGTCCCCGTCCAGGCCATCGCCGACGATCCGGCCGCGGCCTACGACTATACCGCGCGGGGCAACCTCGTCGCG
>Ga0207667_10004488_pt1 | contig 17094 bp, 16 predicted proteins | sample KBSCornC52_FD_184301 | JGI IMG/M metagenome (GOLD analysis project Ga0207667, IMG submission 184301) | Corn rhizosphere microbial communities from Kellogg Biological Station, Michigan, USA - KBS Corn C5-2 (SPAdes) (version 2) | ecosystem: Host-associated > Plants > Roots > Rhizosphere > Soil ...
TTTGTTTTCACGTCCTCGACGCGTGCGGCAAACGTGCGGTAGTACTCGACTTCGGTCAGTCCCAACGCCCGTTCTTCCTGCAAAATGGCGGCGACCGCCGCGCTCGGCGCGTCTTGCTTGCCGAAGAACATCCTGAGCGAGCCGCCGTGAATGGCGACGCGCTTGATGTCGTTGAGATAAAGGCCGTGTTTGCGGAAGAGGGTATCGATCGCATGCACGGAGAAGTAACAAAGATGCTGGTGGTAGATAGTGTCGAACTCGCAATGTTCGACCAGATCGCGCACGTAGGGGCACTCGATCACCACCCTGCCCTCGTCTTTCAGAATCGTTGCGATGCCCGCGACGAAACCGTTGGTGTCGGCAACGTGTGCGAGCACATTGTTGCCGTGAACCACATCTGCAAGACGCCCCTGGGCGGCAAGCCTCTGTGCAAGTCCGGCGGTGAAGAATTCGTGCATCGTCTCGATGCCTTTCTCGCGAGCGACGGAGACCGGGCCGGCCGCGGGGTCGATGCCGAGCACCGGAATGTTGCGCGCTTTGTAGTTCTGCAACAGATAGCCGTCGTTGCTCGCGAGCTCGATCACCAGACTCGAGCCATCGAGCGGTTTGCGAGCAATGACGTCGTCAACGTTGCCCCGAAAGTGCTTCAGCAGTGCTTCGGATACGGAGGAGTAATACGGATAATCTGCGCTGAAAAGAACTTCGGGGGCGACCGTCTCTTTGATTTGCAGCAGACTGCAGTCCGAGCACATCACCACTGTGAGTGGGCACATCGGTTCCGGCTCGGCGAGATTCTTGTCGCTGAGTAGCCGGTCGGCGAGTGGTGTTTCACCCAAATCGAGTACCGGATGCAGCGCGTTCGAGCCGCACGAGCGACAGCCGGTGATCACCTCGTGCGGCGCTAGACAACGGTTAACCGGCGCGTGCATGACGAATGCGCTCCATGGGTCGGAGATCCTGATCGATCACGCCGTCCTGAATGAGTTTGTGGACGTGCGCGATGCGTTTGAAACGTTCGCCTTCGAAGTCGTCTACCGTGAGTCCGACCGTGCTGAACGTCTCGTAGAGATGCTCGATACCGCGCTGCGCCGTCCATTGTGGTTTGAAAGAGTGCAACGTCCGCGCGATGTATGAACAGTCCACGCGATAGCAGCGTTTGTCCGGCGCTGCGTCTTCTGCGAATCCGATGCGGCTGCCCGGCACGGCACGACGCACCAGCTCGGCGATATCTTTGATCTGGTAGTTTTCCGTGGTCGACCCGACGTTGAAGGCGCGGTTGTGCACGTCTTCTACCGGCGCTTCGAGCGCGCAAATGTAGGCGAGTGCAATGTCTTCGACGTGAACGATAGGGCGCCACGGCGAACCATCGCTCTTCAAGAAGACTTCACCTGTGGTATACGCCCACGCGACGAGATTGTTGACGACGAGATCGAAGCGGATGCGCGGCGACATGCCGTAAGCGGTGGAAGCTCGCAAAAATACGGGGCAGAACTTGTCATCGGCGAGCGGCGATACCGCAAGTTCCACTTGGACTTTCGACCGTCCATAAGGGGTGACCGGCCGGAACGAGGCGGATTCGTCGAGAAAGTTCGAACCGCTGGCACCATAGGTGCTGCACGAGGATGCAAACAGAAAGCGCGATACGCCGGCTTGTTTCGCAAGCCGCGCCACGCGCACGGAAGCCATGGTATTGATGGATTCCGTGAGGGATGGATCGTAGTCGCCCAAGGGGTCGTTGGATAATCCCGCGAGATGGATGACGGCGTCGTAGCCTTCGAGCATTCCGGGCTCTATGTCGCGTGTGTCCCATTTCAGTTCGGGAACGGATACGAGTGAGCCGGTGTACGTGCAGTCGGCGAATAGATCGGTATCCAAGCCATGGACGTCGTGCCCGCGCTCGAGGAGCTGCGGCACGAGGACTGAGCCGATATACCCTTTGTGACCGGTGACGAGGACTTTCATAATGCGCGTCTGCTCCTACTTAGGCCCAGGTTTTCCAAGGCGGACTGTCTGATTCCCACAGGCGTTCCAGGAGCTTCTTGTCGCGCAAGGTGTCCATGCACTGCCAGAAGGAGTCGTGTTTATAGGCCATGAGCTGGCCGTCGGCGGCGAGACTCTCGAGCGGCTCGCGCTCGAATAACGTGCTGTCGCCGTCGATGTAATCGAATACTTGCGGCTCGAGCACGAAGAAGGCGCCGTTGATCCAGCCTTCGCTGGCTTGCGGCTTCTCACTGAAGCGCCGCACGCGTTCGCCTTCGAATTCCATGTGGCCGAAGCGCGCTGCAGGCCGCACGGCGGTGACCGTAGCGAGCTTCTTATGTGCGCGGTGAAAGGCGAGCAGCTTCTTGATATCGACGTTGCTCACGCCGTCGCCCCAAGTGAGAAAGAACGTTTCGTTCTTCACCCAGGGCTTGAGGCGCTTGATGCGCCCTCCGGTATTCGTTTCGAGGCCGGTTTCGACCAGATCGACCAGCCAGTCGGGCTTCAATTCGCGGTGCCGCTTGATGTGGCCGTGGCCGGTATCGACGGTGAGATCGCCCCACATCGTCGCGTACTGCATCATCCATTGTTTGATGTAGTCGCCTTTGTAACCGAGCGCGATCACGAACTCGCGATAGCCGTGAAAAGCGTAGTGCATCATGATGTGCCACAGGATCGGCTTGCCGCCGATTTCGACCATCGGCTTGGGACGCACCTCCGTTTCCTCTGCGAAACGAGTTCCCATGCCACCCGCTAGAATTGCTACTTTCACACCGGTGCTCCGTGGTTGTGTTCGACTGATTCAACGCACCGCACGGTCTGCCGTACCCCTGCAGGCGAAATACATTGGGGAATCAGAGCGGCGCGCGAGCGTGTGTGTATGCATTTGGCGACGGTCGGCAGCGGGCGCTTCGAGTCGAAGCGAATCCCTCTTATGAGTAGCTGCATACATTCAACGGACCTGAGCGCTCCCATGCTGTTATCAGCGTGTGCGGCAAGCGATTGCGCATGAAACAAGCCGAAGAACTCCATGCGTTCGCAACTCGATTCGAGGACGACGACTGCTGTGTCTCTCAAATGCACTTACGCTATTAGTGGTTCCAACCTGTCGTAAAAAGGCCAACGGCGCAGTGGACTTCGCGCCGTTCGTGAGCATTTTGCCGACGCAATGGAGCAGGGCATGGGGCAATTGGGTGGTTGGGCATCGGCCAGAAACTTAGCTTCCATCTGGAGCCGCTTTTCTGTCCAACAGCCCAACCGCCCAATTGCCCAACGCCTCCGCGTCAGCGCACGGTCAGTCGACCCGCGGGCGGTATTTTTCAATTCTATGAACGCGCCGCTCGGCAGAGCCGGGAACGACGCTGTTTGCTCATGTTGTAGCCGTGCATTGATACAACAAGCCGAACTGATCCGAGCGGCTTGCGCGTATCTAGATCTCGCGAGTAGCGCAAGCCAACGTTATTTGGTAGGAGGGCCTATTCCCAGCCCGTTTACCCGACCTCGAACCCGAGAACCGTCTGTAACAGATCGTAAATTCGCGCTGTGACAGGGGTGCTGGTCGGGCTGGCGAGCGCAACGAGAGCGTCTTTGGCCAGGACCCAGAGCCCACTTTGATATGTATATGGGCTTTGTGACATTCTTTTCCGGGCGGCTATTTAGCAGATTAGATATAACAGGCATGGTAAGTCGCAGCAGACATGTCTATGATGCGCGTCCTGCTGTCATGTGACGTGGCCGACCTGTGATATCTCAGACCGGGCCGGAGGGATTCCGGAGTACGCGCACGTCGCTTAGAGCATGTGTTTTGGTCGGATGCTGATTACAATCCAATCTCTAGAGGAGCCTATTGATGCCATCCAAAAAAACTGTGAAGAAAGTGTGGACCAAAGACGAAATCAAGAAGCTGCGTGCGTTGGCGAGCAAAGGAATGTCAGGCACGGCAATCGCCAAAGTCTTGAAGCGCACGCGCGGCGCCACCTACCAACGAGCTGCACTCACGGGAATCCGCCTGAAGTCGGTCCGTAGAACCCGCCGTAAGTAACAGGGCCGTGTCCCGGCGGCATCTGCCGCCGCGACCCGCCTTCGGTCCCCGGATATCGTCGCACCGTCCGATGCGGCGGTTGTTGGTGCCATCTCCGCAATCGTGAGCCGAATGGCCGGCACTAAGCTAAGGCCAAAGCACCCTTCGATAATTTCTGTAGTGACCCTCTTGTGGCGCTCGAAAGCTTTGTGGCGCCAATAGAAACGATGTCGAGTCCATCGAGCGCCACATCGTCAAATGTTGGTAGAGCCTGTGTCGGGGAGGGCTTTCCAGGGGCGTCAAAAACATGGATGTTTTTGCGCAGGCTCCATGGACGGATTCACGCCGGCCCTGGAAAGCCCTCCCCGACACAGGCTCACGGCCTCACAGAACGCCGCAATCTCTTAGCCTTTCAACTAAACGCACCTTAACTGGGTGCCATTCGAGCCCAGAGCCTAAACATAAGACGTCTGTCTTATTCGCGTCAAAGAACGAGTCCGACCTCGCGGGATCTGGATAGCGCTCGGGGCGCGGTCCTCCATTCCCTGAATTCCCGCCCTCCCTATCAAGCAAGAACTGCGCCGGACGATATTGCCCTTGTCGTAGCGAGAGCGGCCTCCAGGCTTTCGCTTGCCTATCTGGACCAGACTATGTGGAAGATGTTTAAGCGTAAGTCCGTGCTTGCACCGCACGTCGTCACGGAAGAAACCGCCGCCGACGCAATACCGTCCGAAGCGGTGCACATATGGGTGCGGCAGATCGATACGTCACGCGAGCAGATCGAGAGCGCGGTGGAATCGCTGGCGGGCCGGTTCGGCGGGATCGTCGACCGCCTCGACGGGGCCATCACGGGCTCCCAGCGCGCGGCTGAGCGCCAGGCGCGGGAAGTGACCGAGGACGCACAGCAGGGCGAGCAGCAATTGGTGCAAGTCATCGATGCGCTCAAGACCATTCAACAGAGTCGTGCCGAGCTCGCGGCGCAGATCGACTCGTTGGTTCGCTATACGGCCGAACTCAAAGACATGGCGGACGAGGTCGAGATGATCGCTTTCCAGACCAACATGCTATCGCTCAATGCCGCAATCGAGGCTGCGCACGCGGGTGAGCTCGGTAAAGGGTTTGGTGTGGTCGCACACGAGGTACGGGCGCTTTCCAAAGCGTCGCGCGAGACCGGCCGCAAGATCACGGAGAAGGTCGGATACATCAATGAGATGTTGACGGCCATCGCCAAGCGCAACGAGTCGGTAGTGGGTTATGACAACCAAGCCGTTGCGAGCTCCGAGAGCAGCATTCGCGCCGTGCTCACGCGGCTGCGCCAACAAATCGCCAAGAATGCGGATTCCGCCGGCGACATGCGCAACCAGAGCGCGGCCATCAAGGACGAAATCGCCGAATCCTTGGTGCATCTGCAATTTCAGGATCGCGTGAGCCAGATTTTGTCGCAGCTCGCAACGACCATGAAACAGTTCGGGTCGGCCGGCGCGCAATCGAGCCATGAGAGCCGCGACCAGCTCGAGCGAATGGCAAGCACGTACACGACGGACGAGCAGCGCCGCAACCATGCAGGTATCGCGGTCGAGGCGGTGGCGCCGCGTGAAGTGACCTTTTTCTAGGAGCGGAGCAAGTTCATGGCCAAGAAGATTTTGCTAGTCGACGACTCGGCGTCGGTGCGCCAAGTGGCGGGAATTGCGTTGCGGCGCGCGGGATACGAGACCATCGAGGCATGCAACGGTCAAGAAGCGCTGGCGAAGCTCGACGGCGAACGCGTTCATTTGATCATCAGCGACGTCAACATGCCGGTCATGGACGGCATTACTTTCTTGAAGGAAGTGAAGAAGCATCCCTCCTCCAAGTTCACGCCCGTCATCATGCTCACCACCGAGGCGGGCGAAGACAAGAAACAGGAAGGCCGCGCTGCCGGCGCCAAGGCATGGATCGTCAAACCGTTCCAGCCGCAAACCATGGTCGATGCGGTCGCCAAACTCATTCTCGCGTAAGTAAACACATGGCTGTTCAAGTGTTCATTCGTGACGGCGCCGTCATCCTCGAAGGCGAGCTGACGATCTATTTCGCCGCCGAGATCAAGGCCCACCTCATCGACGCGCTCGAGAAGGTGCAGAAGCCGCTCATCGAGCTCAATCTCGAGCACGTTTCCGATCTCGATACGGCGGGCCTGCAGCTGTTGCTCATGGCGCGTTCTGTCGCGGCGGCAGCGGGGCGCGTGCTTGCGATCCGTGGGCCGAGCAGCACGGTGGTCGAAGTGTTCGAACTATGCGGCTTGCAAGCGTGGCTGCACGATGGACTCGGGGAGGCCGCGTAGCCATGGATTCGGCGTTGCAGACATTCATTGACGAAAGCACCGAGCTACTCGCCGAAATGGAAGCCGCACTGCTCGATTGCGAGCGCAATGGCGGCACTCCTGACACCCTCAATTCCATTTTCCGCGCCGCGCATACCATCAAAGGGTCGGCGGGATTGTTTGGACTGGACGCAATCGTTTCGTTCGTTCATGTCGTCGAGACGGCGCTCGATCGCGTGCGTATCGGACAGGCCGTCATGAGCGATGCGTTGGCCGTCGTGCTCATGAAGTGCGCGGACCACGTCAAACTGCTGTTGGACCACGCCATCGCCGGTCGCGACACTCCGGCTGCAGCGGTTGCCGCAGGTGAAGAACTTCATGCTCAGTTGCAACTGCTGGCTGGCCACGAGCAAGTGCGCGCGAGCAAACCTGTACAAGTAGCACATACGGCTGTAGCGACTGTCGGGCCTGCCGCGACTTCCGAACATTGGCATATCAGTGTTCGTTTCGCGGCAGACGTGTTGCGCAATGGAATGGACCCATTGTCGTTCGTGCGTTATCTCACGAGCTTCGGTTCCTTGGTGGGCAGCGTTCTGATTGCGGATCGATTACCAGCCGCGGGAGCGCTGGACCCCGAGTCGTGCTATGTCGGCTTCGAACTTTGCTACGCGACAGATGCAGCTCGCGAACGCATCGAAGGGACCTTCGAATTCGTGCGCGAAGATTGTTTATTGGCCATCGTGCCACCCCGCGCGCCAATGTCCGCATATCTCGATGCGCTCGATGCAACCTGCCCCGAATCCGAGTCGCGATACGAATTGCTGGTGCGCAGCGGAACGTTGACTGCCGATGAGTTGACGGCGGCACTACAGGCGCGCACCGATGAATCGACAGCTCAAGGCGTAGCGGAAATCAAGGAGACCACGTCGGGTCGTCGCGAAGTCAAGGAAGGTGCCGGGACAGAAAGCCGCACCGTGCGTGTGGATTCGCACAAGCTCGACAATCTCATCACACTGGTCGGCGAGCTCATCATCGCTGCGGCAGGCGCAGATATGGGCGCCCGGCGCAGCGGCGACACTGATTTACAGGAGAGCACGTCGCGTTTGGCGGGCCTCGTTGCAGAAGTGCGCGATCGCGCTTTGCAATTGCGCATGGTGAAGATCGGAGCCACGTTCAATCGTTTTCACCGTGTGGTGAACGATGTGGCGCGCGAGACCGGCAAACAGATTCAGCTGGTCATCGCGGGCGAAGAAACCGAACTCGACAAGACCTTGATCGAGAAGATCGGCGATCCGCTCACGCATTTGGTGCGCAATGCTATCGATCACGGCATCGGCGCACCGGACGTGCGAGTGTCGCGCGGCAAGCCGGCGACGGGCACCGTCAAACTCAATGCGTTTCACGATTCCGGCAGCATCGTCATCGAGGTGAGTGACGACGGCAGCGGATTGAAGCGCGACAAGATATTGAACAAGGCGATCGAGCGCGGGCTAGTCGAATCGGGCAAGGTGCTCACGGACAGCGAAGTCTACGCGCTCATCTTCGAGCCTGGCTTTTCCACGGCGGATCAAGTGACCAACTTGTCCGGCCGCGGCGTCGGCATGGACGTCGTGAAGAGCAATATCGAAGCGCTGCGCGGCTCGGTCGATATTCACAGCGTCGAACGCGTCGGCACGACCGTCACCATTCGCCTGCCGCTCACGCTCGCCATCATCAACGGTTTTCAGGTGCGAGTGGGCAACACTGTTTTCGTAGTGCCGCTCGAAATGGTGGAAGAGTGCATCGAGTACTCGGCCGTTTCGGGCCACGACTACGCGGACGTTCGCGGCGCCGCTCTGCCGTTCATTCGTCTGCACGAACTGTTCACTATGAAGGGCGCGCCGACACAACGGCAAAGCATCGTGATCGTAAAACACGCCGGCGTCAGGGCCGGCCTCGTGGTCGATGCGCTCTTGGGTGAATGCCAAACAGTCATCAAACCGCTCGCGAAAATGCTGGGACACGTCGAATGTGTGAGCGGTTCGAGCATTTTAGGCAATGGCGAGGTGGCACTCATTCTGGATGTGCCGTCGCTATTGCGAGAGGCGCTGGCAAGATCCGTCGATCACAGCACGCCCGCAAATGCAGCATAGAGAACTTTTTTATTCATTCACGCGATCGATATTTCATATGGGTAATTTAAAAATCGGAGTCAGGATAGGAGGCGCGTTTGCCGCCGTTCTCGCGCTGTTGTTGGTCATTACCTACGTGTCTTTCAACGCGCTCGGTCGCACCAAGGAAAAGATCGACGAGATCACGCTCTCCAATGCGCCGCAGACCGAGCAAGCCAATCGGATGATGGAGACCACGCGCGCCATTTCCGGGCTCATGCGCGACATGATTCTGGTGACGAACGCAAAGGAGCTCGCCGAAATTCGCGCCAAGATCGAGTCCTTGCGGGCGTTCTACGACGAATCGGAAGCCAAGCTCGGAAAACTACTCGAAGCCAGTACGGACACGACGGATGCTGAAAGGGCTTTGTTCACCAAGATCGGCGAGTCCAAGCGCATCTTGCGGCCGTTGCAGGACAAGGTCATCGAACTGGGCCTGCAAAACAAAAATGACGAGGCTACCAAGGTATTGATCGAAGAAGAGGAGCCGGCGAGCGAAAAGCGCATCGGCGCGCTCGCAGAACTGTGCAAGTTGGAAGCGGATATGAACGTTACCGCGACAACGGAGATGCATCAGCTCTACGACTCTGCCGTGCATCTCTTGCTCACGACAGCTGCGATCGCTGCATTCCTCGGTCTTGCCGTCGCTTTCCTGATTACGCGCTCTATCACGCGTCCGATCGCAAAGGCGGTGGACGTTGCACATCGATTGTCTGAAGGAGATCTGACCGTCAAGGTCGAGGTGACGAGCAAAGATGAAACCGGCAAGTTGCTCGAAGCCATGCAAATCATGGTGAGCAAGCTGTCGGACGTGGTGAGAAGCGTGAACAGCGCGTCGGAAACCATCGCCAGTGCCTCGGAAGAAGTGAGTTCGACGGCGCAATCGTTATCACAAGCGGCGAGCGAGCAGGCAGCGGGAGTGGAGGAGACGAGTGCGTCGGTGGAGCAGATGACGGCGTCGATCAGCCAGAACACGGACAACGCGAAAGTGACGAACTCGATGGCGACGAAAGCCTCCGCAGAAGCGGAAGAGGGAGGCGAAGCGGTGAAGGCGACGGTGACTGCGATGAAGCAGATCGCGCAGAAGATCGGGATCATCGACGACATCGCATATCAGACGAATCTGTTGGCCTTGAATGCGGCAATCGAAGCGGCACGAGCCGGAGAGCATGGCAAAGGATTTGCGGTGGTGGCGGCGGAAGTGCGCAAGCTTGCGGAGCGCAGCCAAGTGGCGGCGCAGGAGATCGGCACCGTAGCGACGGAGAGTGTGGAGTTGGCGGAGCGGGCCGGTAAGCTGTTGGATGAGATCGTACCGAGCATCAAGAAGACCTCGGACTTGGTGCAAGAGATCGCGGCGGCGTCTGAAGAGCAATCGACGGGAGTAGGACAGATCAACACGGCGATGACGCAGCTGAGCCAGACGACGCAGCAGAACGCCTCGGCGTCCGAAGAGCTGGCATCGACGGCTGAAGAGATGAGCAGCCAGGCGGAATATCTGCAGCAAAGCATGACGTTCTTCAAGCTCGAACGCACGCACGATGCAACGAAGCAGATATCCAAGGTCAAAAAGGCTCCGGTCGTTCGCCGCGACCTGCAGAAGCGTCATGCGCGCCCACAAGTGGTGGGGAATTTGGCGATCGCCGATACCACGCCCGATGAACAAGACTTCACCCACTTCTAGGAGATGCCCGTGAGTGCAGCAGCAAGCGTCGAGCGCTCGCCGGCGGAGACGGTGGAGCACACGCAATATCTGACCTTCATGCTGAACGGCGAGATATTCGCGTTGGGCATTCTGGCGGTCAAAGAAATCATCGAGTACGGACGGCTCACGGAAGTCCCCACCATGCCGTCGTGCATCCGCGGGGTGATCAATCTACGCGGCGCCGTCGTGCCCGTGATGGATTTGGCTGTGCGTTTCGGCAAAAGACCGCAAGAGGTGACCAAACGCACGTGCATCGTCATCGTCGAAGCGGAGCAGGCCGGCGAGCGTGAAGTCGTGGGCGTGGTCGTCGACGCGGTCAATGCAGTGTTGGAAATCCCGGCAACGGACGTCGAACCGCCGCCGTCCTTCGGAGCCAAGATCAATAGCGAATTCATCGAAGGATTGGGCAAGGTCGACGGTCGCTTCGTCATTCTGCTCAACGCCGCGCGCGTTTTCAGTATCGAGCTTACCGATTCGCCGCCGGCTGCAACCGAAGGTTCGACAGCTGCGACGACCCATTGACTAAGCGACAACAGCATTCGAGGATGATATGAGTCTCTTCAGGAATTTACGGATTGGTACGCGCTTGATAGCAGCGTTCATGGTGCTGGTCGCCATCGGCGCCATCATCGGCATCGCCGGTCTGGTCAGCACGAGCGAAATGAGTGCGCGTGCGAACGAGATGTACAACGCCGAGCTCATGGGTCTTTCCTATGTGAAGGAAGCCAATGTTCAGCTGATCTATACCGGCCGCGCCCATGCCAACTATTTGTTGGCCGGCTCGCAGACGGATCGCGAGAAGCAGCTGGCTATCCTGAAGAAGAGCAGCGACGCAACGCTCGAAAACCTGGAGAAGGCCAAAGATCTTTTCGATACGGAGCGTGCCAAGGAATTATTGGGCTCCTTCGAGAAAGAATGGGGCGAGTATCAGCAGGAAATGCAGCATGCATTGACGCTGGCCGCCGCGCAGAAAACGCAACAGCAGGACCCGGCGTTATTGCAGTCGATAAACGCCGTGCATGCCAAAGCCGATGCGTTGGATTCGATGTTGGACGAACTCGTCGAACAGAAACAGGCGGGCGCCAAGAAGATAGCAGCCGACACCGCGCTGCTGTATGAGCGCAGCCGCAACATCATCATCATGATTATCGTTGCGGGCGTGGCGATCGGCGTGCTGCTCGGACTCGCCATCAGCCGCGGCGTGACTCGTCCTCTCGCAGTCGCTGTCGATGCGGCCGGCAAGCTTGCCAAGGGCGATTTCTCCGTCGAGATCTCTACCGATAGCAAGGATGAAGTGGGCGACATGCTGCGGGCCATGCAAGAAATGGTGAAAGCAGCTGGTGGCAGCATTCACGATGTAAGTCACGTCATGCGTGCGATCGCATCGGGCGATCTAACCCAGTCCATCGACAAAACCTACGCAGGCGTGTTCGAAGAACTGAAGCAACATGTCAACAGCACCGTCAAAGCAGCCGGCGGCAGTATCCACGACGTGAGCCGCGTCATGCGTGCAATCGCGTCAGGCGATCTAACCCAGTCCATCGATAAGACCTATGAGGGCGTGTTCGAAGAAATGAAGCAGCACGTCAACGATACCGTGCTCAAGCTGTCGATGGTGATCGGCGAAGTGAATATGGCTGCGGGTTCTATCGCCGGCGCCTCGGAAGAAGTGAGTTCGACGGCGCAATCGTTATCACAAGCGGCGAGCGAACAGGCAGCGGGAGTGGAGGAGACGAGTGCGTCGGTGGAGCAGATGACGGCCTCGATCAGCCAGAACACGGATAACGCGAAAGTGACGAACTCGATGGCGACGAAAGCCTCCGCAGAAGCGGAAGAGGGAGGCGAAGCGGTGAAGGCGACGGTGACTGCGATGAAGCAGATCGCGCAGAAGATCGGGATCATCGACGACATCGCATATCAGACGAATCTGTTGGCCTTGAATGCGGCAATCGAAGCGGCACGAGCCGGAGAGCATGGCAAAGGATTTGCGGTGGTGGCGGCGGAAGTGCGCAAGCTTGCGGAGCGCAGCCAAGTGGCGGCGCAGGAGATCGGCACCGTAGCGACGGAGAGTGTGGAGTTGGCGGAGCGGGCCGGTAAGCTGTTGGATGAGATCGTACCGAGCATCAAGAAGACCTCGGACTTGGTGCAAGAGATCGCGGCGGCGTCTGAAGAGCAATCGACGGGAGTAGGACAGATCAACACGGCGATGACGCAGCTGAGCCAGACGACGCAGCAGAACGCCTCGGCGTCCGAAGAGCTGGCATCGACGGCTGAAGAGATGAGCAGCCAGGCTGAGCAATTGCTACAGAGTGTCGCGTTCTTCAGAGTGAAGGGCGAGACTGCGAATTCCGAAAGAAGTAAGAGCAGAACGTCCGAACCCAAGGCAGCGAGAACGGTGCGGCAGACTACGCCTGCCCGTGCAGTGCGCGGCAATCTAGCTGCGGCGGAGCCGAACGAACGCAATTTCACTTCGTTCTAACAATGCTCGTCTCGGTGCAGCTGCAAACTATTACAAAAGGTATAAGCCATGTCGGGGGACGGCATATCAGAGCAGATTGCATCGGTGCTGATCGTCGACGACAGTCGCGTGCAGCGCGAACACGGTGTAGCCGTATGTCGTGAAGTAGGCATTACGCATACATATGAAGCTAGCAACGGACGTGAGGCTCTAGCACTGCTCGAAGCCCTGCAACCGCGACCCAGTCTCATGATCGTCGATTTGGAAATGCCGACGATGGACGGCGCGGAGTTGCTGGAGCAGATGCAACGCTTGGGGATCGATGTGCCCGTGGTAGTGGCGTCGTCTCGTGAACTTGCGCTCATCGAGTCGGTGCAGGCGATGGGTCATATGATTGGAGTGAACGTGCTCGGCGCGTTACAGAAACCGCTGCGCGTCGATACATTACGCGCAAGTCTGAACAATGTTGCCAATGTGCAGCGGCAGAAGCGCGAGGTCCTTCTTCCCATCGATGCCGACGAGTTGCGTGAAGGTTTGGGCCGAGGCGAGATCTCGGTGCACTATCAACCGAAAGTGGATCTGCGTACCGGCATCGTACGAGGCGTGGAAGCGCTGGCGCGTTGGCATCACCCCACACTTGGACTCGTACCGCCCGATCAATTCATCCCCCTTGCCGAACGCAGCGACTTGATTCATCCCCTCACGATCGAGGTCTTGCAGCAATCGATGTTGCAGGCGTGCAGTTGGCAGTCGCGCGGCTTGCATTTGACGATTGCAATCAACTTATCGCCGCTGTTGCTGGATCGTCCGCAGCTGCCGAACGAGATCGAATCTTTGCGTCAAAGCTGCGATCTGCAAGCGGATCAAGTGACGTTGGAATTGACCGAGAGCGCGCTCGTGACGAAGTTGGGCGTCGCCTTGGGCGTGTTGGCGCGCCTCAGACTCAAAGGCTTCGGACTCTCGATCGACGACTACGGTACCGGCTTTGCCTCCATGCAGCAGTTGGCGCGCGTGCCGTTTACCGAGCTGAAGATCGATCGGTCCTTCGTTCACGAAGCGCATCGACGCGATAGCTTGCAGGTTCTCCTGCGTTCCGCACTCGACATGGCCAATCAATTGGGCTTGATCACTGTGGCCGAGGGCGTCGAGACCCTGGAAGACTGGCGCTTGCTACAAGAATTCGGCTGCACGCTAGCGCAAGGTTATTTGATTGCGCAGCCCATGACCGCGGCGGACATGGTTCCATGGCTCAAGAACTATCGTGCGCGCCAGGCTGGCTTCGCGCAGAGCCCTCCATCGGCGGCCGAGTAGAGTTCGCGATGTCCACGATCACCGACCGGGAATTCGTCAAGTTCCAGCGCTTCATTTTCGATGCTGCCGGCATCACATTGGCGCCGACCAAGAAGGCGCTGGTCGGCGGACGCCTGGCGAAGCGTTTGCAACAGCGTCAACTGAAGAACTACGAAGAGTATTTTCAGTTGCTGCAGAGTGGTCATGAACCCCAGGAAGTGCAGACGGCTATCGATTTGCTGACGACCAATGAGACCTACTTTTTTCGCGAACCCAAACACTTCGACTTGCTCAGAACAGAGGCGCAACAGTTCAGCAGCGAAAGAAAATCGATGCGAGTATGGAGTGCCGCGGCGTCGACAGGCGAAGAGCCATACAGCATCGCCATGGTATTGGCCGATTGTTTCGGTATGGAAAGCACGGCGTGGGAAGTAGTGGGATCCGATCTCAGCATGCGCGTGCTGCAGAAAGCGCGGATCGGTCACTATCCGCTGCGACGCACTGCGTATGTGCCGAAAACATATCTGCAGCGGTATTGCCTCAAAGGCACCGGCGTCGAAGAAGGCACGTTGCTGATCGAGCGAAAGTTGCGCGAACGAGTGCGGTTCGCACAAGTCAACCTCAACAAGGGGCTGCCGCAGCTTGGGCAGTTCGACATCGTTTTCTTACGCAACGTGATGATCTATTTCAATCTAGAGACCAAGCGTCAGGTCGTGAGCCGAGTGCTGTCTGCGCTGCGGCCCGGCGGTTTTTTGTTCATTGGTCATTCCGAGTCATTGCACGACATCAATCACGAAGTGCAAGTTGCCGCTCCCTCGGTCTATCGCAAACCGTTGCCATGACCAAGGCTCGCATCAAGGTCATGGTCGTCGACGACTCCGCGGTGGTACGCCAGGTCACGACCGGGTTGTTACAAGCTGATCCCGGCATCGAAGTCACGCATGCGGTTTCCGATCCGTTGCTCGCCATCGAACGTATGAAGCAACAATGGCCGGATGTCATCGTCTTGGATGTCGAGATGCCGCGGATGGACGGCATCAGCTTTCTAAAGAAGATCATGCGTGAGCGGCCTACGCCGGTCATTATTTGTTCGACATTGACGGAGGCGGGTGCGCCAACGACGTTGGAAGCGCTTGCTGCAGGCGCCGTTGCTATCATCACGAAGCCGAAGATCAGTCTCAAACAATTCTTGGTAGATACGTCGGACGATTTGATCAGCGCTGTGAAGGCAGCCGCGCACGCGAACGTCAAACGTCTCGTGCCTGCGTTGAAAGCACCGACCAAATATGCAGCGGACGTTATTTTAAGCGCAGCTCCGGATCACCGGCCCATGTCACGCACGACGGAACGCGTCGTCGCCATCGGCACATCCACTGGCGGCACGCAAGCACTCGAGCGAGTGCTCACGTCACTGCCGCGTGTTTCACCAGGGCTTGTGATCGTGCAGCACATGCCGGAGCAGTTCACTGCTGCGTTCGCGCAACGGTTGTCAGGTCTGTGCGAGATCGACGTGCGCGAAGCTCGCAATGACGATCGTGTCGTGCCGGGCCGAGCGCTGATCGCGCCCGGCGGGAAGCATCTATTGCTGAAAAGGAGCGGCGCGCAGTATCGAGTCGAAGTGCGCGACGGTCCGCCCGTCAATCGCCATCGCCCGTCGGTCGATGTGTTGTTTCGTTCCGTCGCCAAATGCGCTGGCCGAAATGCGGTCGGCATCATCATGACGGGCATGGGTGACGACGGCGCGCGCGGTCTCAAAGAAATGCGCGACGCCGGCGCCAGCACGATCGCTCAAGACGAAGCGAGCTGCGTCGTGTTCGGCATGCCTAAGGAAGCTATTCGCATGGATGCAGCGGAGCAGGTGCTCGGACTAGATGAATTGCCCCATGCGATCATGAAGGCATTGCATTGATGCGATTCCTTATCGCTTGGTTTTTGGACTGCGTTGCTTCTGAAAGTGAACGCTCATTGCCGCGCCTACAATAGGCTTTGCCCATTCCGGTGCTTGGAGGACGCACTCTTCCGGGCTCGGTTCGACGATGCGCTTATCGACCATCCGTAACACGAGCTTGGGAATCGGCCGGCCGGCGGGGGATTCTTCTGAGTTGTCGAATATCACCAGACGATCTGCCATCCCGATCAAGCCGATCAGATGGGCCAAACTCTTGCGATAACGCTCGCGAATTTTCGCTTCCGGAATATCGTGCCCACCGCGTGCAACACGCGCACGCACTCTCTCGATGTGAGTCTCCACAGAGTCGAGACCCACATAAAAGATCCAAAGCTCGAGACCTTGTCGCACCGCGCGTTTGAGTTCCGCCACGATGCTTTCGCCGCCAAGCGTCGTTTCAAATGTGAAATTGCGATCGAGATCGATGGCGCGTTGAAGTGCGTCGAACCCTGTCCGCCACGCGATCGCGTTGGCTTCCTGTTGCGACTTGCCCTCTTTGACCAAGGTTTTTGCCGCGATGTCCGGATTGAAGTAAGCGCCGGATAATTTCGAGAGGTACTCGCCCGCGATCGAGCTCTTGCCGGCACCGTTCGTCCCGGCAGCGACGATAATGCGGCCCCTCGACTTAGGCACGCTTGGCGGTGCCGACGGTCTTTCTCAAATCATCGGCAGAAGCTGCAAAGAGTGCTTCACCCGCCTTGCGGGCCTTTTCGGTCTGCATCCGTTGGAAGAGGGCATCGAACTCCGCGCGAAAATCATCCAGCACCTTCTGCTCGGTGCTGTCCGGCGGCGCCAGCAATTCATCGTAGGCAGCCTTGCTGATCAATACCGCGCTTGCCTGCCCGTGGTTTTCGATGACCACCGGCCCTTTCGTCTGAACGTGCTTCAGCATGGAGCCGAACTTGTTCTTAGCCACGGTGGCATTCACGAAATTCTGAATGCGCCCCGAGGTGTCTCGGCGAAGGGACCGCGCCATGGATGCAGTATTCGACGCGCGCGGTTGGGGAACGACTTTCGCGACTCGAGCGGCTTTTCGGGTGGGCATGAGACGGCTCTCCGTAACGCGCCGCCATGATAGCTAATTTGGCCAATTTAGCCAAATTGGCTAAATGCCGCTTCTCACTTAGGATCGACCTAGCGACTGTGAGTTGCTGGGACGCTCACCTAAATCCGGCAGCAACGCTGCAACATAGCCGAGCAGCGGCAGATGCCGGTTAGTGTCACATTCGCGCTGGTTCGCTCGTCTT
>Ga0207667_10004490_pt1 | contig 17092 bp, 16 predicted proteins | sample KBSCornC52_FD_184301 | JGI IMG/M metagenome (GOLD analysis project Ga0207667, IMG submission 184301) | Corn rhizosphere microbial communities from Kellogg Biological Station, Michigan, USA - KBS Corn C5-2 (SPAdes) (version 2) | ecosystem: Host-associated > Plants > Roots > Rhizosphere > Soil ...
GCGTGGGCGTCGTGTGGATGTGCTTCGCGTTCTTCCTGGTGGCGGTGATGGCGTTCGGCGGCCTCCAGAATTTCGGCCCTCCCGTCCTCGAGCGGGTCTACGGCGTGAGCATCGCGCTCGCGACCTCGGGACTCACCGCGTACCTGCTGGGGAGCGCCGCGGGTGTCGCGGCCGGCGGCTTCTTCGCTTCGCGCGGGGAGCACCAGGACCGTCTCGTGGCGGTGGCGCTCGCCTCGGCCGCGCTTTGCTCGGTGGGGCTCGCATCGGGCGCGGCGCCCACCTGGAGCCTCGTGGCGCTCATGGGCATGATGGGGTTCGGCGTGGGATTTTCCGGCCCCTCGCGCGACATCCTCGTGCGGCGCGCGGCCACGAGCACGTTCGGCTCCGCCGCGTACGGGCGGATCTACGGGTTCGTGTATTCCGGCATCGACACGGGGCTCGCGGTCGCGCCGCTCGCCTTCGGCCTCTTCATGGACGCCGGGCGATACGGCGCGGTGCTCTGGGGGGTGGCCGCGATGCAGTGCCTCGCGATCGTGACGGCGCTCACCGTGGGATCCCGGTCGCGGGCGAGTCCGCGTCCGCCGCGTCGCTGAGGAGGGGCGAAGGACTCGCCCGCCGGTCCGCGCCGCGGCCGCGCAGGAACGGCTGCTCGATCCATCGCCACGAGATCCACGACACCGTGAAGAGCACGAGCGCAAAGCCGGGAAGCGACGCCCATCCCGCGAAGATCGAAGGCCGCGGATTCCAGGCGGCGAGGATCGGAAGGTGGCAGAGGTAGGCCGAGTAGCTGATGCGCCCGGCGAGCGCGAGCGGTCCCCGGCCCAGCACGAGCGCCACGACCTTCGCGCGGTTCGCGACCGCGGCGTAGAAGAGGAGGGTGAGCGCCGCCAATGGCACGATCCGCATGTGCTCCGGCGGGAGCGGGACGAGGCCCGCGATGGAGACCGCGAGGAGCGCGGCGCCCGCCGCCGCGGCGAGCGGAGCGCCCGGCCACCGGCCCCGGCCGCGGCGCGCGAGCCAGGCGCGGGCGAGGACGATCCCCAGCGCGAAGTGCCCCAGGAAGGCCGGGAGCTGCGCGGCGAGCATCTCGCGCACCGTCGCTTCGGCCCAGTGCCAATGCGCGCCCAGGCGAAGCTCGAGGGCCACGAGCGGCGCGAGGTCGTGGGCGGCCGCCCATTGCCACGCGAGCGAGAGGGCGATCGCCCCCGCGAGCATGCGCCGCGGGGCGCGGAGGAAGAGCGGCGCCGCGAACGGGAGCAGCAGGTAAAACTGCACCTCGAGCGGGAGCGTCCACAGCGCGCCGTTGATCCCCATCGAGCCGCTCGTGAGGGGCGTGGTTCCCTGGAGGAAGAGACCGTGGGCCACGCCGTTCCAGAGGTAGACGTAGAGGTCCTTCCTCCAGTACGTGCGCCCGAGGAGGAGCGGAAGCACGACCGCGAAGAGGAGGACGAGCTGCACGTAGTAGGCGGGCAGGATGCGCCGCGCCCTTCGCCGGTAGAACGCGCGCGTGGAAGGCGGCGGCAGCCCGGCGTTCGCATGGGCGATCCACGGGAGCGCCAGCAGGAAGCCCGAGAGGAGGAAGAAGAGGTCCACGCCCAGGTAGCCGCTGCGCACGAGCGCGTCGAGCGCGGGCAGCCCGTGGAGCGCGCCCACCCAGGCATCGCCTTCGCGCAGGACTGCGAAATGGAATGCCACGACCCAGATCACGGCGATGCCGCGCAGCCCGTCCAGCGCGGGAATGTCGCCCACCTCGGCGCGGACGCCTTCGCGCATCAGAAGGGCACCCGGTCGGCGTAGCCGGTGAGCTCGAGGTAGCCGCGGCCACCGGCGGCGTGCTCGCCCGCGATCCGCACCGCGCCCTCCCAGTAGAGCGTGCCGGTGCTCGCGCGCGCGTCGAGCTCCTGGTCGTCCATGAGGGGCTCGAGCGTCCAGCGCCGCTCGCCCACCGCCACCTCCATCGCGACGGGATACGCGATGCCGGTGCGCGGCGATCGCCACGACCGCAGCGGCCGGAACCGCACGGTGTCGCCGCTGAAGGAGATCGGCGCCCCGCCGCGCGGACGGATGGTCGCCTGCGACCAGAGCACGCGTCCATCGCGCGAGCGCATGCGAAACGCCATCACCGCGCTCCCGTCGTCGAGGTTCGCTCCCAGCCAGTCCCAGCCGGCCGCCTCGGGCGCCAGGTACTCGCTCGACCATTCGTGGTCGAGCCACGCCGTCCCGGTCACGTCGCGGGTGCGGCCTTTCGCCCGGATGCGTCCGGTGACCCGCAGCTGGGGCTCGCTGTAGTACTCGCTCGCCTGCGTGGCGAGCGGGCCCTTGCGGCTGAATCCGCGGTCGCCTTCCGGCAGGATGGGCTGGGTCGGCGCGAGGACGAGGTCGAGCGCGAAGCCGTCGGCCTCGATCCGCGTGCGGTAGGTGCCGGATTCGCGCGCGAGCGTCCAGTCGTCGATCCGCACGTCCGTCTCCCCCACCTTCGCCTCCGCGAGCCCATCGTAGGCGCGCGCGGAGCGCTCGCCGTGGAGCAAGCGGCCTCGCGCGGGATCGGCAAGCGCCGCGTGGGCGAAGAGGAGCTGGCGCGGCGCGAAGCGGCTGGGGTTCCCCTCCGCGGCCGGGTTCCTCACGCGGAAGAACGTCACCTGGAAGCCGAGCGGGCCGTCGGAGGACGCGAGATGGCCCGTCACGTACCACCACTCGATGCGAAAACCGGGATGCGCGCCGAGGTCGCGCGGAAACGCGAGCACGGTGCCGGGGAGGACCGGATCGAACGCCGCTCCCCGCGCGAAGGGCGCCGCGAACGCGAGGATCGCCGCAAATGCAGCGATCGAGACGTTCGCGCTACGCATCGTCCTTCACCGCGAGCACGGCCTCGCGCCGCACCGCGAGCGCGCCGCTCAGGCGCGCCCCGGCGGCGCACAGCGCGACGATGGCGGCGGCGAGCGCCGCGAGCGCTCCGAGCGGCCAGTGGACCTCGATGGACCAGTGGAACGACTGGCGATTCACCACGCGCACCAGCACCAGGCTCATCGCGATCCCGGAGGCGAGCCCGATCGCGGCGCCCAGGGCGCCGGCCGCGGCCCCTTCCAGCGCGAGGAGCCTCAGCACGTCGCGCCGCGCGAGGCCCAGGAAGCGCAGCACGCCGAATTCGCGCCTGCGCGACCATGCGAGGGCCGCGAAGCTGCTCGTGACGCCCGCCAACCCGATGAGGATCGCGATCGCCTCGAGCGCGTAGGTGACCGCGAAGCTGCGGTCGAAGATCTCGAGCGAGCGGCGGCGGAGGTCCGCGGCGTCCTCGAACGAGAGGCCGGCCGCGGGGCCGAGGGCCTTGCGCACCGCCGCCTCGCCGCGCGCGGCGTCGATCCCCGGCGCCAGGTGGAGCGCCAGGTCGTTCGCGCTCTCGTCGCCGGTGAGTCGCCGGTAGTCCTCGATCGGCATCACGACCGCGCCCCAGGTCCGCGCGTAGTCGCGGATGATGCCCGCGACCCGCACCGGCGTCGCGCGTCCCGCGATCGGAAGCTCGAGCCGGTCGCCCCGCTTCCAGTGCCGCAGGTCGCGCGCCGCCTCCGAGATCCACACCCACGGGACGTCCGCGGGCGCGGGCAGCGCGCGGGGCTCCGCCTGGAAGCCCGCGAGGATCCGCGGCGTCACGGGCCGCGCGATGAGCGTGAGGGGCTCCGAGCGCGGGTCGAGGACGAGGCGGTCGTAGCGCAGCGCCTCCGACGAGCGCACTTCGCCAAGGGACGCCACGGCGCGCTGCTGCGCGAGCGTGAGGAAGCCGGTGTCCGCGCCGGAGGCGGTGCGCAGGTACAGGTCCGCGCCGATGATGCCGCCCAGCCATTGCTCGAGCGATACCCGGAACGAGAAGACCATGATCGCCATCGCGACGCAGAGCGAGGCGCTCACGACGATGCCCGCGACGCTCGCCGCGAGGTGCCCGGGCAAGTGGCGGACCTGGGCGAGCGCCAGGTCCGCGATGGGCGAGCGCGGCGGACGCAGGCGGGCCAGCAGGGCGCGGCAGAGCGGACCCACCGCGAGCACCGCGGCGGCGAGCCACGCGGCGATGGCGGCGTAGCCGCCGATCGGGAGCCCGTCCACCGGCGGGGCGAAGAGCAACGGGATGCCCGCGAGCGCGAAGACCGCGGCGATGCCGCCCGCGCCGCGCGCCACGGGAAGGTCGATCGCCCGATCGCGCAGCGCCTCGGCGACCGGAACGCGCCCCACCGCGCGCGCGACGGCGAGGGCCGCGCCCATCGAGAGCCCGATCGCGAGGAGCGCGATGGCGCCCAACGCCGCGGCATCGGGCGCGAAGGGGACGTCGTGCCCGCTGAAGAAGCCCGCGCCCAGGTCCGCGCCGATGCGCTGCAGGAGCGCGCGGCTCCCGAAGATCCCCAGCGCGGTTCCGGCCCCCGCGCCCATCGCGCCCAGCACGCCGCCTTCCATCGCGAGCAGGAAGGCGAGCCCGCGGCGCGTGACGCCCAACGCGCGGAGCAAGCCGAACTCCTGCCGGCGGCGCGCGGCCTGGAGCGCCAGCGTCGAGAAGACGAGGAAGGCGCCGGTGGCGAGCGCCACGAGCGCCAGCGCATCGAGGTTCACGCGGTACGCGCGCGAGATCGCCGCGGCGCGCTCGGTGATCGAGGCGGGCGGTGTCGCGACCACGCCGGGCGGGAGCGAGGCGGCGAGCGTGCGCGCGAAGGCGTCCCGGTTCGTGCCGGGCCTCAGGCGCAGGTCGATGCGGGTGAGGGTTCCCACGCGCGAGAAGGCGTCCTGCGCGGCGGCGATGTCGATCACCGCGAGGTCGCCCGCGTCGGCGAGCCCGCCGAGGATCCCCGCCACGCGGAATTCCACCTCGCGGCTTCCCGCCACGAGGCGAAGGCGGCCGCCGCGCGCGAGGCCGAGCCTTGCCGCCGCGCCGGGCGAGAGCCACGTGCTGCGCCCGTCCAGGAGCGCCGCGGCCTGCGGAAGCGCCCCGGCATCGGGGGCGGCGACGAACGCGGGCTGCAGGCGCGCCGCGCGCAACGGATCGAGGCCCAGCACGCGCACCGTTTCGCCGGCGCCGGCCACCGCCGCCTCGAGCTCGACCACCGGGCTCGCCACGGCCACCTCCGGACGGCGTGCGAGCTGCGCGAAGAGCCGCTCGTCGAAGCCGCTGCGCGGTCCCCGCACCTCGAGGTCCGCCGCGCCCGCGAGGGCACGCGCCGAGCGGTCGATCTCCGCGAGGGCGGAGGTGTGCACCGTGTGGACGGCGCCCGCGAGCGCCACGCCCAGCGCGATGCAAAGGACCGTGAGCGCGAGGCGCACGCGATTCGCCGTGAGCGTGCCGCGCATCACGATGCCGAGGACGCCGGCCGTGGCGCGCGCCGTCACGCCGCCTCCAGCCGGCCGTGGGAAAGCCGCAGCACGCGATCGGCGCGCGCGGCGGCGAGCGTGGAGTGGGTCACCATCAGGGCCGCGGCGCCCGAGCATCGGACCGCATCGCCCAGGCACGCGAGGACCGCGCCGGCATTGGCTTCATCGAGGTTGCCCGTGGGCTCGTCGGCGAGCACCAGCGCCGGGCGGTGGACGAGCGCGCGCGCGATCGCCACGCGCTGCATCTCGCCGCCGGAAAGGCTCGCGGGGCGCCGATCCTCGAATCCCGCGAGGCCCACCGCCGCGAGCCCTTCCGCGACGCGCCGTGCGCGCCCGGGGCGCGCGACGCCGAGGAGGGCGAGCGGCAGCGCCACGTTGTCGCCCACGGACAGATACGGCAGCAGGTGGAACGCCTGGAAGACGAAGCCCACGCTCGCGCGCCGCCAGAGCGCGAGCGCCTCGTCGTCGCCGTAGTCCAGCCGCTCGCCGTCGACCAGGACCTCGCCCGCGTCCGGCCGGTCGAGGCCCGCCACGATGTGGAGGAGCGTGGACTTCCCCGATCCCGATTCGCCCACGATGGCGCACCATTCGCCGGATCCCACCGCGAGCGCCAGGCCCGCGAAGAGGGGTGCCGGGCCGAACGCCTTCGCGAGGCCGCGCACCTCGAGCATGCGCGGGTCGCCGCTCAGACCCAGGCGACGATGCCGAGGATGGCCCCGCAGAGGGCGCTCACCGCGGCGGCGCCCAGCAGCCAGCGCTTCTGCGTGAGGACCGTGATCGAGGCGAGCGCGATGGCGATCTGCAGGAGCGTCATGGAGATCGAGAGGAAATGGTGGGGATGGAGCGCTCGCTCGCTCTTCTGGCTGTAGGCCTTGGCTTCCGCTTCCAGGGCGCGGGCGTCCTTCTCGATCTCCTTCTTCTCCCCGGCGTAGCGCTGCGCTTCCTTCCGGTACGCCTCGACCTTCGCCGGATCCGTGCTGATCGCGGCGGCGAGCTCGGCCAGGTTCTGCTTCATGCTCTTCGCCTGGTAGAAGTTCCACTGGTCCGAGGCCTCGGCGCGTTTCAACACCGCCTCGTTCTTGTAGAGCATCGCCTTGTTCTGCGTGTCGCCGCCGAAGAAGCTCACGATGGCGCCCACGGTGGCGAGGATCGCCGTGAAGATCGCGATCTGCTGCGCCATGCCGCCTTTCTGCGCCTCGTGCTCCACGGCGTGGTCGTGCGCGCCGTGGACGTGGATGCCGTGCCCCGACATGCGGCTCTCCTCCCCTTCCTGGAACGTCCTGGAAAGCGGCCTATTGGCCGCTGATGTAATGCTCCAGCTGCTCGATGGTGAAATCCTGGTCCGCGATGATGTCGCCCACGATGTCGCGGATCGAGACCATCCCGATCACGCGCGAATCGTCGACCACCGGCAGGTGGCGGATCTGCCTGGCCGTCATGAGCTCCATGCACTCGCGCGCCTTGGTGCGGGGCGTCACGCACACCACGTCGGCCGTCATGATCTCCTCGACCCGGGTGGAGTTCGAGGCGCGTCCCAGCAGGATCACCTTGCGGGTGTAGTCGCGCTCCGAGAGGATGCCGGCCAGCCGGTTCCCGGACATCACGATCGCGGCGCCCACGTCCTCGCGGGCGAGGACCTTGATCGCCTCGAGCACGGTCATCTCCGGCGGCACGGAGACGACGCGCGCGGGTTTCGCCTTCAGCAGCTCGGCCACGGTCTTCATTGCTGCCTCCTTCCGGTCACATGTTGGGGTAGTTCGGTCCGCCACCCCCCTCCGGCACCACCCAGTCGATATTCTGCGCCGGGTCCTTGATGTCGCACGTCTTGCAATGCACGCAGTTGGCGGCGTTGATCTGGAGCCGGGTGGCACCGTCCTGCGTCACGAACTCGTACACCCCGGCTGGACAGTAACGCGACTCGGGGCCCGCGTAAACGGGCAGGTTGAGCGAGGTCGGGATGGCGGGGTCCTTCAGGCGCAGGTGCACCGGCTGGTCCTCCTCGTGGCTGGTGTTCGACACGAAGACGGAGGAGAGCCGGTCGAAGGTGAGGACGCCGTCGGGCTTCGGATACTCGATGGGCCGCGCCGAGTCCTTCCGTACCAGGGTCTCGTGGTCGGCATGCGCGTGGGAGAGCGTCCACGGCGCCTTCCCGCGGAAGAGCACCTGGTCGATCCCGACCATGAGCGTGCCCGTGTAGAGGCCCTTCGACATCCACGGCTTGAAGTTCCGGGCGCGGTGGAGCTCGTCGCGGAGCCAGCTCGAGGCGAAGGCCCGGGGATAGGCCGCGAGGTCGTCGTGCGCGCGGCCGGCCCCGAGCGCCTCGAAGGCCGCTTCGGCCGCGAGCGTGCCGGACTTGATCGCGGCGTGGGTGCCCTTGATGCGCGAGGCGTTGAGGAAGCCCGCGTCGTCGCCCACCAGCGCGCCACCGGGAAAGACGAGCTTGGGGAGCGACTGGAGGCCCCCCGCCGCGATCGCCCGCGCGCCGTACGAGATGCGCCGGCCGCCTTCCAGGAAGGTGCGGATCGCGGGATGGGTCTTGTAGCGCTGGAACTCCTCGAAGGGGCTCAGGTACGGGTTCGAATAGCCCAGGCCGACCACGAACCCCACGGCGACCTGGCGCGCTTCCATGTGGTACATGAACGAGCCGCCGTAGGTCGCGCGGTCGAGCGGCCAGCCCGCCGTGTGGACCACGAGGCCCGGCACGTGCTTTCCGGGCGCCACCTCCCAGAGCTCCTTCAGGCCGATCCCGTAGACCTGGGGCGCCACGCCCTCGCGCAGCCCGAAGCGCGCCTCCAGGCGCTTGCCGAGATGGCCGCGCGCGCCTTCCGCGAAGATCGTGTATTTCGCCTCGAGGTCGATGCCCGGCTGGTAGCGCGCGGTCCTCTCGCCGTTCCGGCCGATGCCCATGTCGCCCGTCGCGACCCCCCGCACGCGCCCGTCGTCCGTGAAGAGGACGTCCGCGGCGGCGAAGCCGGGGTAGATCTCGACGCCCAGCGCCTCGGCCTCCTTCCCCATCCAGCGGCAGACGTTCCCGAGGCTCGCGATGTAGTTGCCGTGGTTCCGGAAGCATTCCGGCAGCATCCATCCCGGAACGCGGCGCGCGGACGACGCGGTGAGGAAGAGGAAGCGGTCTTCCGTGACGGGCTGGTCGAGCGGCGCCCCGCGCGCCTTCCAGTCCGGGAAGATCTCGGCGAGCGCCACCGGGTCCATCACCGCGCCGGAGAGGATGTGCGCGCCCACCTCCGATCCCTTCTCGACCACGCACACGGAGAGCTCGCGGGCCGCGGCGGCGGCGAGCTGCTTCAGCCGGATCGCCGTGGCGAGGCCCGCGGGGCCGGCGCCCACGACCACGACGTCGTACTGCATCGATTCGCGATCGGACATGGAGAGCCTTCCGGAGCGGTTGCGGGACTAGCGCGTCCCCTCGATCACGCCGAACTCCGCGGGGACGCGGGCATAGAGCGCGCGGATGCCGGCGGCGCGCACGGCGTCGAGGAGCTTCGCGGCCTCCTCGTCCGACACCATGAACTCGACCTCCACCGTGAGGTCCCCCGCGAGCTCGAAGAACTTCGCCTCGTGGAGCACGCCGTGCCGCCCATAGCCCGCCATCGCCTTGAACGCGGTGCCGCCCTGGATGCCCAGCGACTTGGCCTGCTCCAGCAGCCACTCGTAGAGGAGCACGCCGCCCACCTTGCGGCCCTCGTGCGTGTAGAAGCGCAGGAGCGCCCCGTTCATGCGGGCCTCTGGGCGAGGACGAGCTGGGCGAGGGCGAGGCCGGCGAGCGTGAGGAGGATGGAGCCCGCCACGTGCGCGGCGACGAGGGCCGCGGTCCAGCCGTACTGCGCGCGCGTGAGGAGGACCGTCGCCTCGGCGGAGAAGGTCGAGAAGGTGGTGAGCCCGCCCAGGAAGCCGGTCGTGACGAGGAGCCGCAGCTCGGGAGCCAGCGCTTCGTAGTGCCCCAGCACCGCGAGCGCCACGCCCATGATGAAGCCGCCCACGAGGTTCGCGGCGAGCGTGCCCAGCGGGAGCGTCGGGAAGAGGGGGTTCAGGAGGGCGCCCAGGCCCCAGCGCAGCCACGCGCCCACCGCCGCTCCCGCCCCCACCGCCACGAACGATTGCATCATCGACCTCCCTCGGCTGCCGCGGCCGACGCGGTCCAGCGATTGATCACCGCGCGAGCCTCGCGGGCGACCTCAGACGCCGTGAGCCCGACGGGCCCGTCTCCGCGCTCCACGCACGCGTCGGCCGCGGCGCCGTGCGCGCACACGGCGTAGGCGAGCGCGCGATCCGGCTCGAGGCCCTGGCAGAGCATCGCGCCGATGATACCCGCGAGCACGTCGCCGCTCCCCGCCGCGGCGAGGCCCGGGTTTCCGGTCGCGTTCACCGCCCAGCGCCCGTCGGGAAACGCGCAGAGGCTGCCCGCGCCCTTGAGGACCACGTGGGCACGGAAGCGCTTCGCGAGGGCGAGCGCCGCGGCGAGGCGATCGTCCTGGACCTGTGCCGCGCTCTCGCCCAGGAGCCGCCCCGCCTCGGCCGGATGCGGCGTGAGGAGGGTGGGCGACTTGCGCTCGGCGAGCGCGCGCTGCAACGCCGGGTCGAACGCGATCGCGTTCAACGCATCGGCATCGAGCACGAGCGGCACGGGGCGCGCGAGGAGGGCGGGGAGAGACGTGCGCTCGAAGACCGAGGGAGAGGTGGACGAGGGCGAGCGTCCCGCGCCCGGCCCGGCCACGATCACGTCCGCGGCGAGCGCGTCGTCCAGCGTGCGGAGCATGAGCTCCGGCTGGGCCGGGTCCACCGCCGGCGCGTCGGCGCCGAGGAGGGCCACGTAGACACGCCCCGCTCCGGCGAGGAGGCCCGCGCGAGCCGCGAGGATCGCCGCGCCCACCATGCCGCGATTGCCGCCGACCACGGCGAGCGTGCCGAAGTCTCCCTTGTGCGAGTTCCTGCGGCGCGGCGCGAGCCATGCCCGCACGGTGGCCGGGGTGAGGAGCGCGCCCTTCGCGGCGCGCGCCGCCTCCGCGCCCATCCCCAGGTCGTCGCAGTCGATGCGTCCGCAATGGTCCGGCCCGTCGCGCGTGCGAAGGCCCGGCTTCTCCGCGAGGAAGGTGAGGGTCCGGTCCGCCCGCACGGCGATGCCGCGGGCGCGCCCCGTGCGGCTGTCCAGGCCGCTCGGGACATCGATCGCGAGGATCGGCGCGCGCGCCCTGCCCATGCGCTCGACGATCGCGTGGAAGGCCGGATCGACGTCGCGGGCGAGCCCCACGCCGAGGAGCCCGTCGACCACGAGGGCGGGACGAAGCCCCGCGGGCCATTCCCGCGCGACGGTTCCCCCGTGCGATTCGAACGCCGCGCGCGCCTCGCGCGCTTCCGGGGCCTTCGGCGCCGTGCCGGCCGCATCGAGCACGACCACGCGATGGAATCCCTCGAGGAGATGCGCGGCGGCGACCCACGCGTCGCCGCCGTTGTTGCCGGGACCGGCGACCACGAGGATCGCATCGCCCGTATCGGCCGCCATCGCGCGTGCCGCCTCCGCGACCGCGCGGCCGGCCTTGCGCATGAGGCTCTCGCCCCCCGCGGCGGCGCGCGCTTCGACCTCTCGGAGCTCCTCCGCGAGGAGGACGGGGATCGCGCTCACGGGCCCGCGCCCGGCACGAGCACCGTGTCGCGCGCTACGGGCAGCATCTCCGGATAGTCGCGGCTGAAGTGCAGGCCCCGGCTCTCGTGGCGGGCGAGCGCGCAGCGCACGATGAGCTCCGCGGTGAGGACGAGGTTCCGGAGCTCGATCAGGTCGTTGGAGACCCGGAAGTTCGCGTAGAACTCGTGGATCTCCTCCTGCAGGAGCTGGATGCGGTGGCGCGCGCGATCGAGGCGCTTGGTCGTGCGCACGATCCCCACGTAGTTCCACATCGTCCGGCGAAGCTCGTCCCAGTTGTGGGAGATCACGACCTCCTCGTCCGCGTCCGTGACCCGGCTCTCGTCCCATGCGGGCAGCTTCGGGACCGCGGGCGCGGGCTCGGCCGCGATGTCCGCGGCGGCCGATTCGGAGAAGACGAGGCACTCGAGGAGCGAATTCGAGGCGAGGCGGTTCGCGCCGTGGAGGCCGCTGCACGCGACTTCCCCCAGAGCGTAGAGGTTGGGGACGGTGGTCCGCCCGCGCAGGTCGGCCACGAGCCCGCCGCAGGTGTAGTGCGCCGCGGGCACGACCGGGATCGGCTCCTTCGTCATGTCGATCCCGAACTCCAGGCAATGCGCGTAGATCGTGGGGAAGTGGGCCTTGATGAAGTCCGCGCCCTTGTGGGTGATGTCGAGGTAGACGCAATCGATGCCGTGCCGCTTGAGCTCGAAGTCGATCGCGCGGGCGACGATGTCGCGCGGGGCGAGCTCGGCGCGCGGGTCGTGCCGCGGCATGAAGCGATCGCCGTCCGGGAGCCGCAGGATGCCCCCTTCGCCCCGCACCGCCTCCGAGATGAGGAACGACTTCGCGTGCGGGTGGTAGAGGCACGTGGGGTGGAACTGGATGAACTCCATGTTCGCGACGCTCGCCCCGGCGCGCCAGCCCATCGCGACGCCGTCGCCGGTCGCGGTGTCCGGGTTCGTCGTGAAGAGGTAGACCTTCCCGGCGCCGCCCGAGGCGAGGATCGTGAAGCGGGCGCCGAGGGTCTTCACGCCGCCGCCGCGCATGTCGAGCACGTAGGCTCCGAGCGCGCGGTCCGGGCCGGCCGCGCCGATCTTCCGGGCCGTGACGAGGTCGATCGCGATGTGCCACTCGAGGACCTCGATGTTCGGGTGCGACTTCACCTGGCCCACCAGGGTCTTCTGCACCGCGCTGCCGGTGGCGTCCGCCGCGTGGACGATCCGCCGGTGGCTGTGGCCGCCCTCGCGCGTGAGGTGGAGCTCGTCCTGGTTCGCGTCGTCCCGGGTGAAGGGGACGCCCTGGGCCACCAGCCACTCGACCGCCCGGCGGCCCCGCTCCACGACGAAGCGGACGGCGTCGTCGTGGCAGAGGCCCGCCCCCGCCACGTGGGTGTCCCGGATGTGGTCCTCGACGGAGTCGGAACCTTCCATCACGGCGGCGATCCCCCCTTGCGCCCAGCTCGACGCCCCGTCCAGGAGCTCGTGCTTCGTGACCAGGGCCACCTTGAACCGCCCCGCGAGCCGTAGGGCGGAGGACATGCCGGCCAGACCACTGCCGATCACCAGGACGTCGTAATGGCTCAATGGGAGGAGGGCAGGATGGAGGAGTTGGGGACCGCTACTTTGTGGGGAAAAGCCCTACAAGGTCAGGAACTATTTTCCTACGTCCCTGTCTTGAGTCCAATGACCTGGAAATGCGTGCCAAAGGAATGAAAAATTTGAGCTTTATAATACCCCAGGAGGTCAAGAAGCCCTTCGTGGCGCCGCTCCCGCAGGGAGGCCTCGCGGGAGGGGCCCCCAGTCCCGCAAGACCACCCATGCAAGTACAAGGCCGCATGAGCGACAGGGAAGTCGACCAGCAGCTGGTCGAGCGCGCGCAGCGCGGCGAGAAGCAGGCATTCGAGCTCCTGGTCCTCAAGTACCAGAGGAAGCTCGAGCGGCTGCTTTCGCGGGTGATCCGCGACCCCGCCGAGATCGAGGACGTCGCCCAGGAGGCGTTCATCAAGGCGTATCGGGCGCTCCCCAATTTCCGGGGCGACAGCGCCTTCTACACATGGCTCTACCGCATCGGCATCAACACGGCGAAGAACTACCTCATCGCCCTGGGCCGGCGCGCGCCTACCTCGACGGAGTTCGACAGCGAGGAGGCGGAGGGCTTCGAGGACGCGGCGGGGCTGCGCGACATCAACACGCCGGAGAGCGAGCTCGCGAGCAAGCAGATCGCCCAGACGGTGAACGACGCGATCGCGGCCCTGCCCGAGGAGCTGCGGACCGCGATCACGCTGCGCGAGCTGGACGGGCTTTCGTACGAGGAGATCGCGCAGATCATGAATTGCCCGATCGGCACCGTCCGGTCGCGGATATTCCGGGCGCGCGAGGCCGTGGCGGAGAAGCTTCGGCCGCAGCTCGGGACGAGCAAGGACAAACGCTGGTAATAACGATTTTCCGGGGCAGCAACCCCTTTTGGATGCAAGGCCCGGGCCGGAGAAGCGCGGGTCCCTAGTGAACAGGAGCAGGCAATGACACAGGAAATCTCCTCGCTGATGGATGGCGAGCTGCAAGGTCGCGAGGCGGACGCCGCGGTGAGCGCGTGTTGCGGCGACGAGGACCGGAAGCGCACCTGGTACCTCTACCACGCCATCGGCGAGGCCATGCGCGGCCAGGCCCCCGCCTCGCTCGCGATTCCCGCGAACGTCTTCGAGAAGCTGAGACAGCAGCCCACGGTGCTCGCACCCGGGCGGCGCGTGCCCGCCACGGTCACCCGCGTGGCGCTCGCCGCGGCCGCCTCGGTCGCGACGATCGGAGTCGTGGGATGGATCGGGTCCCAGGGCGGCGGCGGGGCGCCGGTCGAGCCGGTGGTCGCCAAGGCGCCCACGGCCTCGATCCAGCCCGTCGCGAGCACGGCGGCGGTGGTGACCGCGCCGGTGCTCAACGTGCAGACCGCGCCGGTGCTCAACGTGCAGGAGTACCTGGTCGCGCACCGGCAGATTCCGACGCCGGACCTTTATCGCCCCGTGACGAATCGCGCCCCGGTCGCCGTGGCGCGATGAGGTCGAACATGCTCGCGGGCGGCCGGCGCTGGCTGCCGGCGATCGCCTTGGGTGTCGCGTGCGGCGCCCAGGCGGGGCCTCCCGCGGATGCGCTGGGGTGGCTGCAGCGGGCGACGGAAGCGGCGCGCAACGCCTCCTACGCGGGCACCTTCGTCCACAGCAACGGCGAGCGCACCTCGACCATCCGCGTCACGCACGTGAGCGTGAACGGGGACGAGCACGAGCGGATCGAGGCGCTCGACGGGCCGCCGTACGAGATCGTCCGGCGGAACGAGGAGATGTTCTGCTACTTCCCGGATGCGAAGACGGTCCGCCTGGACCGGCGCGTGAACGCGCGCTTCTTCCCGTCCCTCTTCCGCGCCCCGGCGGACGTCATCGCGAGGAGCTACGACGTGAAGCTGGGGACCGTGGAGCACGTGCTGGGCTACGACTGCCGCTGGATCCAGCTGGCCCCCCACGACGCGAGCCGCTTCAGCGAGCGGCTCTGCTCGGAAGTGGGCTCGGGCCTCGTGGTCCGCGCGAAGACCCTGAACCTGCAGGGCCAGGTGATCGAGCAGTACACCTTCACGGACCTCAAGCTGGGGCCCCAGGTGGCCCGCGGCGACGTGAAGTCGATCTTCGAGGCGCGCGTGAAGCAGTGGATCACGGACTCCCAGCCCCGCGAGGAGGCCAAGGGCGTCGACACCGGCTGGACCGTCACGGGCCTCCCGCCCGGCTTCGCGAAGGTGACGGAGCTGCGGCGCACCCTTCCCGGGCGGCCGCAACCGGTCTCCCAGCTGATCTACAGCGATGGCCTGGCGAGCCTCTCGGTCTTCGTGGAACCCAACGGGGCGCCCAAGCGCACTTCGGAAGCCTCGAGCGAGGACGGGACGACCACGTTCTTCGTGCGGCCCATGGGAGACCAGCTCGTGACCGTCCTGGGGGAGGTCCCCCTCCCCACGGCGCAGCAGGTCGGACGCAGCGTCGCCCACCGGCCCTGAAACTTTCGTAACATCCACGCTGGAAATCTTTTCCGGTTTCCCCGATCTGAGGGAAACGGTCCGCCCGGACCACGCCACCCATAACAGGATAGAGACCATGAACCGACTGCAGGCCTACCTCCTCAGCGCACTCCTGGCGTTCGGCGCCGCCGCCCAGGCCCAGCAGGCGCGCCCCAACAACGTGCCGAGCACCCCCGGGGCGAGCGCCCAGGTGCTCCCCGATTTCGCCGACCTGGTCGAGAAGTACGGCCCGGGCGTCGTGAACATCAACACCGAGACCCGGACGCCCGCGCGCCAGGCGATCCCCGGCCTCTCGGAGGACGACCCCTTCTACGAGTTCTTCAAGCGCTTCATGCCGCCGGACCAGCAGGGCCGCCAGAACCCGCGCGGCGGGGACGGCCCGAAAGGCGGCCCCGCGCCCAAGGGGCCGCTGCGGCCCTTCGGCCTGGGCTCCGGCTTCGTGGTCTCGCCGGACGGCTACATCGTCACCAACGCCCACGTGGTCGAGAACGCGGACGACATCAAGGTGCGCTTCACGGACAAGCGCGAGCTCAAGGCGAAGGTGGTCGGCGTCGACATGCGAAGCGACGTCGCGGTGATCAAGGTGGACGCGACGAACCTCCCGGTCATGAAGATCGGCGATTCGCGCAAGCTTCGCCCCGGCGAATGGGTGATCGCGATCGGCTCGCCCTACGGCTTCGCCAACACGGTGACGGCGGGGATCGTGAGCGCCACCAGCCGCGACAACCTCTCGCAGGATCCCAACATGGACGCGGTGCCGTTCATCCAGACGGACGTCGCCGTGAACCCGGGCAACTCCGGCGGGCCGCTCCTCAACATGCGCGGCGAGGTGGTCGGGATCAATTCCCAGATCTTCTCGCGCACCGGCGCCTTCGCGGGCATCTCGTTCGCGATCCCCATCGACTACGCGTACGGCGTGGCCGAGCAGCTCATCAAGTCCGGCCACGTGACGCGCGGGCGGATCGGCGTGGGCATCGTGAACGTGACGCGCGACCTCGCGGACAGCCTGGGGCTTCCGAAGGCGCAGGGCGCCGCCGTGGGCAGCGTCGAGGACGACTCGCCCGCGGCGAAGGCGGGCCTCGAGGCGGGCGACGTGATCCTCAAGATCGACGGCCACCCGGTCGACGGGTCCGCGGACCTCTCGCGCTCGATCCGGGGCCTGCGGCCCGGCTCCAAGGTCCACCTCACCGTGTGGCGGAGCGGCAAGACGCGCGAGCTCACCGTGAACGTGGGCGAGTTCAAGGACGAGGACACGGCGAAGACCGCGAGCGCCGCCACGCCCAAGGCGGAGGCGAAGCCCGGGAAGCTCGGGCTCGCGGTGACGGAGATCCCGGCCGAGCAGAGGAAGGCGCTCAAGCTCTCGGGAGGCGTCGCGGTCGAGGCGGTAGACGGGGTGGCGCTCGCCGCGGGCATCCAGCCGGGCGACGTGATCCTGCGCGTGAACAACACGGACATCCCGAACGTGAAGGCCTTCAACAACGCGGTGGCGAAGCTCGAGCCGAAGAAGCCGGTCGCCCTCCTGGTGCGCGACGAGAACGGCACGCGCTTCGCGATCATCCGGCCGGATGCGGAGTGACGCCCAAGCTCACGGTCCTGGCGCGTTCCTATTGCCACCTCTGCGAGGAGCTCATCGCGGCCCTGAAGCAGTACCAGGGCCGCTACTCCTTCGAGATCGAGGTGGTCGACGTCGATCGCCATCCCCGCCTGGAGGAGAGGTGGGGCGACAAGGTGCCGGTGCTCCTGGACGGCGACCGGGAGATCTGCCACTACTTCCTCGACCACGAAGCCGTGGATGCGCGGCTCGCCCGTATGAAGTAAAATGCTGCGTTGCAGTAAACCACAGCGGGGCGGCCGTTCGAGCGGACAGCACCCTGCCGCTCAACGGCGCCGGGCAGAAAGCGAAGGCCACCCTCCGGTGGCCTTTTTGATTTGAATGGACCACATCCGCAACTTCTCCATCATCGCGCACATCGACCACGGCAAGAGCACGCTCGCCGACCGGTTGATCGAGCGCACCGGCGGCCTCTCGTCGCGCGAGATGGACGAGCAGGTGCTCGA
>Ga0207667_10004491_pt1 | contig 17092 bp, 7 predicted proteins | sample KBSCornC52_FD_184301 | JGI IMG/M metagenome (GOLD analysis project Ga0207667, IMG submission 184301) | Corn rhizosphere microbial communities from Kellogg Biological Station, Michigan, USA - KBS Corn C5-2 (SPAdes) (version 2) | ecosystem: Host-associated > Plants > Roots > Rhizosphere > Soil ...
CATCCTTGTTGAGATCGGTGACCAGGATAGTGGAGCCGACCCCGGACATATTGTCGATCAACTCAGGAACAAACCGCGCTCCTCCGGGTGCTTTCGGATCGCGCACGGTCTTGTACCAGTAGAGAACCGGCGCACCGAAGGGATCGGGATCCAGATAGTCGGCGTTATGGGACCAGTAGCGTTTCCCCACGATGAAGTCTGGAATGCCATCACCATCCATATCGGCGGCAGCGGTGCCGTGCAGTTCGGAGAAAGTAACACCGCCCGCATTCTCCTTCTGAGTTCCAAAGTCATCCATGATCATGTGCCGCACAAAGGAAATCTTGCCCTGGGCGTCGCGCTTCTGCTCAAACCAGGCTAAGCCCCATCCGTGGGCGTTCAACGAGGTCACGACATCCATCAGACCATCGCCGTTGACGTCATAGACGGTCATAACGCTTCCGCCGGCGATCCCCCGGCCATACCGGCCGAAAACTTCAGGATGGTACTTCCAAGGCTCCGTGCTCCCGGCCGGCGGCTGCTCCCACCAGCCGTACATGTTCAGGATGTCCATGCGCCCATCGCCATTCACGTCACCCATTCCGATGCCGTGCGCGCCACCATACCCCTGCTCGGAGACATGATGTACCACCCAGGGGCCGGTGGGATTGGCAGGATCCGGTTTGGCATAGCTGACGTACCCTTCGCCCATGAAGACTACGGCAGGCTTGCCACTACCATCTACATCTCCGACGACTGCGATCTCGCTCTGTACGTTGGGCACAACCTTGTACATGTCCCAGCGGCGATTCTCGCCCTTGGGATTGACGTAGAGAAAGACACCGCTGTTCGCACCGCCGTAAGTTACGTTGATGATGTCCGGCCAGCCGTCACCGGTGAAATCCTCCGCGTACTCCACCCAATAGGAGTTGAAGGAGGTGGAAGGATTGGTGGATTCGGCAAGCGAGATCTCCCGCCGCTTGGTGTAGTCCGGCCCGTAATAGATATACGGTCCGGAGACGATATCCTGAACGCCGTCATGGTTGAAGTCGGCGGCAGCGGCGGTCATTGAATAGTAAAAATCGCTGACCTGCTGCTTGCGGAAGTTGCTGGAGGTCTTCTCCGGTACGCGCACCTGAAGTCCGAGATCCTTGAATCCGACGTTCTTGAAGTGAACTTCGCCGGTCCCCCCGACATAAAGTGCGAAGGGTCCATAGCCTTCGTCCGTGACTCCTCCGGCTTCGCGGCCATTGTTGAGAATCGCTCGAACAATATTGGCATCGAGCAGCATCTCAATGCCGTTCCAGTCGGTGGCGCTCAGCTTGCCCTCGTTGTATGTGAAGGGCAAGTCCACTTTGGGCCGCGCGGGAGGCGTAAAGCGACGTTGCGGACCGTTGGCGTTGCCGGTTTCTGGAGGAGCAATCCGGATCAGGCCTCCGCCGCGGCGCAGCTTCTCGCGAGTGAGAATCTTGCCCTGCGCGTCGAGGGTGACGCTATATGAAGGAGTGTCGGGCTCCGTCAAGGAAACGAAGATCCCTTTCCAGCCGCTAGCCGTCTTTTGAGCACGGAAGAGCGCTCCGGCTTCGCAGGGCCCGGAGCAGCGGAAGTCCGCGTAGAGTCCAACGTCCTGGTAGCCATGATCCGACATCAGCCAGCCACCGTTGCCTGATTCGGGCGTTGCCACCAGTTCGCCGTTTCTGGCACTCCACTTCGCCTGCCCCACGGTGTGCCATCCGGCCAGGGATGAGCCGGTCAACGTCACATCGGGCTGGAAGGACGGACCGGCTGCGAACATCGATGCCGAAGCAAACATTACCAGGACTGCTGAAAACCAGGACCGCTTATCGAACATGTGCTTTTTCCTCTGGATCGAATTTCAACCTGAGTTGCGAATAGCTATTTATTTACGACTGGAAGGGCGAACGCCATATATCCCTTGGAGATCGCGGGCGGCAGAACCCCGCCGGGCGGCATGTAGGCGCCTTCGGGATATGGATTGGCTCCTCCGCTAACGGCGAGCAGAATGTATTCGCGCCCGTTGACCTCATATACCGCCGGTACACCCTGCGACCCATTCGGCAGGTCCTTGGTGAGGATCACCTCGCCGGTAGCACTGTTTAGGACATACAGCTTGGAATCGCCCCCCGCGAACAGGATCAGCCCGCCGGCCGTAATCACCGGTCCGCTCTTGGCGTAGATATTGCCGCGCATCTTGTCGCTTGGGCCGGCCTGCGGAGTGTCGCCATAGGGCGTGCGCCACTTGATCTTTCCTGTGTTCAGGTCATACGCCACCAGCTCACTCCACGGCGGAGTGACGATATACGGCTCGTCGCCATACCCGGTCTTGTAGCGCGAGGGCGGAGCCTCGACGTCGCTTGGGTAAGGCGGCTCCGTCATGGATCGGGATAGCGCCTGTATGGCAGCGGAAGGAGCCGAGCCGGGAGGCGCGAGATCCGGTGCCTTGAGGAATGCCATCAGGTTGTCCAGAGCCTGCGCCGGAAGAGAGCCGAACGGAGGCATGCTCGCTCTGCCCTTGGTGATCACATTGCGCGTGGCCTCCGGACCAAGGCGCCCGACGACGGTATCGAGTGCTGGCCCCCGGTCCCCCTTCAACTCCGGACCGTGGCAAACGACGCAGTTCTGTTCGTACACACCGCGCCCCATCTGTTCTGCCGTAGGAGCGCCTCCCCGGGACGGCCTTGCAGTGCGCGGACGCGACGGCACCGACATTCCTGCATTGGCGCTGGTCGATTCCCCGGCCGGGACCAGCTTCACAATCGACGGCATATCCTTCGACACAACGTAAACCGTCCCATTGGTCGGATCGGCTGCGGTGTTGAAGAACAGCGCGCCACCGTTGACGCTGGGCAGGTTGATGGTATCCACCCCAACTTCAGGCGGCGTGTAGAAGCCGGTCCTCGCCTTGGTCAGCCGATCGCGCCAATGCTCCACCTCATCCGGCTTCATGAAGCCCGTGTACATGTCCTTGACCGTCATCCCCTGACGTCCGAAGGGCGGCACGACCGTGGGAAACGGCTGTGTCTTCGAGGTGACTTCGCCGGGCACATCGCTCTGCGGTACGGGGCGCTCTTCGATCGGCCACAGCGGCTTTCCGGTCACTCTGTCGAAGACGTATAGAAAGCCGTTCTTCGAAGCCAGCGCAACTGCGTCCACCATCTTGCCGTCGTGCTTGACTGTGGCGAGCTGCGGAGCGGCGTTCGGATCGTAGTCCCACACGTCGTGGTGCACGGTCTGGTAGTGCCAGAGGTACTTTCCAGTGCGGGCATCCAGAGCCAGAAGACAATCGGCGAACAGGTTGTTGCCAGGCCGGTCCCCGCCATACAGCTCATACTTCGCCGAGGCCATGGGAAAGTATGCGATCCCGTGCTTCTCGTCCACGGTGATCTCGCCCCAGACGTCCACGCCGCCCATGTACTTGTAGGCGTCTTTGGGCCAGGTGTCGTATCCCATCTCACCCGGCCTCGGAATCGTATGGAAGACCCACAGAAGTTTGCCTGTGGGGATATCGAAGGCGCGGATGTCCCCTGGAGGAGCGAGGTAGCCTTCTCCGGTAGCGCTGCCCAGAATAAGAATGTTCTCAAACACCCGCCCCGGAGTTCTGGACGAGAGCGGCCTGTTGGTCCGGTCGATCCCTAGCTTCAGATCCAGCTTGCCGTGATCTGCGAACGAGTCCACCGGCTTGCCGGTTTTTGCGTCCAGCGCATAGATGAAGCCGCCAGCCGAAACCAGGACGCGTCGGTCCTTGCGGTCCTTGCTCTCCCAATAGTTCATACCGCGCATGCCGGCGATTCCGCCAAAGCGCGAAGGCGCGCTGTTCGCTGCGACAAAAGCATGGGACCAGAGTTCCTTGCCCGTGGTTGCGTCCAGCGCCACCAGCGAGCCCTGCTTCGCCGCCACGTAGGCGATGTTGTCGACCACCAACGGGCTGAAGGTGTAGGTCACGTCATCGCCAGTGAGGTAGCTCCAGGCGACGTCCAGATTTTTCACGTTGCCGGTGTTGATCTGCTTCAGGCCAGAGTAGTGGGAGCTGTCGGGGCCGCCCAAATAGTCCTTCCAGGTCGTCCTGACTCCCTGGGCCGGCGCTGCGACGGTACAGAACAGGGCAACCAGAGCGGCGGAAGAGCTCAGCCGGGCTGCGCGGGCGGCGCGTGCTCGCGGGAAATCCCGCCAGGCTGTATCTCCAAGTACAGGTGTAATTTGACGATCGGGCTGAATGCTCTTTCTGGATGTGGTCTGCGGGTATTCCATTCAACTTTCCTTAGCTGGGGTCAGGGTTCGGCTCGGCGTCGGGGATGGGTATAACGCAATGCCCAGTTCGCATTGCGCAACGTTCGCCAGCGTAGTTTTCCGGCAACGGCACTCTATCATGTCTTCGTAGACTAGCGCGCGCTCAAAAAAGCCTCACGAAAACTGGGGCGGACTTGCGCAGCCTGGAGCTAGTCGGAGGCAGAGTTGACATCGGCCGGATGCAGGCGCCGCCTGCGACGGCCCCAACCATAGGCCAGGCGCGCCAGCACGCCGGAAACCAGGTACCCGAGCGTGATGACCATCAGCATCAACTCGGAGTTCCACGCGATCAACGCCCCGATCAGCGCAATGAGGGTGAAGAGTTGAAATGGCTGCCGATGCCCAGAGGTGATCTCCTTGGCGCTCCAGAAGCGCCAGTTGCTGACCATCAGGAACCCGGTAAACAGGATTAGAACCAGCCAGACGAGTGAAATACGCGGGTTATCGATAGGAGAGCCACGGAAGCAGTGCACCGTCGCGGCGACGACGCCCGCACCGGCCGGAATCGGCATTCCCACGAAGTATTTGCGCCCAGGCTTGCCTGGATTGCGTGGCTGCGGATTAACGCTGATGTTGAACCGGGCGAGCCGGCTGGCGCCGCAGATGACGAAAAGAAAACAGGCAAACACGCCAGCGTGGATCACATTGCCTCGCATGGCCGGATAGAGCGTCGGCGGCAGCATGCGAAATCCCCAGACGTAAGCCAGCAGGCTCGGCGCCACGCCGAATGTAATCACGTCGGCGAGCGAATCCAGCTCTTTGCCGAAGTCGCTCGTAGTCCGAGTCATGCGAGCGACCAAGCCATCCAGGCCGTCGCAGAGCACCGCGACTCCGATCGCCAGAGCGGCGCGATCGAAGTATCCCGGGTCCGCGGCGGTTCCCTGAATACTCTGGGTGATAGCGTAGTAACCGGCCGCGATGTTGCCCGCCGTAAACAGCGACGGTAGAACGAACATGCCGCGACTCGGCCGTTTTCTTCTCGGGCCAAGGTGGCCATAGTCCTCCAGCTCCAACTCGTCGGCCATCAGGACACCACGCTGGCAACGTGGCTGTGATCTTCGCGGCTGGCAACCGCCAGCACAGCCAGCACGGTTGAGCCACCCTTCACGCGCATGCCCGTCGTCACCCGGGGCGCGACATCGGCCGGCATCAGCACATCCGTACGCGAACCAAACTTGATCATGCCCACGCGCTGCCCTCGTTCCAGCCTGTCTCCCGGCTTCACTTTACATACGATGCGCCGAGCCAGAAGGCCCGCGATCTGTTTGAAGCTCACATCGTATCCGCCCGCGTCGATCACGACCAGAGTCTGCTCGTTCAGCAGACCGCACTCTGGCTTCATGGCGTTCATGAAAGCGCCTTCGCGGTAATCGACGGACCGTACCGTTCCCGCTACGGGCGACCGGTTCACATGGACATCGAAGACGTTGAGGAAAATGCTGATGCGATAGCGGCTGCCCTCTGGAGTCTCAATCCAGTCGGCCTCCGTCACCACACCATCTGCCGGAGAAACGATTTCACCGGGCCCGCTCGGGACATTTCTTTTCGGGTCGCGGAAGAACCAGAGAAAGAATAGCGCCAGCGGAATTGGAATAGCGGTAAGCCAAACCGACTGAGTAATCAGCCAGAGGAGCGCAGCAGCGATACAGAATCCCAGCGCATAGAAGATGCCATCGCGCACCATATGCCTCTATTATAAGGGGGTAAGCCTCTGCAGCCGAATTGCCGCCGAAGCTCTCGGAATTCCTCCCTCATGACTGAAAAAACAATTCGTGCCTGCGCCCATTTACTGTTGCTGTTTTCCATCGCTGCCGTCGCATCGGCCCAGGCCGTTTCCCACCTGAGCGGTACCGTGAAGGACGAGACCGGCCGGCCGGTTGCAGATGCCCAAGTGGTGGCCAGCGGCCCACAAGGCGAGGTTCACACCACCTCGGATGCGGCCGGCGTCTTCACGCTCGACTACCCGGCAGCCGGCAACGTGATGCTGCGCGCATCCGCTCCGGAGATGCGCTCAGAGCCCGTACGGACACGCGCCGCTGATTCCACGATCGTGCTCACGCTCGAACCCGCCGAAGTACAGCAGCAGGTGACCGTCACCACGACGCGCTCCTCCATCGACCTGCCTGCGACCTCTAATACCGTCTACACTCTCGGGCCACAGCAGCTCCGCGACTTCCCTGCCTTCAATCTTGACGACAGGCTTCGGCAGCAGGCCGGATTCGAGCTCTTCCGCCGCTCCAGCTCGCGCGTGCAGAATCCGACGAGCCAGGGAATCTCGCTGCGCGGCCTCGGTTCCACAGCCGCAAGCCGCTCGCTGGTTATGGAACAAGACGTGCCGCTGAATGATGCATTCGGTGGGTGGATCCACTGGAATGAGATTCCGCAGGAGGCCATCGCCGGGGTTGCGCTGGCGACCGGCGGCGGCTCCGACCTCTACGGATCGAGCGCGCTCGGCGGCGTCATCAACGTCGCACTCGCGCAGCCCACTCCGGCGCTGTTCGATCTATCCGTTTTAGGGGGCGGTCAGGACACATCGGTTATCTCCGGACGGGCTGATATCGGCAACCGGCGCGTGCGCCAGCTCATCGCCGTGGACAGCTACCGCACCGCCGGATATCTTGCAATTGCTCCCCAGATCGCCGGACCCATTGACCAGCCAGCAAACGTTCATTACCAGACGCTGCGCAGTGAGACGGATCGGTTGTTCTCCGGTTCGAACCGTCTCTTTCTGATTGGCAATGTGTTCAACGAAGCCCGCAACAACGGCACCATCGTGCAGACCAATGGAACGCGGCTGTGGCGCTACATCGCCGGAGGGGACTGGTCAGCCGGTTCCATGGTGTCCGGGCGTGCCCGCGTCTTCGGCAGCAACGAAGGCTATCGCCAGACCTTTTCCTCGACCAATGCGGCCCGCACAGTCGAGAATCTTACCCGTCGCCAGCGGGTACGAACCCAGGAGCTAGGCGCGTCCACCGATGCCTCCGCCGCGCTACGTCGTGTTGCAGTGGTCGCAGGCTTCGACGTACGCGACATTCGCGCCACGGACGACGAGACGCCGATCTCCGCGGGCCATCGCAACGGAGTGGCAGATACCTCGGCTCGCCAGCGCTTCGTTGGCGGCTTCGGCGAGCTGCTCGGCTCGCATGGACCCTGGTCGGCTGCACTGTCTCTGCGGCTGGATTCCGTTTCCAACCTCGACACCATCGCGCTTTCGGCCGGCTCGGCAACGGCTCCGGTCGTGCACACTGTTACGCCGAACCGGAACGAGTTCATTGCCAGTCCGCGTCTCGGGATCGTTCGCCAGGTCGGCACTCTTGGCTCGGTTCACGCCTCTGTATTTCGCGCGTTCCGCACTCCAACGATGAACGAGCTCTACCGAACGGGCCAGGTCGGCCAGGAGACGACCGTCGCCAACGGGCAGCTGACCTCAGAGCGCGCGACGGGCTGGGAGATCGGCACCCGCCTCAATCCCACGCCGCTCGCCGTTCTTTCCGGCACCTACTTCTGGACCGAGATCAACCGGCCCGTCTCTGCTGTGCGGATCTCTTCTACCGCCACATCCATTACCAACCGGCGCGAAAACCTGGGCCAGATCGTCAGCCAGGGAACCGAGCTCCGGCTCGATTTGGCTACTGGCCATCTGTTTTCGGCGGGGCTTGGCTATCAGTACGCACATGCAGTGGTCACGGAGTTTTCCGCGCAGCCATCGCTGGTCGGAAACTGGATACCGCAGGTTCCGCGCCAGAGTTTCACCGGGCAGTTCCGGGCCGCCCAGCGTCGCGCGGGCGAGCTGACTCTGACGTTGCGGGCCACTGGCCGCGCTTACGACGACAGCTCCAACGTCTTCCCCCTGGCAGCGTTCGTCTCGATGGGTCTGTACGGACGGCACGACTTCGGTTCGCACTGGACCGCCTCCCTGCTGCTGGATAATCTTCTCAACCAGCGTCAGCAGGTCGCCCGGACGCCCAATCTTTCGCTCGGCTCACCCTTCCTTGCGCAGGGAGGCCTGGCCTTCCACTGGGCGCGCGAAGAGGCCCATTAGGGACAAGCTCGGTTTTGTCTCGAATGCGTCGTCGTTCGATGGTATTCATCCAATCTGCACCCGGATGCGATACTGGGGAAGACTTGCATCCGTCGTTTCGTTCAGGGGTCCACCAGGCATGAAGGTTCGCTCGGCCGCCGCACGTCTGTCCGCAGTTGTTCTCTCGCTATCGCTGGCTGCACAGGCCCAGTTCACACCACAGAATGATCCCGCCAATCTCGCCGGGGAACGCGTATCCGCGCCAAATCTTGCCGACACGCTGCCGATCAACCACGGCACGCCCGCACTGCAGCAACTCCTGCGCAAGCTCCGCACTCGCGCTTCGTTCATGCTGATCGTCGCCCATCCTGACGACGAGGACGGCGGCATGCTCACCTATCTCTCCCGCGGGCAGGGCGCGCGCGTGGCCATGCTCACGCTAACGCGCGGCGAAGGCGGCCAGAACCTGATGTCAGCCGACTTCGAAGACGCTCTCGGCCTAATTCGGACCCAGGAGCTGCTTTCTGCCGATCGCTACATGGGTGTCGACCAGCTCTTCGGCACCGAGGTCGACTTCGGCTTCTCCAAGACCAAGGAAGAGGCCTTTCGCAAGTGGACGCATGAGCGCGTACTCTACGACGCGGTCCGCGCCGTCCGGCTCTATCGGCCGCTGGTGATTGGGGCGGTCTTCATTGGCGCGCCGTCTGATGGGCACGGACAGCACCAGGTCTCCGGGGAAGTTGCGCAGGAGGTCTTCAAGGCTGCGGGCGACCCCTCGGTCTTCCCTGATCAGATCGCCGCCGGACTTGCACCTTGGCAGCCGCTCAAGGTTTACGCGCGCATTCCTTTTGCCCGCATCGACAGCAAGGGCATGTTCGACTACGCCACCAATCAGTACGTGCAGCCGCAGTTCACCAACTATGTCACAGGCAAGGTGACGTCAACAGCGCCGAAGGCCAACGTTGTGGTGCCGGAGGGATCGACCGATCCGCTGCTTGGCGGGTTGAGCTATGTGCAGTTTGCGCGCCAGGGTCTCGGGCTGCAGAAGTCGCAGATCGGTCGCGGAGGCCGTCCTACACCGACCGGTAAGTTCGATGTCAACTATCACCGTTACGGGTCGATGCTTCACCAGCCTGACGGCGATGACTCCGGCCTTGAGCCGGGCGGTTTCTTCGAGGGCATTGATACCTCATTTGCGGGCATCGCTTCGCTCGCGCCAGAGGCCGAATCGAAGCTTCGCCCTGGCCTGCAGCGGATCGACGATGCACTCGCCAAAGCCCAGCAGCAGTTCGAGCCGGCGAAACCTGAGGCGATTGCTCCGATCCTGCACGACTGCCTCGCCGAACTGGACGGGGTGCTGGCTGAGCTGCAGAACTCGGCGGTGAACGATTTGCCGACTAACGAGACGTTCAACCTACTCCACGAGCTGCGAATCAAGCGTACGCAGCTCAATAATGCGCTGGCATTGGCCGCGGGTCTGAACCTTAGCGCCTCGTTGGGCGGAAGCGAGGCCAGCGGCAACGTGCTGTCGGATCAGAAGTCCCTGATGATTAACGTCGAAGCTTCGAATAACTCCGGCGAGAATGCTGAGTTGAAGGGTCTTGCGTTTACTGTCGAGGGCACGGAGATTCCGGCAAACGAGACCATGACCGTTCCGGCACATACATCCTGGCGCGCAGACCGCACCATTCAGAACTCAGGCGGGTTTGCCCCGACGAGACCCTATTTCTCCCGTAGTGATATCGAGCAGCCTTTCTACGACATTTCGGATAAGAACCTCCGTAACGCCCCGCTCGCCCCGGCGCCACTCCGCGCGCGGGCGGAGATCGACTACAAGGGGGTGCCGGTCGTGCTTGAGGCCGCCGTGGCGGGGACACATATCGACCAAGCGCAACAGCCGGCGGTGGTGATTCCTCCAGTTTCAGTGGTTCTATCGCGGCGGACGCAGATCCTTCTCCCTTCCCAGCGAGCCGTGCCCGTACAAATGGACGTCAGACCAGCGACTGTGCCCCGAGAGTCGGCGAGTCTCAAAGGTCCTGCAAGATGGAAGGTTGAGAGAGGGAGCAATCTGCAGATTGCTCCAGGCCAGTTCTACTTCACCGCTGAGTCGCCGGCAGGTACGAGGTCCCCGGTGACGCTGACCGGGAATATGAAGTACAGCGACGGCAAAATCTACTCCGAGGGGTACCGGACGGTTGGGTATCCGGGTATTCCGAGCACGAACTTTTACAAGCCGGCGAGCGTTCGCGTGGTACCGGTCGATGTGGTGACCGCGCCAAACTTGAAGATCGCTTATATCCCCGGTACCGGCGACGACGTTCCCGAGGCGCTGGAGCAGTTGGGCGTCAAACCGCAGATCCTCAAGGCTGCGGAGATTACGCCGGAAGCGCTGAAGGATTACGACGCGGTCGTTCTCGGCGTCCGTCCCTACGAGGCTAATCCTGACCTGAGGGCCGCGAACGCTGCTTTGCTGGCCTATGCGCAAGGCGGAGGCGTGGTGATCCTGCAGTACGTGGCCCGCGACCTTCCTGTCGGCTCCTCGCCTTACCCGCTTGCGCTGGGTCCGGCGGAGAAGGTGGTCGAGGAGGATGCACCGGTGACGCTGCTCGATCCAACGAACCCGCTGCTGACTTGGCCAAACAGAATCAGCTCGGCCGACTTCAACGGTTGGGTGGAGGAGCGCGGCCACGGATTCATGGAGAAGTGGGACCCGCACTTCACGGCCCTGACGGAGGTCCATGATCAGGGACAGCAGCCGCAGCGCGGGGGCCTGCTGGTGGCACCGGCCGGTCGCGGCGCTTATATCTACCTGGCGTATGCGCTCTACCGGCAGTTGCCGGAGGGCGTTCCCGGGTCTTACCGGATTCTGGCCAACCTGATCAGCGCGGGGAAAAATCGCCGGTTGCTGGATGCAGCCCGCTAAGGCTGCAGCTCTAGTGATCTGACAGCCAGCGAATTATTCGCGGGCGCGTTTCTTGATCTCGACGTTGAGGCGCTTGATCTTCTGATTGAGCGTCGAAAGAGGGATTTTGAAGTACTCGGCAGCCTCGGTCTGGTTCCAGTGGCAGCGCTCCAGGCGGTCGGCGATGATGCGCCGTTCGATCTCTTCCATCAGGTCGAACAGGCTGGCGTCCGGGCGGTGATCGAGCAGCGTCGCGGAGTAATTGTTGCCGGTGAGGGACGCGGGCAGCAGATCGGGCGTGATGGCGCTGGACGTGGCCAGCACAACGCCGCGCTCCATAGCATTTTCGAGCTCACGCACGTTGCCCGGCCACTCGTAATCCATGAGGATGCGCATCGCGTCGGCAGCAAGAGATGGCACTGCGGTACCGTTCTCGTCGGCATACATCTTCAGGAAGTGTGCAGCGAGCAGCGGAATGTCCTGACGGCGGGCCCGTAACGGTGGAAGCTCCAGACAGATGACGTTGAGCCGATAGAACAGGTCCTCGCGGAAACGACCCTCGCGGACGGCGACCTGCAGGTCTACATTCGTGGCGGCAATGATACGGACATCGACCTGAATCTCCTGCGTGCCGCCGAGGTGCATGAAGCGGCGGTCCTGCAGGACACGCAGGATCTTGGCCTGCATGTCCATGCTCATGGTGCCAATCTCATCGAGGAAGAGGGTGCCGCCGTTTGCCACCTCGAAGAGACCCTTCTTGGCCGCGATAGCGGAGGTGAACGCGCCTTTGACGTGACCGAAGAGCGTCGATTCCAGCAGATCGGAAGGTACCGCGCCAGTGTTGACGGGCACAAAGGGCTTGTCGCGGCGGGGCGAGTTGGCGTGCAGCGCCTTGGCGATGAGCTCCTTGCCAGTGCCACTTTCGCCCTGGATGAGCACGGTGGAGCGGCTGGGCGCGACTTGGGCGACGAGGTCGAAGAGCCGCAGCATGGGATCGCTCTTGCCGATAATGTTCTCGAAGTTGTAGCGCTGCTTGAGAGTGCGCTTGAGTTGGACGACTTCTTCCTCGGCACGCTTGCGGGCAACGGCGGCACGGATATCCGCCAGCAGCTTTTCGTTGTCCCAGGGCTTCTGAACGAAGTTTTCCGCGCCCGCGCGGATAGCCTCCACCACATTCGCGACAGTGCCGAAGGCGGTGATCATGATGACGGGCATCCCCGGATGCATCTCGAGGATTTTGGGCAGCAGTTCCATGCCGCTCTCGCCCGGCAGGGAGAGATCCAGAAGCACCAGGTCGAACTCGCGCTGGGCCAGCTGTTCAATGCCGGAGGCGCCATCTACCGCGGTGGTCACCTGGAAGCCCTCCATGGTAAGCAGCGTTTCCAGTGAGTCGCGGATCGCGGCCTCATCATCGATGATGAGCACGCCCGCAGGTCCGGCGAGCCGGGGATCAGGTGAAGCTGGGCGGGGCGCCGTCTCTTCTATGTTCAAGGTTGCGGTTGCATCCGACATATTGCCTCGCTGCTGCTTTCTGGCGCGCGCCGGGTCACGCCGTCACCGTGCTGCCTATCGTGGGCCGGCTGCTCTCGCCCGCATTCGCCTCACGAGCAAGAGTTGCCGCCGGGGGAAATTCCAACCGGAAGATGGTGCCCGAGCCCACGGTGCTCTCCACGTGCATTTTGCCACCGTGCTCCTGCATGATGCCGTAGCTGACCGCCAGTCCCAGGCCGGTGCCTTTGTGTTGTCCGCTGCGGGGCTGGGTTTTGGTAGTAAAGAAGGGGTCGAAGATGCGCTTCAGGTTTTCCGGCTCAATCCCGGTGCCGAAGTCCTGTACCAGGACCGACACGGAACCGGCGAACTCCTGAGTGGTGATGCGGATGCGGGCGTCGGTGCAGCCATGCATGGCGTCACGCGCATTAAGCAGCACGTTGAGGGCGACCTGCTGAAGCTTGCCCTCATTTCCGTGGATGCGCGGCAGGCGGGGGTCGAGGTCGGTTTCAACCGAGATGCCCGCGCTCTTGAATTGATGCTCCAGCAACGTGAGGGTATCACGTACCAGACGGTTGAGGTCGACGGACATGAACTCGGTGCCACTGGTGCGGGAGAAGTTGAGCAGTCCGTTGACGATCTCAGAGGCGCGGAAGGTCTGCTGGGTGATCTTTTCGAGCACCGGGCCGAGCCGCTGGTTCTCTTCGAGCATGGGCCGCATCTGCTTCGCCAACATCTGCGTATAGCTGGAGATAACGGCGAGCGGAGTGTTGACCTCGTGGGCTACGCCGGCGGCGAGCAGGCCGATGGAGGAAAGCTTCTCAGCCTGCGAGAGCTGGGTCTCGAGCTCGATGCGATCAGTGATGTCGTCGACCAGCACAATGCGGCCGACTACCTTGAAGTCACGGGTCATGAGCGGGGCAATGGCGACGTTGGCCACGCGAACTTCTCCGGTGGGAAGAGGCAGACGGGCCTTGTAAAAGGTGTGGGTTCCCTGCTCGTCGCGGACACGGTCAAACTGCTGCATGAAATCCGCGGGGAAGATGGAGGACATCGGCTGGCGCAGTGATTCCTGGCGCGACTTTGCGTACATGACCTCCATCTCGGCGTTCCAGCTCTCAATGCGATCCTCGAGGTCGACGGCAAAAATACCGACGTGGATGGATTCGACGATGTTCTCGTGGAAGTCCTTGAGGCGCTCGAACTCAGTGATCTTTTGCTCAAGCCGGCGATAGAGCTGCGCGTTCTGAATTGCGATGCCGATGTAGCCGGCGAGCGAGCCGAGGACCTCCATGTCCTCGCTGGAGAGGAAGTCTCCGGAATCAGTGCGGCCAAGCCCAATGACGGCGACGGTGCGCGTTCCGCCTCCCTCGCGGCTCGCGACGCGGCAGGGCAGATAGTAATTGAGGTCCAGCAGCTGAGCGGAGCGCTGTTGGATGCGAGGAAGCCGCATGACCTGCTGCGGATTTTCTAGAAATATGTGGTCTGCGGAGTCGTGCTGGTTGAACTCAAGAAAGCCGAGATCGAGTGTGCGGAGATCCGCAGCTTCGAGATTCGTAACTCCGTGGGACGCGGCCAGCTCAAAGTGCTGCTCGGACGCTCCGGGCTCCGAAGCAAGGAAAACGGCAACGCGGGTGACCAGCAGGGTCTGCGGCAGCCGCTCGACAACGGAGTCGACCAGGGCGCGAAGGTCGGTCTGCGAGTTAAGGCTGCGGCCGAAGTTGATGAGGGTCTCGCGGTAGTCGAAGCTCTTGCGCTCAAAGAGGCGGTCGACGCGGGCCTGGATCATGCGCTTGAGCGGATCAAAGGAAAGGCCGACGAGGATGATGGCGGTTATGGGGCCCCACCTGCCGAAGATGGGGTAGCGAGTATGGATTACCTCCGACGCCAACCCGACCACGCCGAAGTAAGCTCCGGCCAGCGCCGCCGTGGCAAGCGTGTAGGCCACGCCGCGCTTAATGATCAGGTCTACGTCCATCAGGCGATAGCGAACGATTGCCCAACTGAAGGTTAGCGGCAGGAAAACCAGCGAAAGCAGCGCGATTTTTTCCAGTGACGCCGGTACCTGGAAGCCGAAGACGAAAGGCACGGCATAGAGCAGCGTGAACGGGCCAATTGCCGTGATGGTGCCGCGCGCCAGCCACTTAAGCTGCTGCCGCTCCAGCGGCGCGGTTTCGCGGACATAACGGAAATGGAAGACGATGGCCGCGATAACGTAATACAGCGACATGTAGCCGAAACCGATCTGGTCCAGGCGGTGGTTCAGGATGCCAGTGGCCGACCAGCGGGCGATCGCCCACACCTGGAGTCCGGCCAACAGAGCTCCGGGCACGTACAACAGGACCGCAAGGACTTTATGGCGCAGCCGGGCCTTCTCTTCCGCCGTGGCAGCTCCCGTAAAACTGATGGCGAAATGCAGGAACAGCGCTGGCTGCAGCATATTCGCGATCAGGTTTCCCCAGTAAATGATGCGGTCCATCAGGCCGGGATTGCCGGTCCAGCGGAAGGAGTACAGGACAAAGGAGACAAGACAGAAAACGTAGAAGTGGGTGGACTTAGGCGCAGTCCAGCGGCGCAGCAGAACATAGAGCCCGATGGCGAGGTAGACCAGCGCGATCAACCGCTCGCCGTAGTTCTTGCTGCGGTCCTCGGGCTCGAGTATGACCTGGATGGGAAAGGTGGAAGTGGTGGCGCGGCCAGGTTCGGAACGGTGTATGGAGTAGGTTGCTGCGTTCCAGCTCCCGGTGCGGTACATCGCCTTCACTTGCTCGGCGACTCTTGGCGTCGGGCTGCCGTTGACAGCCCGGAGCTGGTCGCCCTCCCGAATGCCGTATCGGTAGCCTGCGGAATCCTTGGGAACGCGATCGGCCCGAAGACCGCTGCCAGCCTCTGTCCAGGTGATGCCGTCGGTTGGGAACTCGGTACTGAGCTCGTCTGAGAAGTTAAAACCGGCGAAAACACAGGCCCCCAGCGTCGCAATGGAAAGTGCGAGCGCCAGTATCCGCGTCTTGAGGGCGTTCCTCATGATCTATACACGAGAGTGTAGTCAGTGCTGAATTCCGTGCCGACCAAGAAAACAGACGGAACCGCTTGATGGCGAGCAAGCAAATGGCCAAAACGTTAAAGACTGGGAAGTACAGGATAGGCGAGCGGAGGCGTTCCTTTCTCTACGGATAATCATAAATGCTTCCGTTTTGTGGAGAATGGTTAAGAGGCAATCTGCTGGTTCGGATTGGCTCAGTTCCTGCTCAGGTCCCGGAGTTGGGCGCCAAGTTATGATGAGGAGCGGAATGGCCATCAGCTCGCAAATGCCCGGCAACTTTAACGAGTTCTTGGGGAACTCGGTTGCCGTCGAGTCGCTGCGCACGGCGATCGCGGCCGGACGGCTGCCCCATTCGCTGATTCTGGCCGGCCCGGCGGGAGCGGGAAAGTACACTCTGGCTCTGATGCTGGCTATGGCGGTGGAGTGCCAGCGCCAGCCTCGGGACCTGTGGTCGAACGGCCAAGTTCTGGCCAGCTACTGCGGAAGCTGCACGAACTGCACCCGGATTGCCGCAGCGGCCGACCTGGAAGCGCAGGTAGAGGCGGCAGTGGCTGCTCGGGAGGAGCTGCGCGAGACGGACCGGAAGGAGACGCGGGTATTGATTCAGCCGCACCCGGATGTGCTGATCCTGCCGCCCGATCCACCGCAGCTGTTGATTAAGCTGGGGCAGGTACGCACACTGATCCAGCGGGCGCACTATCTGCCGGCGGAGGCGCCGCGGCGGATTTTCGTTCTAACCGCCTCGATGATGATGAAGGAGGCAGCAAACTCGCTGCTGAAGGTGCTGGAGGAGCCGCCGGAGACGGTTCACATTATTCTGCTGGCGGAGAATCCGGGAGAGCTGCTGCCGACGATCCGCTCTCGGTGCGCACTGGTGAGACTTGGCGCGCTTCCGGTTGAAGAGATCGAGATGGTGCTGGCGGACCGCAGGCCGGAGGTGCTGCCACAGCAGCGGGCGCTGATCGCCCGGCTATCGCAGGGAGCTGCAGGACGGGCGCTCTCGTTCGATCTGGAGAGCTACATCGCAGCGCGCGCCGACGCTATGCTGTTTCTGCGCAATGCCGCAGGAGCGGTCCAGGAGGGGCTGGCGACACGCGGGGAGGCGGACCATTCGGCGCTGTTCCGCATGACTGAGACCTACCGCGCCGGAGCCGAGGGGCAGCAGAAGACCGCCGCGATGCTGAGGGCGCTGGCGCTGCTGCTCGAGGATATGTTGCTGATCGACGCTGGTACTCCGGAGCTGCTGCGCAATACGGATTTGCGCGCGGAGCTGACGAAGCTTTCACAGACGCTTCCGTTCACATGGATCGAGCAGGCGGCGCAGGGACTGGACCAGGTGTACTCCGGGATG
>Ga0207667_10004492_pt1 | contig 17090 bp, 12 predicted proteins | sample KBSCornC52_FD_184301 | JGI IMG/M metagenome (GOLD analysis project Ga0207667, IMG submission 184301) | Corn rhizosphere microbial communities from Kellogg Biological Station, Michigan, USA - KBS Corn C5-2 (SPAdes) (version 2) | ecosystem: Host-associated > Plants > Roots > Rhizosphere > Soil ...
CTCGGTGCTTCCCGGACGAAACGAGCCGCAAACCGCCGGCCAGTGCGCCGCCCGTACCAGCCGTCGAAGCACCGAGTCACGTCGTGCCGTACGCCTTGTTGGGTGTCGGCGCGCTCGGCCTAGCGGGGTTCACGAGTTTCGCTTTGCTCGGTAACTCGGACAAGCACGAGCTCGAGCGCACCTGTTCACCCAATTGCTCGACCGCACAGGTGAGCGCGCTGCACACCAAATACGTGATCGCCGACGTGTCGCTGGCCGTGGGTAGCGTTGCCCTCGGTGTCGCGAGCTATCTATTGTTCACGGGCTCGAGCGAGGGTGCCAAGCAGGCTCGCGCGATCAGTCGCACGGTCGGCCTCGTCGTCGCGCCCGGGGCGGAGTTCGGCACCGTGAACGTGAATTTCTAACTGCCGAACGCAAGGGTCAGCAGGATGAGCAAGCGCGTTGAACGATCGACGACCATGAAATTTCGGACGCGACTCCGACTCGTCGCACTGGTCGGGGTTCCGTTGCTGGCCAATGCGCCGGCAGCCTGCTCGTTTCAGTCGCTCGACTACCTGCATTCGGGCCAGCCCGGGCTTGCACCAGTCGCTGGTTTTGGTGCCGGTGCCGAATCGGGCGCCGGAGCCGGTGGAGCGCCGAGTGCGGAGCCGGCGGGGAGCGCGGGGCAAGCGTCCGCGGTCGGGGGCATGGCACCGAATGGCGGCGCGGGCGGCGGCGGCTCAGGCGCAATTGCTGCGGCAGGCGCAGACGTATCCGCAGCCGGCGAAGCGGGAGCGAGCAGCGGTCCCGTCATGGTGTACGGCCTTGACGGACAGTCGTGCAGCGGCGGGCTCGCGTGCCCCGGAGGCAGCAGCTGCTGTCAACGGCTCGAGGTGCCGGCCGGCAGCTTCGTCATGGGCACCAGCAGCGATCCGACCGCGCTCGCCGACGAGAAGCCGCAGCATACCGCCAACATCGCGCCGTTCCAGCTCGATGAATTCGAGGTGACCGTGGGTCGCTTTCGGCGCTTCTTCGAGGCATACGACGGCACGTTGCCGAAGGTCGGCGCAGGCGCGGCGCCGAGCGTCGCGGCCAGCGGTTGGCAGTTGGGCTTTTCCGCGCAAATGCCGGCCTCGCAAGCCGCGCTCAAAGAAGCGCTCAACTGTGACGTGGGCGGCTATCAAACTTGGACTGACTCCGCCGGCGTGCGTGAGACCATGCCCGTGAATTGCGTGAATTGGTTCGTCGCGTTTGCCTTTTGCGTCTGGGACGGCGAACGCCTACCGAGCGAGGCGGAGTGGGAAAAAGCAGCCGCAGGCGGCAATGACCACCGGCTCTATCCGTGGGGTTCGGCGGCGTTGGACCCTGCGACCAACGCCGTGGCCAACTGCCTGGCTGACGGCAGCGCGGGCTGTTCGCCGAGCGATCTACTGCCCGTCAACTCGCGCGCGGCCGGAGCCGGCAAATGGGGCCATCAAGATCTCGCGGGCAGCCTGTGGGAGTGGACGCTCGATTTCTACGACGCGACTTTCTACCAGGCGGTCGGCACTTGCGAAGCGTGCGTGGACACGGCCGGTCAGACTCCGCGCGTGATCCGCGGCGGCAACTTCACGAGCCTCGCCAAAAATCTTCGTGCGACGGGCAGAGCGTCCAAGCCGCCCGTCAACACCGATCCTTACGCCGGCTTTCGTTGCGCGCGAACTCCCTAGTCGTGGCACACGCAATCCGCCGAGCTGCTGCGGCAGCTGTGCGCGTCATCCGGCCGCACACATCAGCTCAGCTGGGCACGGCCAACCGCACGGGTTGCGCCGCTTTTGCGGCACTCCCTGGTCGGTCGTACGCTGATCTTCGAGATCATGGGCGCCCAATTCAGTACGGATTGTCGCTCGACTCTCTATTGTGGAAGGCTGGGCGACGCCGAGTGCGCGCAACGCCGCTCGGCGCCCGCGTGCTGACGGTGCTGCCTGCCGCAGGCGCCTTCGCCTCGCTCGTTGCCAGGGTTGGACCGGCTACGCTGGGTATTTCCTCGGGCGCGGGGGCGGGCGCCATGACCGGAGCGGGCTCGACGACGAGGCCGCTGTGTACCTGTGGCACAACGGTGGCCGCCGTCGCTGGGGCTCGCGTCAGCGTAAGGCCGAAGTTAGCACCAAAGCCGACCGCAAATCCCACTAGCGCCACGAGTGCGACAGGGAGCAACCGTCGTAAGTGAGCTCCGTGCTGGCCGAATAGATCAGCGGGAAGCGCCGGCAAATGCCGCGGCACATCGACGTCGAACAACGTCGCGTGCCCCGGAGCGGAGCGTCTGAGCTCTTTGGCCGTGTGGGCTCTCGAAGCCGGGGCCAACACCGGTCCAATACCGGGCAGGGTTTCCATCGCGCTCGAGCGCGAGAAAGCCGATGGCAACGTGGGCGTGAAGCGCGAGAAGGAAGAGCGGGAGTCACGGTTCGGCTCTGGCTGCTTATCTCGTTGGATTGCGTCCCAGCCGACGTCGATTGAAGAAGTGCGCGCACAGCTGGACGCAGCCGCCTCACGCTCGACGCGCGGCGCCCTCGTGGACGGCAGACGCACGAGGGGCGAACGGGGCGCGGTTCGTTGTGCGGTCCGCTGCGGCCGCGGTGCAGTCTGAATCGAATGGGTCATGACACTTAACGTCTCCGAAAAAATCGAATTTCGAGTTCGGTCGCACCCTGGGCGACACTGCGATCAAAGCTTCAGCGAGTCGTCGGCGAGCGCTTGGTGCTGGCGCGGCTTCGGATGTGGTTTTGCTTTACCAACTCCGGTCTTGGCGCGCTTGCCGGACGCCGCCTTTTGCGGAGCTTTGCCGGAGGTCGCGATCGGACTCGCGCTCGCTGTGCCCGTCCCGTTCGCGAGCTCCGTTCTCGCGAGCGTCAGCGTAGTTACGGGCCGAGAAATACCGAGGTTTCCCGCCGGAAGTGCTCCCGCGGCGAGCGCGCTGGCTTGCGGGGTACTCCACCCGCCCGGAAGCGCGGAGCGATAACAAAAGAGCGCGGTCGCTGCCGCGAGCGTCAGTGCCGCGAACGTGGCGAGCAGCGCTCCGCGCCGCTCGCGGCGCGGGCGAGGCGGTGGCTCGCTGCGACTGAAGCAGCCGACCTGAGCATCGTCATCGACTTTCGTCGGTTGCGGAGGGCGTGGCGGTGCGTGCACGGAGGCGTGCTCGGGCTTCTTGTGTTGCGTCGCGCCGCTTTGTGCTGGCGCATCGACTTCGTCGTCAATCAGGTCGTACTCCGTCAGCAAGGTGAGCTCATTGGCGGGAAGTGGCGGAGGCGTCCGGCGGTGCGCGGCGCCGCTCGGTGTGGCGCGCCCCGCCCTCGATAGCGGCACCGGTGGGGGAGGAGGTGACCGGCGCGCGCTGCGAGTGGCGTCAGCGGCCGCGAGCGGGCGTAGCGAACTGAGCTTTGCAGGCTGCGGACTTTGCGAGAGCTTCGCCGCCGCGCGAGCTGCCGGAGCCGGACTGCTCAGCGACGGACGCACCGAGCTCGAAGGCGCCGTCGAACCGCCATTCTGCACGGGAGCCGTTCGTGCCGAGCGCGGTGTCGGCCGCGGAATACTGGCCGGTGGCTTCAAAGCGCACGCGGCTGTGCTGTGCTGGGGGGCGGCTGCGAAACGGTTTGTCTTCGGCTGCATCATTGAAATTTCTCCTGCTGGCTACAAAACCTAGAACCTCACGTCCGCAACCTGGCGGGCGCCTATCACCAAGATTTGCCGAACCGGCGATGCGGGCGTGAGCAGTGATGCGCTGGCGGATCGGCCTTGCACAGCCCTGCTTTCGCATCGCAGCTGCTCCCGGAATCGCAGCTGCCACAGCTTGTGCCGCACACCGGATCGACCCCGCACGTGCGGCCTCGGCAATCGGGGACGCACGCCTTGGGCTCACAGGTGCCGGCGGTCTCGTTGCAGCTTTCTCCGCCGGCACAAGAGCCGCAGCTCGTGCCACACACCGGATCCAAACCGCAGAGCCTGCCGCTACAATCGGGCACGCAAGCCGTTTGGCACTGACCGACTGCGTCATCGCACTGCTGACCGGTCGTGCACGAGCCGCAACTCACGCCGCACACCGGGTCCAGCCCACACGTCCGGCCGCTGCAATCGGGCGTGCACTGACCTGCTTGCACGGCTGCCAATGCCTCCGGGGTGGCTTCGGTGTTCCCGCCGGATTCACCCGGCAGGGCACAAGCCGAAAGAACGAGGCTCGCGAGGAGCAGGGTGCCACCAAGAATGCGGGAGATGCTCATGAAGGATCCTCTCGGGTATGCGTTTTCGAAAAAGACGTGACCGCCGTCGGTGAAGACGGAGACCGGCCGTTTCGCAGCCGCGGATCGACTCCGCCGTTTGGCAAAGTCCATTTCCGCTGAGCTGTTCCGTGCCGTTCGTCCACCGGTACTGCACGAGCTGTGCCGACCGCGATCTGGGCAATCCGCGCGGCTTTTTACGCGTCCGCGCCGCTAAGTTGCTGCCTGCAGGCAGCAAGATCGAGGCGAGAGGTGAGCAGCAACGACTACGCCGGCCTACACCCGCTGGGTGAGATGGCAGGGAGCGCCGGCGCACTCGGCCGCCGCCCGCCGCGCAACAAATTCCGCGGAAGCCCCGCGGCCCGGCGGGGGCTGACTGGCGAGGAAGAGTGCAAATGATTATTGTTCGAGCTTTGCTATCTCCTCCGTCTTGCCGGGGGGACGAGCTCGGCAGTCGACCCTCAACGGTTTTTCCAGCACTGACTTGGGCGCAAAGAGAGGCTCGTGAGTACGCAGCATCGGGGATCAGAGCCAGAGTGCGAGGTCCTGTTCGATCTCTTCACGGATCGGCTCGGCGCGGTTCAGCTGGGGCGGCTACTGAGCGGCCACGACGCGGGTCGCTTAGTGACCTTACGCAGGCTCGCAGGCTCGGCCTCCGCGGAGCTCGAGTCTGCCGCCAGCCGAGCGAGCAAGATCGCTCACCCCAAGTTGGCAAAGTCCCTCGGGATCATGCGAAGCGGAGAGGTCTCGTTCGTTGCCAGCGAGCACATCTCCGGCGTGACTTTGTTCGAGCTCGGACAAGCGGTGACGAGCAGCGGCATATCGCTTTCGGTCTCGGTCGCCGTGCGAATCGTGCTCGATGCGCTCAGAGCGACTCAGGAGGCAACGCGCTTGCTGCTCGAACAGGTGGGCCAGCGTGGTGTGCGCTGCGTCTACCCGGAGAGCGTCTGGATCGCCGACTTTGGCGAGACCTTTTTGGCTGAAGTTCTCGTCGCGCAGCGTCTCGACCGTGCCGTTTCCATGCGCAATTCTGTGCCCTCACACTCGGGCACGAGCGTGTCCGCGGATCGGCTTGCGGCGATTAGCGAGCTCGTGCGCCTTACGACCGGCCGCGCCGCGACCAGCGTGCCCCCGAGCGCCAGTGACATGGCGCGCCTACCGGTCGAGCTGAGCGCTATCTTGCTGAAGGGGCTCGCCCAAAATGGCCCTCGCGGCGACGACACGTTGTCCGCATTCGTTGTGGACCTCGCGGGCATCGGCAGTGCGTTGATCGCTTCCGAGGAAGCGGTGAGTCTGCAACTGCAGCGAGTGGTCGGGCCCCTGCTCGATCAGCGCCGAAAGATGCTCGACATGCTGGAGCGGCGCTCCTCGCCCGCCCGTGGCGAAGATGCGACGAAGTTCTTTCTCGCGCCGGCCCCCGCTGCGAGCCCGGAAGCGTCGCTCGAGCGAACGCACTCGGACAACCTGCGGCCCGCGCCAGCCTACGAACCGTCCGACGAACCGACGATTCTGCTCCCGCGCCAACCTTCGGAGCCCAAGGCGCTGCTCGATCTCGAAGCACCCACCGACGAGTTCGAGATGGGCTTCGGCGGTGATGCTCCGCTCGGCGGCTGGCGCGAGACGCTCGCGATCTCGGAGCCCTTGGAGCGGCAGACCAGCCCAAACCTGCAACCGATGCTGCTCGACTCGCTCGGACGAACGACGAGCCCCAACGTGCTCGCGGCCCCGCTCGACGCCACCCCGCGCAACGAGCCTCGTGCGTCATCGCCGCAGCACAGCGTGCGAGCGCCCGCGCCAACCCCCAAGCGAGCCGTCTCCGTTTTCAAGACGCTGTTATTGATCGTGGTCGCAGTCGCCGCCGGAGCCGCGCTGCACTCCGCCTGGCTCGCCCGGCACGCAGCAAGCGCGCCGCCCAGATCGACACCGGCGAATCCGCACTGACCGCGGCGCGCCCGAACGCCCGCAAGCCGCGACGCGAGCGGGCAACACATCAAAACGCTCGTGCGCCGAACGGGCGCATCAATTCGCAGCTGCTCGGCTTTGGTTTGGATGGCCACCTAGAAACGGGCGCGCTGAGCGTGATGCTCGACCATGGGCTACCCGGGCAACCCGCGCGCCGCCTCTGCGGCCGCGCCAGCCCGCCTCCGCCTACGCCCCCGATCCAACTCGGTCTCCCCCAGCCGGAACAAAACCGCGAAGCGTGAAGGAGTAGTCGGGGTGGCAGGATTTGAACCCGGGTCCCAGCCGGCACAAACCGCGAAGCGTGAAGGAGTAGTCGGGGTGGCAGGATTTGAACCCGGGTCCCAGCCGGAACAAAACCGCGAAGCGTGAAGGAGTAGTCGGGGTGGCAGGATTTGAACCCGGGTCCCAGCCGGAACAAACCGCGAAGCGTGAAGGAGTAGTCGGGGTGGCAGGATTTGAACCCGGGTGCCAGCTCGGAACAAACCGCGAAGCGTAAAAGACTAGTCGGGGTGGCAGGATTTGAACCTGCAACAGCCGGCACCCAAAGCCGGCCCTCTACCAGGTTGAGGTACACCCCGAAGGGAGGCGCAATATAGCAGCGGCGCTTCGGGTCACAAGGGGAAAGCCGCGCGGCCGGCGAGCGCGCTTCAATCGGGGATGGGCTCGAGCTCGATGTTCAGCTGGATCGGTTCGCGATCGGCTTCGACCAGGCGATCCCACGGGAAATAGCCGGGCTTTTCCACCGTGATGCGATGCTTGCCGATGGGTAAGCGCACGCCGCGCGCCGACACATAGCCGAGCGGCCCGATGTACTCTTCGTCGATCAGCACGGCGGCATCGCGCGGGGACTTGGCGGAATGCGCGAGGCTCAACGAGACGGCTGGCCGCCCAACTCCTGGTTCACAGCTGGTCAGCGCGAGCACGAGCATGAGCCCGAGCGCGGCGGCCGCGGTCAGCGCCACGTACGGCGTGAGCGCGCGGATGAGCACGCTGAGCGCGCTCTGGCGCATTGCGGTGGACGGGGGGTGCGTCATTCCCACTCGATGGTCGCCGGTGGCTTCGAGCTGATGTCGTAGGCCACGCGGTTGATGCCTTTGACCTCGTTGGTGATGCGCGCGCTCATTTTGGCCAAGACCTCGTGCGGCAGGCGCGCCCAATCCGCCGTCATGCCGTCGCTCGACTGCACCGCGCGGATCACGCAGGTCTCTTCGTAAGTCCGATCGTCGCCCATCACCCCGACGGTGCGCACTGGTAAGAGCACGGCGAATGCCTGCCAAACCGTGGCGTAAAGCCCTGCTGCGCGCAGCTCCTCGTCGACGATGGCGTCGGCCTTGCGCAGCACGTCGAGCCGCGTGTTCGTCAAATCGCCCAGGCAGCGCACGGCCAGGCCGGGACCGGGGAAGGGGTGACGCCACAGCACGTCGTGCGGCATGCCAAGCGCTTCGCCGACGGCGCGCACCTCGTCTTTGAACAATTCACGGAGCGGCTCGATCAGTTTGAGCTTCATCCGCTCGGGCAAGCCCCCGACGTTGTGATGGCTCTTGATGACCGCGCTCGGCCCCTTCACGCTCACGCTTTCGATCACGTCCGGATAGAGCGTGCCTTGCACGAGGTACTTGGCGTTCTCGATGCGCGTCGCGTGCTCGTCGAAGACATCGATGAATAGCTTACCGATCACCTTGCGTTTCTTTTCTGGATCGGTGACGCCCGCTAGGCCGTCGATGAACAGTTTGCGCGCGTCGACCGGGATCAAGTTGAGGTGAAAGCTCTCGCGCATGCTGTGGACCACGCTTTCGAACTCACCCTGGCGCAAGAGCCCGTTGTCGACGAAAATGCAAACCAAGCGATCGCCAAGCGCCTTGTGGCAGAGCACGGCTGCCACCGACGAATCGACGCCGCCGCTGAGCCCGCAGATCACGCGCTCGTTCGGTCCGACTTGCTCGGCAATTTTCGCAACCGCTTCGTCCACGAACGACCCTGGCGTCCAGCTCGGCTCGAGCCCGGCCACTTCGAACAAAAACGAGCGCAGGATGTCGGCCCCTCGCGGCGTATGGGCGACCTCCGGGTGAAACTGAATTCCGTACAGCTTGCGCTCGGGGTTCGCGATGGCGGCGAGCGGCGCGTTGGGGCTGGTGGCGATCACGCGGAAGCCGGTCGGGATCCGAGTGAGCTTGTCGCCGTGGCTCATCCACACTCCGGTCTCTTCGCCGTTCGCGAACGCGGACAGGATGCCGCAGTTTTCACCGATTGTGAGCTTGGCAGGGCCGTACTCCCGCTCATTGCTCGGCTCGACTTTGCCGCCGAGCTGCAGCGCCATCAGCTGCTCGCCGTAACAAATGCCGAGCACGGGCACGCCGAGCTCGAATAGTCCCGGATCGCTCTTGGGCGCGCTCTCGGCGTACACGCTATCGGGCCCGCCGCTCAAGATGATGGCTTGGGGAGCAATCTTCTGGATTGCGTCGAGCTTGATGGTTCCCGGGTGGATCTCGCAGTACACGTGGCACTCGCGGATTCGCCGCGCGATGAGCTGCGTATATTGGGAGCCGTAGTCGAGGATGAGAACGCTTTGCCGGCTTGCCATGGCCTCCCGCTAACATGGCGGGGGTGCGCGGCAAATCCGTTCGCGGGGACCGCTGAAATGCGCTCAATCCTTGTGCATTACGAAGACCACGACCTGATTGGCCGGGCTCAGCGTTGCCTGGAAGGCGCGTAGGCTGACGGCCGTGAGCGGCGGGGTGCGCTCCGTGCCGCGCCACAAATCGACCAGTCTGCGGCGCGGATCGAGCGAGACGGAAAGCGCGCGGCGCTCGGCGAAGCGCTGCGCAGTCGCGAGATCTTCCGGGGGAAGCGGACTCTGACTCAGACGCTCGAGTACGCGGCGCGCTTCGAGCACCGCCTTCCGCGCGTCGTCGTCGCTGGCATGGATTTCGACGACCAGCGCGGCGACTCGGCCGCCACCGATCACGCCGGCCCGCGCGGTCGCGTTCAGGTGATTCGTGCTCAAGACGCGCGCCAAAGGTCCGCTCGGGGCATTCAACCACTCGGCCAGGGCCTCTGCCTCGCGGTCGTACTTCAAGCGCGAAGGAAAGGGCACTCCGACGTAGGCGCCTTCGTTGCTCGCCTCAGCAGCGACGTTGACGGTGATCTCGCTGCCACGCGCGCCGCGCTCGGCCGTCGCCTGACAGCGCCGGGAGTCGTCGCGCCAAGGCGCGAGCCAGCGCTCGAACGTGTGCACGGCCAAGGTGCCTTGCGCATCGTCCTGATTGGCGAGTACTGCGATCCGCAAAGGGCCGCGCAACAAGTCTCGACCGCGGGCGGCGACCGCGTCGCGGCTGGCTTGAGTCAGCGTCGCCCAGGTGCCGCGCGGCTCGAGCCACGCGCGATGATCCGGCGCGAGCGCGTCGAGCAAGTGCGCATAGCCGGGCCGGGGCTCGCCGCCGACGGCATTCAACAGTTCGCTTTGTGCGGAGGTGAGGGCGCTGCCGCTCGCATCGCGGGCGGTGAGCGCGCGGGCTAGGGCGCGCGCTACGCGCTCAGCCTGCTGTTCCGGTTTTTCGTTTGGTTTGCGCGCCGAGTGCGCCAACAGACCGACCGCATCCGCCGTGAGCCACGGCTCCAGTGTCACGTCGGATGGGCCGCTTTGCGCCGAAAGTGTCAGCGCGAGGGCGGTTTGCCCGGCTTCGTCGTTGCTCTCGCTCAGCGTGCCGCAAGGGCTGCCGACGAGCAGCCACAGCTCGCCTTGGCCCGGCTCGGCGCGCACTCGCGTTTCGAGCGCGGCGCGCGCTGGGTGCGCTTCATACTCAGCGAGTGCGCTGGCGAAGTTGTTGAAGGGCGCGCGTTCCGCGGGGTGCACGGAGAGCGCGACCACTCGGCGCTCGGGCCCGGGCTCGAGCCGCGCGGTGAGCGCACGCCAAGCGGCACGAGCCGCGGCTTCGCGCGGATCGCTCGGGCGAAGGATGTTTTCGTCGAGTGAGGGCTCGGGCGCGCTCGTCACGAACGCCGCTCGCAGCTCGTCGCTGACCAGGCTCGTCGCCTGGATTGCCTGGTTCAGCGTTGGCCCCGGGTCGCCGTCGGGCAGCGTGAGATCGACACGCAGGCAGGCACCCCGTGGCCTGGCTAGAAAAGCCACGCGCTCGACGCCAAAGCCGGGCAAAAAGGTGCGCAACCGCGAACCAAGATCGGCATCGCTGTCGCTCAGGCGGCTCAACGAGGACAACGCACGGTCGGCATCGCCGACGCGCAGCGCGACCGAAAGTCGACGTCGGCCCTCACTTCCGTCCAGGTTGCTCGCGTCGCTGGCGGGCCAGGCATCGTCCGGCGCGTCACCGCTCGGCCAATCTGCGGTTTTGCCGAGCTCACTTGCGGCATCGTCCACGAAATCGCTCGAACCGAGCGCGGCAAAGGCGCTCGCCCGCGTCGCAAACGCAAACGCGCGATACTTTTCGAGCTCGGCGCGTCCGCTTTCGCTGCCGACGTCGGGCAATACGGCGCCGGGGAGCACGCCGAGTTCCCCCGAGCAAGCCGCCGCGGCGGCTTCGGCGCGGCCGTTGAAGCTGCGACCGCGAAGCGCCGCAAGTGCCTCCCGAACGGCGGGCAAAGCTTCGTCGTGCGCCGAGACCGGCGTGGCCAGCGCGGCGGTCACCTGCGTGACGAAAGCTCGCGCAGCGTTAGCGTCGGCACATAAGGCGGCGAGCTCGAACCCGACCGTAGTGGGCAAGCTCACCACGTCAGCAATGCCGTGCGCGCGAAGCCGCGCCGAGATCAACGCCGACAGCGCCACGGATGCGACTGCGCCACTATCCTGCGCGCTGGCAAACGCCAGGGCAGGTTGCGGATCCCCGAGTCGAACGACCAAGTTGATCGGCGGATGGCGATCGAGCTCCCGGCGCTCCACCCGCGTCGTGCCGGCGCCCTTCGAGCCACCGACCGTCCCGTTGCCGTGCACCCCGGCGGCGCAGCCCAGAACCGCAAAGACTGCGAGCGGCAACGCGGCCAGACCGGGATTGAATCGCAGAGTGGGCGGGGCGCTCACGGCGTCTCCGTTTACCACACTCGGCTGGAAGGCAAACGCACTCCCCGAAGCTCGCACGGCTGCGTGCGAGAACCCCAGCCTTGCTGCGGCCGGGCTCAAGCCGCAACTTGTGCTTCGATCAGCAGCGTTTGCAGCCGAGCTTGGATCTTGTGTTTCTTCGAATACACGGTTTTTACGCTGATGCCGAGGCGCTCAGCGACTCGTTCCGGCGCGAGACCCTCGCCGAAGTACAGCTGGATGAAGGCGCGGTCCTTGTCCGTGAAGTCGGCGAGCAATTTTCCGACTAGGCTTGCGCGTTCGCGCATCAGCGCGCTTTCGCAGGGGTCGGGCAGGGACGAGTAGAGCTCTTCGGCCTCGCTCAGCGCCGCACGTTTCGGCTCGCGCCGCGCGCTGCGCAAGAAATCGTATGCGGTGTGGCTCGCGAGCAAGCCGAGCCAGGTGCTGAGCTTGTTGCCGCGCGCCGGATCGAAGCTGCGCAGTTTGTTCTTGTCGTTGGCGAGCAGCTGCACCGAAAACGTGGCGTAGATCTCGCGCACGTCTTCTTGCGACACCACGCCGCGAAAGCGCGTGGTAACGCGGCTGATGGTGCTCAGCACCAAACGAGAGAAGCGGGTATTGAACTCGCGCCAAGCGCGTGGCTCGTCGGCGATCAGCGCGCGCACGAGCTCGGCGTCCGTCAGGTCGGCCACGCTCGCGGCGACCGGCATCGGCTGCAGGTTCGGGAAGGGACGGGATTGGGCGGTGACGGCGGTGAACATGGGTGGGGCTCCTTGCTTTCGGAGACCTGTTCAGCACGCGCCGTGCCGACCTGTTATTTTAGTGATTTCAGATAGTTAGAAGCGCGTAACAGCCCGTAACACCGTCACCTGAGACGCGTCACGCGCGGCGAGCAGCGAGCGGGTGCGCGTATCGGTATCTACGCTCGCCCGCATGCTAGTTTCCCTGAACTAGCGAATGCCCCCGCGACTTAAGGCCATCCTGCTCTTGGCCCTGTTTCTGATGAAGACCGTGCTGCGGCGCATCTTCACCCGCAACAAGCGCGGCATCGCCGCCTTTCGCGCGAACTACGACGCTGACGGGCTGCCGCCGGTTTCACTGGCCGAGCGCGAGGAAATGCCCGCCTTCAGCCGCTGCATCGCCTGCGGGCTGTGCGACCGCGGTGAAGCGGCGCGCATCGAAGCTTCCGGCGGCGCCTATCGCGGCGTGATGGCTCTCGTGCTCGCGGGTTCGCGAAGCATGCCGGATTACCGCGCAGCGGCGTTCAGCTTCGGCTTTGTCAGCGACGAGGTCCTGGCTGAAAAAGAACGGATTTGTCCGACCGGTGTGCCGTTTCGAGCGATTGCCCGCTTCGTGCGCGAAAAAGCCAGCGCCGTCGGCGGTCCGCTGCCCTTGCCGTCCCGCATCGATTCGCTGCCCCCGCGCAGCGAATCGAGCTGAGCTCGCGCTATTTCACGAGCGTGAGGCGCGGGGCAACGCCGAAGGCTGCGACGTGCCCGCTTTCTTCGGCGATGTACACGTTGCAGCGCTCGTCGACGCGCAGCAAATCGGGGATCAAATCCGACGGAATCGTGCCGATCACTTCGCCGTCGCGCGGGCGCACGACGTGCACTTGATGTTGCGGGACGAACAGCGCGCCGTTGCGCAGCACCGGTTCGAGCCGCCGCGGTTGGTCGGCATCCACGTGCCGCGAAAACACCTGATTGTAGCGTAGCGTGCCGGTCGATGCGTCGAGGCAGAGCAGCGCGCCGGAGGCGGAGTTGGCGATTAGGCTGTCGTCGACCGCGAGGAATGCGGTCGTGGGCGAAGACAGGCCAGGGGCCTGCTCCCAGACCACTTCGCCGCTCGCGCGGTCGTAGGCCGATACGCCCATGCCGCGCCGATCGCGCGTCGGGATGGCCGCGACGTGTGCCGCCAAGAGCGGCGCGTGCCCCTGAGCGGGCCGTTCGTCGAGCTCCTTGGACCAGCGCACCGCGCCGGACCAAAGGTCGACGTGGTGCAAGCGAGTCGGTCCAATTGGCCCGCCGGAGAGCGCGAACACGGCGTCGTGATCGATGCTCATGTCGCCGGAGAACGGCAGCCGATCGCGCACGCGCCAAACCACTTCACCGCTCGTCACGTCGAGCGCGAGCAGCGCTGAATCGCCGCCCGCAACCAAGATCAGCTTGCCTGCGCGACGCACGCGGTAGTTGGCCGGACGCCGAGCGCTGAAGCGCCAGCGCACGTCGCCCGAGACCAGATCGATGGCGGTAACCGAGCGGTCGCCCTCCGCGACGACGAGCAGCTTGGGCAAGCCCGCGGCGTTGACCAGTGCGCCCGTAGCACCGCCGTTGGCACGCGGCGCAACGTGGGTCGTGAAGCGTGCCTCGCCATTGTCCAGATCGTGCAGCACGACCGTTCCGTCGGGGTGCAGGCGTGCGAGCCCGAGCGGTGTCACCACACTGGCTGCGCGCGGCGTCGGCACGCGCCAGAGCAGCTGCCCCGTCGCGCGCTCGATGCTGGCCGTTTCGCGCTGCGAGCCGACGATCAGCCGCTCGCCGCACTGAAATGTCGCGCGCAGATCGATGTTCGGCACAGTTGCGACCCAGCGCGGCAAAAACCGCATCTTGCCGCCCGATTCCCACATGCCGCGATCGGCGCGCGGTCGCGGCAGCCCAAATGAGCGATAGCTCTCGGGTTCCGGGTTCTGCACGGAATCGTCGGCAATGCTATCGGCGAGCGACTCCGCGAGCGTCGTGGCCGCGCTGATCAGCGATTTGAGCCGCAAATTGCGGGCCTGACTCGGATCGCTCGCGCGGTACGCTTCGGCCAGGCTCAGCGCAAAGCGCGTGGCCGCGCTCACGAACGTGCGCGCGTCGAGCTCCGGGAACGACAACTGTTCGCTCTCCGAGGCATCGCGTGCGCGGACCCCGAGCGTGACGGGGCCATCGCCCGGACCACGTCGTACGGACAGATGCACGCCGTCGACGCTGGCACGGCGAAAGATCGCGCGCTGCGCGCGCCAGGCGTCGAACACGTCGTCGCCCAGCATGACCAGGCGCTCGGCCAACAGAAACAGGCAAGCATCGCCGAGCCCGACGGTCCGATTGCGGCAAGTCAAACCGAACGCGCCGCGCACCAAAAGCGAATGCAGGTCCGCTCGCTCGAGGTCGGCGTTGGTGCTCGTGTTGCCAGTGGTCGAGGCGCGCCGCAGGCTTGCGCTCGCGGAAAAACCGAGACCGCCCAAGGCGCGCGGCGAGATCGTGACCGGCTCGCGCGAGAGCGGGCGGCGGCCAAAGCTCGGCCAAGGCGTATCGAGCAGCCGGCGCGCACTGCCCAGCGACGCCACGATCGCCGCGGGGGCTTGGCGCAGCGGCGCCTCCTCGAGCGCGGCCAAGATGGCGCGACGCAACTCGAGCAGCTCGACTCGGCGCTCGTGTACCGCGACCTGCGGCGAGTGGCCCGAGCGAAAGACGCTGATCAGCACGTCCAGGCCGTCCGCTTCGAGGCCTATTTCCCAAGCCTCATCGTCCGTGTAGAGCTGAAGCGTCTCGCGGTCTCGCTTGCCACGGGCGAGCGAAGACACGGCGAGACCGAGATCCGATAGCAGCGCGAGCGCCTGACCCTCCCCCAGGCGAGCCGTGATATTCACCCCGTCGACGATCACGTCGAACAGGCCGTACAAGGGCGCAAGCGCCGTCGTCGGGGCAGTTTCTGGGCGGGGGCGAACAACAACCTGAATTGCCGACATCCGTAACCGCAATCGTATGAACCTCGAGCGAAGAACGACACTTTTCCGTGGCGATCGCACAAGAGTGGACAGCGCACGCCGACCTCGCTAGGCCCCCCTGCGGCCGGACACGCCGCCCGGCGAATCCGGCCCGAGACCCGCAATGACCGAAATATCAGCTGATTTCGGCATGAAACCGGATGGGGGTCCGGTGCGCGCACGGCCAAGAATACAGCTTCTAGGCGCCGCACTCGGCGTTCTGGCGGCCGCGCCGGCGAGCGCGTGGTTGTGGGGCTTCACGGTCGACGACGCGCTGATCACAGCCCGGGTCGCGACCCACCTTGCCGAGGGGCTCGGTGCGCGCTTCAACCCCCACGGCCCGCTCGTCGACGCGGTGACGCCCCTCGGCTACGCCCAGCTGCTCGCGCTCTTCGGGCGGGGCGATGTGCTCGGGACCTTCCGGCTCGCCAAATTTCTGGGGCTCGGCACGTGGTGGCTCGGGGCAGGGCTGCTCGGCGCGTTGCTGGCCGCGACTGGCGACCGGCTTCGTCGCTTCAGTCCGCTCTTGATCGTCGCGGTTTGCGCGCCGCTCGGCGCCTGGGCGGGCTCGGGCATGGAAACGGGGATCGTCACTTTGCTCGCCAGCGTCGGCCTGTGCGGCGGCCCAGTGGCCGCGTTGAGCCTCGGCGTGGCCGCCGCGTGGCGGCCCGAGCTGATGCCCTTCGCGCTCGTCTTGGTGCTTGCTCGTTCGCGGCTCGAGTCCGACTCGCTCGCGCGCAGCTTGCGCTTGGCGGCGTTCACTGCGTTGCCGTCGCTGGTCGTGGCCAGCGTGCGCGCGGCCTATTTCGGGCGCGTGGTGCCGCTGTCGTTCTACGCCAAACCGTCCGACTTCGCGCACGGTTTGGCGTATGCGCTCGGTGGTTTCGCGTTCACGGGGCTGCCCTGGCTCGTGCTCGCGACGCCCGCCGAGCTCAAGCGCATCTCGCGTCGGGCTTGGCCGCTCGCCGCGGCGCTGGGCGCGCACTTCGCTGCTCTCGTCTTGTGCGGCGGCGATTGGATGGCGCTCTATCGCTTGGTCGTGCCCGTGCTGCCGTGCGCGGCGCTGGCTGGGGCTTACGTCGCCGAGCAGTCCGGAGCGATCGCGCTCCTCGCCCGGTGCACGGTCGCGCTCGCAGCCTCGCTTTTGTTGGCCTGGGGTTTGGGTGCTCCTGCGCGGCGCGTGGGCGAGCAGCGGGCGGCGCTGATCGCCGCGGCGCGCCCGCTGCTCGCCCACGACCGTCGCATCGCGGCGCTCGACGTCGGCTGGGTAGGCGCGGCGAGCGACGCCGACGTGATCGATCTCGCCGGCGTCACCGACCCGGAGGTAGCCTTCTTTCCTGGCGGTCACACGTCGAAGCGGATCCCGCGCGCGTTTCTGTTCGCACGCGATCCGAGCGCGATCGTGCTGCTCCTGAAGCCGAGTGCGGGAGCGACGCAGTCGTTCGCTCCCGAATCGTTTTCGCGCGCCGTGGAGCAGCGGGTGGCGTGGCTCGTGGCCGACGATTTTCGCGTTCGCTGTACGCTGCCGTTCGGCGACCAGAACTACGTCGTGCTCGAGCCCACAGGGCGGCCGTAGCCTCGTCGCGCTAAGCGAGCTTCGGTGCTGCGCTTTCGGCGTTCGATTTGCGTCCGAGCTCGAGCAGCGCGTCGCGCAGCGCGCGCGCGTCTGGGAAGCGATCGCGCGGCAAGGGCGCCATCGCGCGCTCGATGAGCAGCCGAAAATCGCGCGGGATCGAGTGCAACGCGCGCTGCACGCCGCTTTGCTTATCGTCGTTCGGATCGCGGCTATGTTCCCAGATTTCACTCGGATGGAGCGGTGGCGCAATGCCTGTCAGGCACTCGTACAGAACGCTGCCCATGCCGAACACGTCACTGCGGTGGTCGATCTCTTGGCCCTGCTCTTGCTCGGGGGACATGTAGCCCGGCGTGCCGAGCGGCGCATTGGCGTTGGTGAGCCGGGTCTCGGCCCATTCCACGCGCGCGATGCCGAAATCCAAGACCTTGACTCGGATGCCGCCGCCGGGCTCCTGAGCCAAGAAGATGTTGCTCGGCTTCACGTCGCGATGCACGATGCCGGCCGCGTGCACCGCACCCAGCGCGTCGCACAGCTGCAGCGCGATCG
>Ga0207667_10004495_pt1 | contig 17084 bp, 14 predicted proteins | sample KBSCornC52_FD_184301 | JGI IMG/M metagenome (GOLD analysis project Ga0207667, IMG submission 184301) | Corn rhizosphere microbial communities from Kellogg Biological Station, Michigan, USA - KBS Corn C5-2 (SPAdes) (version 2) | ecosystem: Host-associated > Plants > Roots > Rhizosphere > Soil ...
GGCGCACCCGGATGGAGACTTCGCCGCTCGGCGTGAACTTGATCGCGTTGTTCACGAGGTTCCCGATCACCTGCTGCAGGCGCACCGGGTCGAAGAGGAGGGCGGGCGCGATCCCCGCGTCCACGTCGGCGTTCAACGCGAGGCCCTTGCGGCTCGCCATCCCCGAATAGATGTTCACCACGCGCTCGACCAGCCGCGCGAGGCTCGCGGCCTCCGGGACGATGTCCATCTTGCCGGCCTCGATCTTCGAGAAATCGAGGATGTCGTCGATGATGCGAAGGAGCGCGTGGCCGGATTCCCGGACGATCGCGAGGCTCGCCGCCTGCTCCTCGTCCAGCCGCGTGAGCGAGAGGAGCTCGAGCATCGCGAGGACGCCGTTCATCGGCGTGCGGATCTCGTGGCTCATGGTGGCGAGGAAGTGGCTCTTCGCCTCGTTCGCGGCGTCCGCCTCCTCCATCGCGCGAAGGAGCCCGCCCTCCATCTCCTTCTGCGTCGTGATGTCCGCCCAATGGCCGCTCCAGACCCGCGAGCCGTCCGGCTGCGGCGAGGGCGCGGCCACGGACCGGATCCAGCGCACGCCCTTTTCCGGATGGTGGATGCGGAAGTCGACGTCGACCGGCTTTCCGCGCGCGGTGGCGAACGCGATCGCGTCGCGGAACATCTTTCGGTCGCCTTCGTGGATCGTGTCGACCATGGTCTGCGGATCGCGCAGGGCGGCCTCCCGCTCGACTCCGCGGACCCTGCGCGCGCTGCTGCTCAGGAACTCGTAGCGCATGCGCCCGTCCGGCCACACGCGGCACTGGAACACCGCGCCCGGGAGGCTCTCCGCGAGCTCCCGCATCCGCCTCTCGGCTCGCTGCCGGGAGCGCACCTGGGACACGAAGGCCACGCCCAGCAGGGCCACGGCGCCCAGCACGAGCGCCGCCGCGGAGAGGAATTGAAGCTCCCCTCCGCTCGTCGCAGCCGCGTGGAGCACCGCTCCGGCCGCGAGCAGCAGCGCCGTTCCGATGCCGAATCCGACTAGCGCAAGGCGCCCGCCTCGCGATACCGCCCTTCCATTCCCGTAGCTCAGCATTCCGCTCGTATCGTGCCCGCCGGCGCTGGCCGGGAGCCACGACGATAAGACGAATTAACACCCGCAGCTTGCCTTCGCGCGGCGCGGCGCGCAAGCCCGGACGTGCCGGCCGGAAGCGAACTTTGCGCCCGCGTTCCGATCGGAGCGTTTCTTGCATCGCGATAAAAAGCCCGCCAATGCGATACGACGCCGTGGCGATCGTCGCCTCCACCCGCGGCCTGGGTCCCTTGCGGCGCCTGCTCGAGCGCCTGCCCGCGAACCTTCCCGTTCCGATCCTCTGCCTCGTCCTGGCGGAAGCTTCGCTCGCCGCGCGGCTCTCCGACGAGACGGGCCGCGACGTATGCTGGGCCGCTCCGGGCCAGGCGATCGAGCCCGGACGCGTGTACCTCTCCCCGCCGGGCGGAACGCTCCTTCTCGACGCGGACTACCGGATGATGGTGGCCCCCTTCGGCCCGGAGAGCACGGCGCTCCATCCGCAGGACCGCTTCCTCGAGACCATCGCCGCGCGCTACGGCTCCCGGGCGCTGTGCATCGTGCTGGGCGGCTTCGAGGAGGATGGCGTCGCCGGGGCCCGGGCGCTGAAGGGCAAGGGCGGCACGGTCCTCGTCCTCGACCGCGCGACGGCGGACTATTTGGGAATGGCCGAGCCGATCATCCGCGCGGGCGATTGCGACCGGATCCTCGCCGCCGAGGAAGTCGCCGAGGCGCTGCGCGGCTGGTTCACGCCGCGCGACGTGATCGAATGCGCGGAGCTCCAGTTCGAGCTGGGAACCCTCCTCGATTCGGCGCTGCGCATGTCCGGCACGCACATGGGCAACGTGCAGCTCTTCGATCCGGGGACGCAGGCGCTCTACATCGTGGCGCATCGCGGATTCGCGAAGCGGATGCTCGACGATTTCGTGGTGCGGACGCAGGACGAGACCGCGTGCGCCCGGGCCCTGCGCTACCGGCAACGGATCGTGATCGAGGACATCGACGCCGACGCCCAGTACGACCGGTACCGGGGCTTCGCCGCGGCGGCGGGCTTTCGCGCGGTGCAATCGACGCCGATCTTCTCGGATGCCCGCGTGGCCGGCATCTTCTCGACTCATTATCCTTACTCCCATAGCGTCGGGCCGCACGAGGGCCGGATGCTCGATCACATCGTCCTGCAGGCGCAGCCGCTGGTCGTCCGCTTCTCGGTGTAGGACGATTCCCGGGCCGGGTGGTTGCATCCGGAAAGCGGGAGGTGATAATCTTTTCACCTCCCCCTTTCCGCCGCGCCTTCCCCATGGAATCCCCCCTCACGAGCCGCCAGGCCGAGATCCTGCAGGCGATCCGCAGCCACATCGCCCAGCACGGGCGGCCGCCGTCGCGTCCGGAGCTCGCGCGCGCGCTGGGCCTCGCCTCGACGAACGGCGTGTTCAAGCACCTCGCGGCGCTGGAGCGCAAAGGCGCGATCGGCCTGGACGCCGGGCTCGCGCGCGGCATCCGGCTGAAGGACGAGGGGGGCCTTCCGCTCGTGGGCCGGGTGGCCGCCGGGAGTCCCGTCCTCGCGATCGAGAACCTCCTCGGCCGCTATCCCGTCGATCCGGATCTTTTTCGTCCGCGCGCGGACTATCTGCTGCAGGTGCGCGGCCTTTCGATGCGCGACGAGGGCATCCTCGACGGCGACTGGCTGGTCGTGCACCGCACGACCGAGGCGCGAAGCGGCCAGCTCGTGGTCGCGCGCCTGGGCGACGACGTGACGGTGAAGCGATTGAGGCTGCGCGGGCGCAAGGCCGAGCTCATCCCGGCCAATCCGGACTTCCAGACGCTGCACGTCGACCTCGATCGCCAGGCGCTCGACATCGAGGGCGTCGCGGTGGGCGTGATCCGCAATCTTTCGGCGCTCCCGCTGCCATGAAGCTCGCGGTCGAGGATCTTGCGCGCTTTCCCGGCGTCTGGCGCGGCGGCGAGCTCGAGCACGCCGTGCACGAGACCGTCCCCACGGGTTGGCCCGCGCTCGACCGCGAGCTTCCCGGCGGCGGCTGGCCGCTCGGCACCCTCACGGAGGTGCTCCACGACGGCGTGGGCCTGGGCGAAGTGCGTTTCCTCGCCGGATCGCTCGCGGCGTCGGCGCGCTCCGGCCGGATCCTCGCGTGGACGAATCCGCCCTACCTTCCTTATGCGCCCGCACTGGCGCAATCCGGCATTCCGGTGGACCGTTGCGTGGTGATCGAGCCCGCGCATCGTGAGGACGCGCTCTGGGCCGCGGAGCAGGCGTTGCGCTCGGGCGCCTGCGGAGCGCTGCTGCTCTGGCTCGCGAACGCGCTTCCGGGCGAGGCGCGTCCCCGGAGCGCGGACTATGCGTGGCTGCGCCGCCTGCAGCTGGCCGCCCACGCGGGGGGCGCCATGGCCGTGCTCTTCCGTTCCACGGCGGAGGAGGGCGTTTCCACGCCGGCGCACCTGCGGGTCGTCCTCGCGCGCCGCGGCGATGCGCTGGAGATCCGGATTCCCAAACGCCGTGGCCCTCCGCTCGCGGCGCCGATCCGCCTGCGGCTCGATCTCGCGGCGGATCCCTTTTCCCCCGAAACGCCCGCGCCGAGCCCCCGGCCGGCGCCCGTCCCCGCCCTCGCCCTGCCCGCGCGGCCGCTTCCCCGCATCGCCGCCTGAGGTCCACCCCATGCTCTGGGTCGCGCTCGAGCTGCCCTCGTTGCCTCTCCAGGTGGCCGAGCGCGGCGGCGCGTGCGCCACGCCGCTCGTGATCGCGGACGGCCCCGGGCAGCGTCCCGTGGTCCTTTGCGCGAATGCCGCGGCGCGCGCGGCGGGCATCGGCGAAGGGCAGGCGGTCGCGGCGGCGAAGGCGCTCGCGGGCGCGCTGAAAGTCGTGGCACGCGATCCTGCGGCGGAGCGCGAGGCGCTCGAGCGGCTCGCCGCATGGGCCGGCCAGTTCACGCCGATGGCGAGCGTCGACGGCGGGGGCATCGTGCTCGAGGTCGAAGCGACCCTGCGGCTTTTCGGCGGGCATGCGAAGCTCACGGCCGCCCTTCGCCGCGGCGCGCGCGAGCTGGGCTTTCGCGCCGCGCTGGGCGTCGCGCCCACGCCGCTCGCCGCCCGTCTCTTCGCGCGGGCGGAAGCGCAGGGGTTGCCGGTGCGAGGCTGCCTCGAGCTCTCGGCGCTCGAGGAGCGCCTCGCGGACCTTCCGCTCTTCCTCCTCGATTGGCCGGAAAGGACGCTCGCCCTCCTCACGGACCTGGGCGTCGTGCGGCTGCGCGATGCGCTCGCCCTTCCGCGCGAGGGCCTCGCGCGCCGCTTCGGGCCGGAGGTCGCCGCGTCGCTCGAGCAGCTCACGGGGCGCCGCGCGGACCCACGCCTGCCCTACGTCGCGCCTCCGCGCTTCCGCTCGCGCCTGGAGCTTCCGGCGGAGGCCGAAGGCGTCGAGGCGCTCGCCTTCGCGCTGCGCCGCCTCCTCGCGGAATTCGAGGGGGCGCTCCGCGCGCGGGGAGCGGGCGCGCAACGGATCGCGATGGTCCTCGAGCACGCGCGCAAGGCGCGCACGCGCGTGACGCTCGATTTCGCCTCGCCCGAGCGCGAGGCGGAGTTCATCCTCGGGATCGCCCGCGAGAAGCTCGCGCGCGTGGAGCTCTCCGCGCCCACCGTCGCGATCGAGCTCCGCGCGGATTCGCTCCTTCCCTGCGCGCCGCGCGCCACGTCGTGGCTGCCGGGCGAGCGCGAGCAGGCGCTCGACCGCGAGCGGCTCCTCGAGCGCCTCGCCGCGCGCCTGGGCCGCGAGCGCGTGTACGCCATCGCGCTGGGCGACGACCACCGCCCCGAGAACGACTGGAAACGGGGACAGACCACCTTTTCCAAAGAGCGGAATCGCAGTACGCAGGCCCGTGCCATTCCGCCCAATGAAAAAGGTGGTCTGTCCCCGGTTTCGCGGCCGGTGTGGCTGTTGCGCCGCCCGCAGCGGCTCATCGTGGAGGAGGGCGTGCCGCGGCTGCAGGGCGAGCTCGCGATGCGCGCGGGGCCGGAGCGGATCGAGGCGGGATGGTGGGACGGGAGCGAGGTGCGCCGCGACTACTATGTCGCCGCGAACGCGCGGGGCGAGCGCTTCTGGATCTACCGCGAGCATCGCGATGCCGGGGCCTGGTACCTGCACGGGGTTTTCGCGTGATTCCCGGGTACGCCGAGCTGCATTGCATCACCAACTATTCCTTCCTGCGCGGGGCGTCGGATCCGGAGGAGCTGGTGCACCGCGCGGCCGAGCTGGGTTACCACGCGCTCGCGATCACGGACGAGTGCTCGGTCGCAGGCGTGGTGCGCGCGCACGGCGCCGCGAAGGAGGCGGGGCTGAAGCTCCTCGTCGGATCGGAAATCACGCTCGCGGATGGGGTGCGGCTCGTGCTTCTCGCGGCGAGCCTCGCGGGATACGAGCGCCTCTGCGAGCTCATCACCACCGCGCGCCGCGCCGCTCCCAAGGGCGAGTACCGCCTCGCGCGCGGCGATTTCCCCGGCTCGACCGAAGGCTTGCTCGCACTCTGGGTTCCCGCTTCGCGTCCCGAAGAAGCGGATGCCGCGTGGGTCGCCGGGCGCTTTCCCGGGCGCGCGTGGATCGCCGTGGAGCTGCACCGCGCGGGAGACGACGCCGCGCGGATCGCGGAGCTCGAAGCGCTGGGCCGCCGCGTGGGCCTTCCTTGCATGGCCGCGGGCGACGTCCACATGCACGAGCGCGGGAGGAAGCGCCTGCAGGACGTCGTCTCGGCGATTCGCCTGCAATGCCCGCTCGCGCAGGTCGGGCGCCGCCTGCAGCCCAATTCCGAGCGCTACCTGCGCTCCATCGGGCGCCTCTCGCGCATCCTTCCCGCGCGCCTCCTCGCCGCGACGCTCGACGTCGCGAGCCGCTGCGCCTTCTCGCTGGATGAGATCCGCTACGAGTACCCGGAGGAGCTCGTGCCTCCCGGCGAGACGCCCGCCTCCCACCTTCGCGCGCTCACGCTCGAGGGGCTCGCCCGCCGCTATCCCGCGGGTCCGCCGGCCGCGGTCGCGGAAACCGTGGAGCATGAGCTCTCGCTCATCGCGGAGCTCGCTTACGAGCCGTTCTTCCTCACGGTCCACGACATCGTCGCCTTCGCACGCTCGCGGAAGATCCTCTGCCAGGGGCGCGGCTCGGCGGCCAACTCCGCCGTCTGCTACTGCCTCGGCATCACGGAGGTCGATCCCGGCCGCATGTCGGTGCTCTTCGAGCGCTTCATCTCGAAGGAGCGGAACGAGCCCCCGGACATCGACGTCGACTTCGAGCACCAGCGGCGCGAGGAGGTGATCCAGTACATCTACGGCAAGTACGGGCGCGAGCGCGCGGCGATCGCGGCGGTGGTGATCACGTACCAGCCGAAGAGCGCGCTTCGCGACGTGGGCAAGGCGCTCGGCCTCTCGCTCGACCAGGTGGATCTCCTCGCGAAGTCGCTCTCGTGGTGGGACAACCGCGCGGCGCTCGCGAAGCGCCTGGAGGAGGCGGGATTCGATCTCGCCAATCGCGTGGTCTCGCAGGTGGTCGAGCTCACGCGGGAGCTCGTGGGCTTCCCGCGCCACCTCTCTCAGCACCCGGGCGGCTTCGTGATCGACAACCGGCGGCTCTCGCGCCTGGTCCCGGTCGAGAACGCGTCGATGCCGGAGCGCACGGTCATCCAGTGGGACAAGGACGACCTGGACGCGCTGGGGCTCCTCAAGGTGGACGTGCTGGGCCTCGGCATGCTCTCGTGCATCCGCAGGGCCATCGACCTGGTGAATGGATGCAGGAACGCGGAGATGACGATGTCGGACATCCCGGCGGAAGATCCCCGCGTCTACGAGATGATCCGGCGCGCGGACACGATCGGCGTCTTCCAGATCGAGTCGCGCGCGCAGATGTCGATGCTGCCGAGGCTGAAGCCCGCGCGCTTCTACGACCTCGTGATCGAGGTGGCGATCGTGCGGCCCGGCCCCATCACCGGCGGGATGGTGCACCCGTACCTGCGCCGGCGCGAGGGAAAGGAGCCCGTGACCTACGCGAGCGCGGAGGTGAAGCGCGTCCTCGAGCGCACGCTCGGCGTCTCGATCTTCCAGGAGCAGGTGATGCAGCTCGCGGTCGTCGCCGCCGGCTTCACGCCGGGCGAGGCGGATCGCCTGCGCCGCGCGATGGCCTCGTGGCGCCGGCGCGGCGGCATCGAGCCCTTCCGCGAGAAGCTCGTGAACGGCATGCTCGAGCGCGGCTACGCGCGCGCCTTCGCCGAGCAGATCTACCAGCAGATCCAGGGCTTCGGCGAGTACGGCTTCCCGGAATCGCACGCCGCGAGCTTCGCGCTCCTCGTGTACGTGTCGAGCTGGCTCAAGTGCCACGAGCCCGCCGCGTTCGCCGCCGCGCTCCTCAACAGCCAGCCGCTGGGCTTCTATTCGCCTTCGGCGATCGTGCAGGACGCGAAGCGGCACGGCGTGGAGCTGCGGCCCGCGGACGTGATGGCGAGCGAGGCCGACAGCACGCTCGAGGCCTCATCCGGCGCCGATGCCGGGTCGCAGCCGGCCCTTCGCCTGGGGCTCGGCCTCGTGAAGGGGTTGAAGCGTGAGGCCGCGCAGCGCATCGTCGCCGCCCGCCGCGAGCGGGCCTTCGATTCGACGGAGGACCTCGCGCGCCGCGCCGCGCTCGACCGCGGCGACCTTTCCGCGCTCGCCGCGGCGGACGCGCTCGCGCGGCTGGCGGGCCACCGGCGCCAGGCGCTGTGGGAGACGCTCGCCGTGGACGAGCCGACCCGCCTCGCGCTTCCGTCGGCCGCCATGCCCGTGCCGCCGCTCGCGGCACCCGGCGAAGGCGACGAGATCGTGGGCGATTACGCCGCGCTGGGGCTGACACTGCGCCGCCACCCGCTGGCGCTCCTGCGCGAGCGCCTGAAGCGCCGCGGGATCCGCGACGCGGCCGAGGTGGCCGAGACGCGGCATGGCCGGAGGATCCGCACCGCGGGCCTGGTCACCTGCCGCCAGCGCCCGGCCACCGCGAGCGGCGTGATCTTCGTCACGCTCGAGGACGAGACGGGCTATGTGAACCTGGTCGTGTGGAACGACCTCGCGGAGCGCCAGCGGCGCGAGCTCCTGGGCGCCCGTCTCCTCGAGGTCGCCGGCGAAGTGCAGAGGGAAGGGCGCGTCGTCCACGTCCTCGCGCGGCGGCTCATCGACCTCACGCCGCTGCTGGGCCGGCTCGCCACCACCAGCCACGACTTCCACTAGCGGGCGAGCGCCGGCGGGTGCATTTCCAGGAGCCTCCGCGAGCCGTCGCGGTATCATCGGGACGCCATGGAACGCGCCCTTCGGCTCTTCGCCGGAATGCTGGTCCTCGCCGTTTCCGCGTCCGCCGGCGCCCAGCGCGTCGAGGCGCCGGAAGCGAGCGTGAAGGCCGCGTTCCTCTACAAGTTCGGGGGCTACGTCGAGTGGCCGCCGCGCACCGGGGGCTCGGCCGAGCCGTTCACGATCGGCGTCCTCGACTCGGAGGCCGTGGCCGAAGAGCTGGACCGGCTCGTTCCGGGGCGCTCGGTCGGCGGACGCCCGGTCGCGGTGCGCCGCTTGCGCCGCGGCGATCCCATGAAGGGCGTGCAGCTCCTCTTCGCCGGGGGCGAGTCCCCGGACCGTGACGCCATCCGCGCCGCGCAGGCCGAGGGTGCGCTCGTCGTGACGGAGAGCCGCGCCGGGCTCGCCGCGGGGAGCGCCATCAATTTCGTGATGGCGGGCGATCACGTGGGATTCGAGGTCTCGCTCGACGGGGCGGAGCGCAGCGGCTTGAGGATCAGCGCGCGCATGCTCGCCGTCGCCCGCCGCGTCGTGCAGAAGGGCGCCTGATGCTGCGGCGCCTGCGCACCTCCATCACCCGGAAGATCATGCTGCTGGTCGTGGGCACGACCGTCTCCGCGCTCCTGCTGAGCGCGGTGGGGCTCGTGGTGTACGACCTTCGCTCGTACGAGCGGCAGCGCACGGAGGATCTCCACCTGCAGGCCGAGATCATCGCCCGCGCGAGCGCTCCGGCGCTCGCCTTCGACGACCGCCGCACCGCGGAGAAGGACCTCGCGTTGGTCCGCGTCCGCCCGCTCGTGATCGCGGCCGCGATCTACACCGAGCACGGCGAGCTCTTCGCGAAGTACCTGAAGCCCGGCGAGCCGCCGGCCGATTTCCCCTCCCGGCCGGGCCCGGAAGGCTCCCGCGTGCAGGGAGGCGAGATCGTGATGTTCCACCGCGTGGTGGAGGGAACGGACCCGCTGGGCACGATCTACATCCGCGCGCGCTACGTGCCGTGGGGGCGCGTCTTCAGCTACCTCGCGATCCTGGGGATCGTCATGGTGGCGAGCCTCGCCCTCGCGACCGTGGTCTCGGGATGGCTCCAGCACGGCGTGACGGACCCGATCCTGGAGGTGGCGCGCGTCGCGCGCGAGGTCATGAACCGGCGCGACTACTCGCTTCGCGCGAGGAAGACGAGCGAGGACGAGATCGGCGATCTCGTCGACGCGTTCAACGGAATGCTCGCGGAGGCCGGACGCCGGGCGGAGGCGCTGCGCGAGGCCGACCGGCGGAAGGACGAATTCCTCGCGACCCTCGCGCACGAGCTGCGCAACCCCCTGGCGCCGCTCCGGAACGCGCTCGAGATCCTGCGCGCGGCCCAGGCCACGCCCGAGATGCACGCGCGCGCCCTCGAGATGATGGAGCGGCAGCTGCGGCAGATGGTGCGGCTCGTGGACGACCTGCTCGACGTCTCGCGCATCACCACCGGGAAGCTGGGCGTCCGGAAGGCGGCCTTCGACATGCGCGAGGCCGTTCGGGACGCGGTGGACACGGTGCGGCCGTTCCTGGACTCGCGCGGCCACGCCTTCGAGGCCCGCGTCGCCGCGGAGCCGCTGATGGTCGACGGCGACGCCGCGCGCCTGGGCCAGGTGGTCGGGAACCTGCTGCACAACGCCGCCAAGTACACCGAGGCGGGCGGGCGCATCGAGCTCGAGGCCGGCCGCGAGGGCGACGACGCGGTGGTGCGCGTGCGCGACAACGGCATCGGGCTGGACGAGCGCGCGCTCGCCAGCATCTTCGACATGTTCGTGCAGGTCGACCGCTCGCTCACGCGTGCCCAGGCCGGGCTGGGCGTGGGGCTCACGCTCGCGCGCCGCCTGGTGGCGCTGCATGGCGGGACGATCACCGCGTACAGCGCGGGCCTCGGGCGGGGGAGCGAGTTCGTGATGCGCATCCCGGTGAGCGATTCGCCCGCCGCGCGGCCGGTCCCGGAAGTCCGCCCGGGTCCGCCGCGCCCCCAAGGGCGCCGGATCCTCATCGCCGACGACAATGTCGAGTTCGCCGACAGCCTCTCGTCGCTCCTCGCGTCGCGCGGCCACGACGTGCGCGTCGCGCACGATGGAGCCGAGGCGCTGGGAGCGGTGGAAGGCTTCACGCCCGAGTTCGCGTTCCTCGACATCGGGATGCCGAAGGTCCATGGCTACGAGCTCGCGCGGCGCCTGCGCGAGCGGCCCGAGACGGCCGAGTGCGTGCTGGTGGCGGTCACGGGCTGGGGCCAGGAGGACGACCGGCGCCGGGCGCTCGAGGCCGGGTTCGACCGGCACCTCGTGAAGCCGGTGAATCCGGCCGATATCGAGAGCCTTCTCCAGTTGATGGGCCGCCCGCAAGTCGCATAATTTGTATTATGTAAAGTCGTTGGTTGCGTGTCGGTGTCCGTCCGACGTGCCCCGGAAGCCGATTACCGCCCGGCGCGGAAAGCTTTCCCCAGGCCTGGAAAGGAATCGCCTCTCCAGGCGCCGTCCCCACGGGCAAATGCGCTGGCACGCGTTGTGCGTGTACTCCCTTGTCGAACCCGAGCCGTCTCGCGCCCCGAGAGGGAATCGTCTGACACCCACCAACCGAACCCGAATGGAGAAGTCATGAACAAGCTCATCCCCTTGGTTGCCGTGCTTGCCGTTGCCACCGCCGCCGTGACCGGCTGCGACCGCAACAAGACGGGCACGAGCAGCACCACGACCACGACGACCCCGTCGTCCAGCAGCGCCACGCCGTCCACGCCGAGCTCGAGCAGCTCCACGGACACGACCACCGCCACGACGCCCGGCTCGTCGAGCAGCAGCAGCTCCATGCCGCCCAGCTCTTCCAGCTCGATGAGCGGCAGCGCGAGCGGCTCCGACACGAGCTCCGGCAGCTCGAGCTCGCCGTCGTCGTCCTCGTCCAGCAGCACGCCGCCGTCCAGCAGCTCCTCGATGCCCAGCTCGTCGAGCACGACCACGACGACCGACACCACGAAGAAGCAGTGAGCACCGCAGGCGCAGTGAAGCGCGTCCTCCTGCCCGTCGCCGCCCTCGCGCTCGCCGCGTCGGCGGCGGCCGGCTGCAAGCCGCCCGTCGAGCAATCCGAATTCATCAATTCGGGGGTAAGCGCCGCGCTCGTGGAAGACGCGTCGAAGGTGCCGCCCGCATCCGCGAACTCGCAGCCGAACATCGCCGTTCCGGAGCCCCAGGCGGCCGCCGCCCAGCCGCCGTCGCAGTGACGGAAAGCGGCGCGCGCTCGGGCCGGTGGCGCGGCCGGGCGTCCCGCGTAGATGAGACGCCGCGCGCGCGGCTGGCACGGCTCGTGCTGCGGTTCTGCCCATGAGCCCGAGCGAGAAAACATTCGCCTCGAAAATCCCGCGCGCCGCGGCGATCGCATGCGCGGCGCTCCTGATGGCGGCGTGCGATCGTCCTCTCGCGCAGCCCGCGACGGCGGCGGAGACGCTTCCCGCGCCGCCGCCGGGCGAAGCCACGAAAGCCCCGGCGCAGAAGGAGAACGCGCCCAGGGCGCCGAAGCCGGCCGTCGATCCCCTTTCGGACGCTTCGATCACGGCGCGCGTCGCCTCCGGGATCCACGACGATCCCGCGCTCGCCGGGACGGACCTCACGGTCAACACGAATCGCGGGGTCGTGAGCCTCACCGGGACCGTGCAGTCGCCCGAGCAGGTGGCCGAGGCGACCGCGCACGCGCAGGCGCCGGACGGTGTCGTGCGGCTCGATACGCACGTCTCCATCGTGCCTCCGTAGGCGCAAGTCCGTTCCCCCCGCGCCCCGAATCCCCGGCCGCGCCCGTGTAGGACTCGGCCGACAGCCTTCCGCTGCGCGCGAGTTCAACATGGAAAAAACTTCGCATGGCGAAGCCATTCCTTTCCGGGGAAACCCGGTGCGCACGAGGCAGGAGACCTACGATCCATGTCACACGTCCTCATCGTCGATGACGATGCCAATACGCGCGAGGCGCTCACGGCCCTTTGCGCGGCGGAGGGCTTCACCACGGCCGCGGCGGGAAGCGTCGCCGAGGCGCGCATCCAGCTCGTGCGCCAGCGGCCGGACGTCGTCCTGATGGACCTGCGGCTGCCCGACGGAAGCGGCATGGATCTCTTCGAGGACCTCGAGGACCGCGCGTCGATCGAGACGATCCTCATCACGGGCCATGCGAGCGTCGAGACGGCGGTCGAGGCGCTCCGCCAGGGCGCCTCCGACTATCTCACGAAGCCCGTGAACCTCCAGCGGCTGAAGGCCGTGCTCTCCCGCGTGCCGAAGAGCGGCGAGCTCCGCGCGGAGATCGGCGTGCTCCGGGAAGAGCTGCGCCGCCTGGGCCGCTTCGGCCGGCTGGTAGGGCGCTCCGCCCCGATGCAGGACGTGTACGACCGGGTCACGCGCGTGGCGCCCACGGAGGCGACCGTGCTCCTGCAAGGCGAGAGCGGCACCGGGAAGGAGATCGTCGCGCGCACGATCCACGAGCTCTCGCGCCGGCGCAAGCACCCGTTCCTCGCGATCAACTGCGGCGCGATCTCGCCCAACCTGATCGAGAACGAGATGTTCGGCCACGAGCGCGGGAGCTATACCGGCGCGGACCGCCAGCACAAGGGCTACTTCGAGCAGGCGGACGGCGGCACGCTCTTCCTGGACGAGATCACCGAGATGCCGCTCGAGCTCCAGGTGCGGCTGCTGCGCGTGCTGGAGACCGGCAGCTTCATGCGCATCGGCACGTCGCGCACCATCGAGAGCGATGTCCGCATCATCGCGGCCACCAACCGCGACCCGCGCGACGCGGTGCGGCAGGGCAAGCTCCGCGAGGACCTCTTCCACCGCCTGAACGTATTTCCCCTCGAGATGGCGCCGCTGCGCGCGCGCGGCGACGACATCGAGCTCATCGCGAGCCATTTCCTGCAGGAGCTCAACGAGGCGTGCGGCACGCGCAAGGTGTTCGCGCCGGGCGCCATCGCGCGCATGAAGCAGTACCCCTGGCCCGGCAACGTCCGGGAATTGAAAAACTACATTCATAGGGTGTTCATCATGGCCGGAGAGCAAGGACTGGAAGGACCCACACTCGAGGCGGAAGCCGCGCCCATGCGGGGCATGGCGATGGCCTCCCCGACGCCCGCCATCACGGTGCCGCTCGGCACGCCGCTCTCGGTGGCGGCGCGGGAGCTCATCCTCTCGACGCTGCAGCACTGCGGGGGCGAGAGGAAGCGCACGGCGGAGATGCTGGGCATCTGCACCAAGACGCTCTACAACCGCCTGCGCGAGTACGGGATCCGCGAGGAGCACAACCGCTCCGGAATGAGCGACTCGCGCGCCTCATGAGCGCGCGCCCCGCGGCGCGGGGTCCGCGCGAGCGCGCGGCGCCGCGCCGCGGGGGCGAGGACGGCTTCCGGAACCTCGCGGAGAACATCCCGGACGTGATCGCGCGCCTGGACCGGGAGCTTCGCTACCTGTACGTGAACCGCGCGGCGGGCCGCCTCTTCGGCCGCGGCCCGGAGGACCTCATCGGGCGGCGCATGGAAGACGCGCCGCTCGCGCCCGGCATCCTCGCGCCCTTGGCCGACGCCGCGCAACGCGCGTTCGAGGGCGCCGAGGAGCAGCGCTTCTCCTTCGAGGCGGAAGGCGCCGCGGGACGCCGGCACTTCGCGGGGCGCGTGGTCCCGGAGGCGGGAGCGCCCGGCCGGGTGGATGCCGTCCTCGCCATCGTCTACGACGACACGGCGCGCGCGAACGAGGACGAGCGGCGCGCGGAGCTCCTCGAGCGCGAGCGCGTCGCGCGCGCGAGCGCAGAGTCCGCGACCCTCGCCCGCGACCATTTCCTCGCCATCGTCTCGCACGAGCTGCGCTCGCCCCTGAACGGCATCAAGAGCTGGACGCACGTGCTGGAGAACCTGCTGCGCGACGCGGAGCCCGCGGTGCGCCGGGCGCTCGCCGGCATCATGATCGGCGTGGAGCACCAGGTGCGCCTCATCGACGATCTCCTGGACGTCACGCGCGCGATGAGCGGCAACCTGGGCCTCGCGAAGCAGCCGATGCCGCTCCTTCCCGTCCTCGCGGACGCGGTCGAGAGCCTGCGCGCGATGGCGTTGGAGAAGGGGCTCCAGATCGTCACGGACTACGCGATGGGGGACCGCGAGATCCACGGCGACCCGGACCGCATCCGCCAGATCTTCGTGAACCTCATGATGAACGCGGTGAAGTTCACGCGACCCGGCGGCAACATCTGGGTGGGCGCCCGGCCGGAGGGTGCCATGGCGCGGATCGAGGTGCGCGATGACGGGGCCGGCATCCCGCCGGAATTCCTGCCGTACCTCTTCGATCCCTTCCGGCAGGCCGACCAGGGGTCTCCCAGCCGAAGCCAGGCCGGGCTGGGCCTGGGCCTCGCGCTCGTGCAGCGCCTGGCCGAGCTCCACGGCGGCTACGTGACCTGCGAAAGCGACGGTGTCGACCGCGGAGCGACCTTCCGCGTGTACCTGCCGCTGCGGCGCGACTCCGGCACGCGTGTCGCGGTGGGCGGCCAGGCTTCCGCCGCGCGCGCCCTGCCCTCGCTCGCCGGCATCCGCGTGCTCCTCATCGACGACCAGCGCGAGGCGCGCGAATCGCTCGCGGCGTTGCTGGGCCAGGCGGGCGCGGGCGTGTCGCTCGCGGCTTCCTCCCAGGAGGCGCTCGCGCACATCGCGCTCTCGGCCGAGGGCGATCCGGTCGAGGTGGTGGTGTGCGACATCGCGATGCCGGACGAGGACGGCTACGCGACCCTCAAGCGGATCCGGCGCTGGGAAGCGGGGCATCCCGGGCGCGGCCGCAGGCCCGCGATCGCGCTCTCCGCGTTCACCCAGCGCGAGGATCGCCTGCGCGCGCTCGCCGAGGGCTTCCAGATGCACCTCACCAAGCCGGTCGCCCCGGCCGAGCTCCTCACCGTCATCGCGAGCGTCGCGCACGGCATGCGCGTGTAGCGCCCGGGCACGGATGTTGCGGGCTCGCGCATTCCCGCGGCACTCCCCCTCCGAGAGGACTCCCACGCCGCGCCGAACCGCGGCGGTGGCGCGCTTTCCAACCCGGATCCCAAGCGAAAAGGAGACGCACGATGAAATCCACCCAAGGCTCGACTTCCGGCGGCGCGCGCATCGTCGGGGGCGAAGGCAACACGAGCGGTCCGGGCCCCGAGATCATGGCCGCGGAGACGCTCGAGGGCGACAAGATCGTGAACCCGAGGGGCGACGACCTGGGCACCATCGAGGACATCATGATCGACGTGCAGCGCGGGCGCGTGGCCTACGCCGTGATGTCCTGCGGCGGCTTCCTCGGGCTGGGCGACAAGCTCTTCGCGATCCCCTGGGACGCCCTCACGCTCGACGCGAGCCGCCATTGCTTCGTGCTCGACGCGGACAAGGCCCGCTTCGAGAAGGCGCCGGGCTTCGACAAGGACCATTGGCCTTCCATGGCCGACAACTCGTGGGCGATGCAGGTCCACGACTACTATGGCGTGCGCCCGTATTGGTCCGATACCGGCCGCCTCATGTGATCGAAAGGAGAGCCCGATGAGAAAAGCCACCCTTTGCGGCCTCGCGGCCGCCGCGGTCCTCGCGTTCCCCGCCCAGGCCCGCTTCCTCCACTGGCACGACTCCGCGTATCAAGGCGCCTATCGCGGTGCCGCCGCGGACAACGCCATCCATACCGCGGCGACCAATCCGGACGACCAGCTCCTCGCCGACCGCATCGCCGATGCGCTGCGCGCCGATCCGGCGCTCGTCGACACGACCGTCACCGTGGCGGTGAATGGAGGCCGCGTGAACCTCAGCGGCTCGGCGAAGGACACGCAGCTCGCCTACCGCGCCGAGCGCATCGCGTCGGCCGTGGCCGGACGGGGCCGCGTGTCCGGCACCCTGGATCCCCAGGGCGCGTGATGTCCGTCGGGCGGCCGCCCGGTTGTCGGAGGAGACGAAGGGGGCGGGCCCCGCAAGGGGCGCCGCCCCCTTTTCGGGTGCCGGCGCGCCGCCGGGACGAAACGCCCGGGGCGCTTCGCGATCGAACCAGCGTCTGGGAAGAAGGAAACGACCATGCCCCGAGAGCTCTGGAAAGGCGCGATCCGCTTCGGACTCGTCCACGTCCCCGTGGCGCTCTACCCCGCCGAGCAGGCCGAGGAGCTTTGTTACTCCATGCTCGACCGCCGGGACCTCCAGCCGGTGGGCTACAAGCGCTACAACAAGGCGACCGGCGACGAGGTGCCCTACGACCAGATCGTGAAGGGCTACGAGTACGAGGAAGGCCGCTACGTGACGCTCGAGAAGGAGGACTTCAAGCGGGCCAACGTCGAGGCGTCGCAGACCATCGACATCGTGGGCTTCGTGGACGCGGGGGACATTCCGCCCTACTACTACGAGGCGCCCTACTACACCGCGCCCGCGAAGCACGGCGAGAAGGGCTACGCGCTCCTGCGCGAGACGCTCGAGCGCACGCACAAGGTCGCGATCGCGAACGTCGTGATCCGCACGCGCCAGCACCTGGCGATGCTCTACCCGCGCGAGAACCACCTCATCCTCAACACGCTGCGCTACCAGAACGAGATCCGTCCGGCGGAGGACATCGACGTGCCGAAGGACCTGCACGCGGCGAAGGTGCAGCCGAACGAGCTCAAGATGGCCGAGCGGCTGATCGAGGACATGACGATGAAGTGGGACCCCGGCGAGTACCACGACACGTACCGCGACGACCTCATGAAGATGATCGAG
>Ga0207667_10004496_pt1 | contig 17084 bp, 17 predicted proteins | sample KBSCornC52_FD_184301 | JGI IMG/M metagenome (GOLD analysis project Ga0207667, IMG submission 184301) | Corn rhizosphere microbial communities from Kellogg Biological Station, Michigan, USA - KBS Corn C5-2 (SPAdes) (version 2) | ecosystem: Host-associated > Plants > Roots > Rhizosphere > Soil ...
GGCGGCAAAACTCCGTGAGGCACGGGGGTGGTGGCGGTCTACGGTCTGCCGTAGACGAGATCGCATCACATGGGTGTAGATCTGCGTTGTGCCGATGTCGGAATGACCCAGCATGCTCTGCACGCTGCGCAGATCCGCTCCGCCTTCTAGCAGATGTGTCGCGAAGCTGTGCCGTAGCACGTGCGGGCTCAGCGATCGAAATATACCTGCGGACTTCCCGTGCCCGTGCAGCAACTTCCAGAATCCCTGCCGCGTCATGGCACCGCCGCGCGCCGTCACAAAAAGATAGGGACTCACGCGGCCCTTCAAAAGCTTCCCGCGTTGCTCGGCGCGGTAGCGTGCTACCGACGCCAGCGCCTGCTTGCCCACCGGCACGATCCGCTGTTTGTTGCCTTTTCCGATGACACGCAGCGTGCCCTCTAATTCGTCCAAATCGGCCACCCGCAATTGGATCAACTCGCTGACCCGCACTCCAGTGGCGTACAGAAGATCGAGCATGGCACGGTCGCGCAATCCGGTGCCGGAACCTTCTTCCGGTGAGAGCAGAAGCTGGTCGACGCTTGCCGTGTCCAGGTATTTGGGTAGGCTGGAGCCGATCTGGGGCGCTACTAGCAATTCAGCCGGATTGGCGGGAATGTCGCCTTCTTCGAGCAAGAAACCGAAAAACGACCGTATGGCCGCCACGTGGCGTGCAATAGTGCGGTTCGACAAACGCTTTTCTCGCAAGTAATCTAAATAGCCGCGAAGAGTATTCAAGGTCACGGATGGAAGCGGTTTCCCGGCGAGCCACCCGTCGAACCGGGCGAGGTCCCGCCGATAGGCTTCTAAGCTGTTGACAGCCAAGCCTTTCTCGGTTCTGCAATAGTGCAGAAAAACACGGATTCTTTCGGCCGGCTTTACGGTCCCCGCCATTGTGCCAATGATACAATATTCCAGAAATTGTTTGAAACAAAGTCGTAGCTTTGCCCTCCAGCACCGCTAAGCGAGTGGTTCTATACCGTTTTGACCGCCAGCCATTAGAAGCTGTCGTTCATCCCGGCGCCTACTTGTTGCCGGACCACATCGAGCTGATCACGGTCGATGGAAAGCTGCAGACAGCCGGTTACGATTCGGTAAAAGCTCTGTGCTTCGCCTCCGAACCGGGCCATGCCGACCTGTTTAGGGAAAGCAACCTATTTGAACGGCGCCCCAAGGTGCCGGGACTGTGGACTCGATTCCTGTTTCGCGACGGAGACCGGCTGGACGGTATTTTGTCGCCCAGCCTGCTGGAATGGCCGAAAGAGGGTTACGTAATCACGCCGCCCAAGTCGGGTGCGTCGCGCCAGCGCGTGTTCATTCCCCGCGCCGCGATTATCGGTACCGAACTGCGAGGAGTCGTTGGAAGCTCAACGCCCGCGCGCGCCAAGGGTAGGAAAGAGGAACCGGCAAAGCCCCAGGATCAGCTCAGGATGTTTGAGCAGTAGTGCCCGCCGCCGCTCCCTTGCCCGCCTGCGCGCTCAACCAGTGCGACCACAGACGACGCCAATCCGATGAAGTGCCGCCGTGCGGAAGCCACAAACAGACGATCTCGTCCACCATAAGGCGTCGCGAACAGGCGCTCGCTCGCCAGGCGCGCTCCGCCTTTCTTTGAATGGATTCGAGTGCGCTCTCATTCACCGGGCCGCCGATCGTTAGATGAGGACGATACTCGAATCTCTCGACATGGCTCAGCCCGCCCGCGTTGAGCGCTGCATGCATCGCGTGCAGTTTGGCGTCCCCTTCAACGACATCCAGATACAAATAGTTCGTGTCGGGAAAGCTCCGAACATTTGACAGTTCCACTTCAAAACGCGTGAAGCGATCGAGCACGCGCCTGGCTTCGAGCGACGCAGCTTCCACCGGCAATTGTAAGGGCCGGGGCGGAAGAATCGTGATATGTGCCTGGGGGTTTTCCTCTCCGGGCAGAAGTCTGCGGAGCGAATGCAGAAACGCCCCCAGCGGATCAGGAATATAGTTCACCAGGGCTAAGGAGCCCCGTTGATCGGGCGCTTCCACGAGCTATGCCAGTTGCAAGCCGGAAGCCACTCCGGCGGACTCGATAGTCTCAACCGAAGAAGCGGCGTCTTCGGGCTTAGGTTCCGGCACATACCATTTAGCCGGCTCGAAACCGATGTATTTTGCGATCTGCAGAGATCCCGGCGAATCGTCTGTAATGAGCTCGAGCAAATCGCCCGGTCGAAGAGGCCGCTCTTCCGAGCCCAGGACTCTCCAAGCAGCATAAGCGGTCGTGGCTTCTATTGTCCCGTCTGCCTCATAGTCTTTGGGTTTGACTACAGCGAGTCCACCCGTATGTGCCGCCCAGCGGAAACTCTCTCTGGGCGTATCCTTGATGCGATGTATCCGGTACTGCGCCATTAACGTCTCAGTCTAACAAGCCTTCAGCCGCTTCACTAACAAGCAAGCTGTCGTCTGTCACAATGTGGACGGGAGATGAAGAGAAATTGGTGGATTCTCATTCTACCCCTGCTGCTCTTAGTATGGTGGGGGTTGGATCGCCGGGACGCGACTGTCACGATCCACTTTTCAACTGTGCGGCATGCCGCGATCGAAAGCACGGTCTCCACAAACGGTAAGATCGAGCCCGAACAATGGGCTGCGGCACGGGCAGAAACCAGCGGAGTCGTAAAAAAAGTTGCCGTCGAGCGCGGCCAGCAAGTGAAGGCTGGCCAGACCCTGGTAACTCTCGACACCAGCGCCGCCGAATCGGCACTAGCGACAGCCCTTGCCGCCCAACAGCAGGCAGAAGCCGAGAAGGCCGCTTTAGCCGCCGGAGGTAAGGCGTCTACTCTGGCCGATCTGAATAACTCGATCGTCAGTGCACAGTCGGCCATCCAGGTCGCTCAGCGCAATTACGAGTCCATGGAGCGGCTTGGTGCCAAACAGGCTGCCACAAAACTGCAGGTGCAAAGTACCAAGGATGAATTGGACAAAGCCAGGCGCCATCTGGTATCGCTCGAGGATCAGAAGAAGACGCTCGTTACCGCGAATGATCGGTCGGTGGCCGAAGCCAAGCTGCGGGACGCGGCAGCCGCGCTTTCGCTCGCGCGGCATCAACTCGCTCTCGCAACAGTTCTTGCCCCCACCTCCGGTACGCTCTACCAGTTCGATCTCAAACTGGGCGCTTATCTGCAGCCCGGAACGGTGGTCGGGCTGGTGGGTGACCTGGATCGCGTCAAGGTGACTGTCTACGTGGACGAGCCGGACCTCGGCCGTGTGGCCAAAAATCTACCCGTAGACATCACTTGGGATGCGCAGCCTTCTAAACACTGGTGGGGCCACGTCACCAAGCTGCCGAGCGAGGTAATTGCTCTAGGTACTCGCACAGTCGGTGAAGTCTCTACCGTGGTGGATAATCCCAATCACGAGCTGCTGCCCGGCGTCAGCGTGAACGTGCTCATCGTTTCCAAAATGGTAAAGGATGCGCTCACTATCCCGAAGGCGGCACTGCGCACCATTCGCGGTGTTAACGGTGTCTATCGATTGAATGGCGACATGCTTTCCTGGAAGCCGATAACAACCGGCGTGAGCGACATCAATAACGTCCAGGTAGTTTCGGGTCTCGCCGAGGGCGACAAAGTCGCGGACCGGGTAATCGATCCGAGCGATGCCGAAATTCGCGATGGCTTGCGTGTCAAAGCTGTCTTCAATTGATCATTCGTGCGTCCACGATATATCGCTTGGGTGCGTCGCCTGTGTAAGAGAAGGGATAGCAGGTGATCATCGTCAGTCTCGGCTGGCCATCGCCAGCGAGGACTGAGACATCGTCCGGATTCACTATGCGCGTATCCTCCACGCGATAAGCGTAGGTCTTGGCGTCCGCCGACTCCAGACGCACGACATCGCCCACTTGCACGTTGCGCAAAGCGCGAAAAGCGAGATCCCGATGCCCGGCGATGACCGTATTTCCCTCGCTTCCAATCGGCGCGGTCCCGGGAACGAGCCCCGCTCCCAGGCTCAGGCTTTTTTCATCATCGCCGTTCACGACCACAACCGAGAGGCCTAGCCGATTGATGTTTAGCCGCCCCGCCACTTGGCTGTTCTCTCCGCGCTGGAACCATTCCGGATGAAACTGGAACGCGGAATAACTGGCGACCTGCCAACCCGCCAGCGAGAGCAGAATTAGACCGCCCCATACGAAAAGCTTTTCACATCCCCCGCTGGGAAGAAGCGATTCATTCAGATTAAGCATGGGCCCGGCTAAGACGAAGCGCGCATCCGGCGAGCAACAGACCCGCTCCCCATGCAGCGAGCGAAAGCGTGTTGCCTGCGGTTTTGGGCAAATGCTGGTGGCGGACGCTTGCCACCATTTTAGTGCTGGGCCGCATGGCTGGCGCGTGTTCGTATCTCACCACTTTCAATCCGCTGCCGCGGCGGTCCGGTGTGATTCGTTCCGGAGACAGCAGCCAAAGCGTCACGACTTTCATATCGTCCGACGACAGGGCGTCCGGCAGCTTGTCGAAAGCCGGATCGACGGCTAGCACCTTCTGGCCCGTCTCGGCCGTAATTTTCAAGGCATCCAGCTTCGGATAGACGAACTCCAATCCTTGCGTGCAATTCGGGCATACCCAGCCGCGCAGGATTTGCAGTTTCTCATCCGCCGGGTCGAAAAGAATAATTCCTCTGCTGCTGTCGGAAACCAATTTGCGGCTGTTCACCGCGAGCACTAGAAAGTGCTGGTTGCTATTCAAGCTCGAAATGCGCACAACCGCACGGTCGCTCAACCGATCCTCGATACTCAGCGAATACGAACCGGGCTGCAGTGTGGCCTGCGGTATCTGCATCGCCTCCGTGATCACGATGTTTTGTGTGTCGCGACCCGCACCGTGCAACAACGATGCGCCGAAAACCAATACAGCGCAAAAATTCCATCTCATGGACACAACCGTACAATGGATTCCGCATGGCTGGCAATGCAGCCCGGATAGGGGAGTAAATGGAACTACCAACGCCTGAACTACACCTTCCAGGCTAAGGCGAACTCAGGAAATTTTTACAAAAGTCTCGTTATTCGCCGCCGCCAGAACGGCCTCAGCGTCGGCGTCGGTAAAGTCTTGCGTTTTGGCCGAGTGATTCATGGAACAGAACTTTGGTCCGCACATCGAGCAGAACGCCGCATCCTTGAAACCTTCTTCGGGCAAGGTCTCGTCATGCATGGCCTCGGCGGTCTCCGGATCGAGCGAGAGGGCAAACTGTTGGCGCCAGTCGAATTGGAACCGGGCGCGCGAGAGCTGGTCATCGCGGTCGCGCGCGCCTTTGCGATGGCGCGCCACGTCGGCCGCGTGCGCGGCGATCTTATAAGCAATGATGCCTTGCTTCACATCCTCCCGGTTGGGTAAGCCCAAATGCTCCTTAGGGGTTACATAGCAAAGCATAGACGCGCCATGCCAGCCGATCAACGCCGCGCCGATGGCGGAGGTGATGTGATCGTAGCCCGGTGCGATGTCCGTCACTAGCGGGCCCAGTGTATAGAAAGGCGCTTCGTAGCAGAGTTCACGCTCTTTCTCGACCTGTAGCCCAATTTGGTCTAGCGGGATATGTCCGGGACCTTCGATCATCACCTGCACGTCCCGCGCCCAGGCAAGCTTCGTCAATTCGCCGAGTGTTTTCAATTCTGCGAACTGGGCGGCGTCGCTCGCGTCAGCCAGACATCCTGGCCGCAATCCATCGCCGAGCGAAAAGCTCACATCGTGCTTCTGAAAGATTTTGCAGATGGCGTCGAAGTGTTCGTACAAGAAGTTCTGTTTGTGGTTCTTTACCATCCATTCGGCGAGAATCGCCCCTCCGCGGCTGACGATTCCAGTAATACGCTTGCTGGTGAGCGGCACGTATTGCACCAGTACGCCCGCATGAATGGTCATGTAGTCCACGCCTTGCTCGGCCTGTTCCTCGATGACCTCCAGCATCACCCCAATGTTGAGATCTTCCACCCGACGCACACGGCTCAAGGCTTCGTAAATCGGCACTGTGCCGATCGGCACCGGAGAGGCATCGATAATCGCCTGGCGGATCCGGGGGATATCGCCGCCGGTCGATAGATCCATTACCGTGTCAGCCCCGTACTTCACCGCGTACTGCAATTTCGCCAGTTCCTCATCGATGTTGGAGGTGGTGGACGAATTTCCGATATTGGCGTTGATTTTGCATTTCGAAGCCACGCCGATACACATCGGTTCCAGGCTGTGGTGGTGAATGTTCGCCGGAATGATCATCCGTCCGCGCGCCACTTCATCACGGATCAGCTCCGGGGCCAGGTCCTCGCGTTGGGCAACGTATTGGATCTGGCTCGTAATATTGCCCTGTCGCGCGTGGTGGATCTGCGTGCAATTCATGCTTCGATTATAGGTCGCACGCTATCCCGAGGCGCTGTGAATCTGATACAGTTCTTGGATCCATATGCCCGATCTGTCAGTGACCAACTGGTTTGGAGACCTGGTCTCCCACCCGCAAGTGATTGTCGAAGCCAATACGGTCGACGACATTGTCGCGGTGTTGAAAAATCCATCTAAATACCCATCGCCGGTTCGAGCCGTGGGTTCGAATCACTCGACGGCGCCATGCGGTGTGGCCGAGGGCGGCACGCTGATCAAAATGAAGATGAACCGCATTCTAAACATCGGTGCGGACACTCTCACCGTCGAAGCCGGTGCAATCCATCTCGAGCTCTCCAAAGAGCTCGAAAAGCACAATCTCCAGTTTTACGTCAACACTGAAATCGGGCGGCTCTCGGCCGGGAGCGCCGCGTGCGCCGGCACCAAGGATGCTTCCATGCCGGGCGAGTACGGTCAGGTCGGCTCTTATATCATCGGCGTCAAAATGGTGCTGCCCAACGGCGATCTTCTCGAAGTCACCGAAGAGAAAGACCCCGATTTGATGCAGAAAGTGCGCTCGAGTTATGGCACGTTCGGGATCATTTATGAGGTCACGTATCGCATTCGCCAGTTGTTGCCAATGGACGTGCATCATAAAACGTTCAGCCTCGCCGAATTCACGAAGACTCTGCCGGAGTTAATTGCGCTCGATTATTCGATCATGTATTACGTCTTTCCGTTCGTCGACAAAATCACAATCGAATTCCGCAAATACAACCCGGGCGTCACAGGTGAGCCGAATCGCAGCGCCTGGGCTTTGCGCAACCATCTTTGGGGCACCACTGGGCCAAAACTCGGGCACGACATCGAGCAGAATATTTCGATTCCAGCCGTACGTTATAGCGTGATCGACAGCTTCGGTGCCGTATGGCGTTTTCAACTGGAAGAACTGGTCAAGAGTCCCAACACGATTCCGGGCGACCAGATTATCGAATATCCGCCGGTGTCCGACGACAGCCGTTACACGTTCAGCCTGTTCGCGTTTGCAGAAAAAGATTTCCCACGCATCATGGGCGAGTTCTTCCAGTTCTCGAAGGATTACTACAAACAGAAGGGCTATCGCACCAACCTTCTCTACGTCGGCTATCGCATTCTGAAAGACCAGAAAGCACTGCTCTCGTATTCGTGGGATGAAAACGTAATGACCATCGACCCCGTGTCGACGGGAAATAAAGGTTGGCAGGACTATCTCGGCGCCTATAATCAGTTCTGTAGCGAGCGCAACGGCAAACCACTGCTCAACCAGACCCCCAAACTCACGCCCGAAATTTTGAAGAAAGCTTTCGGCGATCGTCTGAAAACCTTGGCGGATACTCGCAAACAATACGATCCGAACGGCCGCTTGTTGAACGAGTATTTCAAGACCCTTTTGGCGTAACTTCCGTCAACTGGGTCGCTACTCTGGCTAATAGCGATGACGCGAGTAGCAGTTTTGGACGATTGGCAGGGCGTAGCGCGAACCAGCACAGACTGGTCGCCCCTGCTCGCTTGTGCCGAAGTGGTCTTCTTTTCGAAGGCTTTCCACGATGAAGACGACGCTGTCGAAAAGCTTGCGGATTTCCAAATCATTCTTTCTATGCGCGAGCGGACGCCCTTGCCGGCGTCCCTGATAGATCGCTTACCCAAGCTGCGAATGCTCGGAATTACCGGCGCGACCAATCGGTCGCTGGACGTTGCCGCCTGCACCGCGCGCGGCGTGGTGGTATCGAATACCACAGGCAACAGCAATCGGGAAGCAGCCACGGCCGAACTGGCCCTCGGCCTGCTACTCGCCGCGGCGCGCGCTATACCCGCCGCCGACGCGAACATCCGCTCCGGGCACTTTCAGGAAGGTTTGCCCGTCGGCGTCAGTCTGGCCGGCAAGACGATGGGCATTGTGGGATTGGGACGGCTTGGATCATTCATGGCGCGCTATTCGAAGGCGCTTGCCATGAATGTGCTGGCCTGGAGTCCGAATCTTACCGCGGAAAAAACCCAGGCGGAGGGAGCGATCCTCGTCTCGAAGGAAGAACTATTCTCGAGTTCAGATGCCATCAGCATCCACATGGTGCTTTCAGCCCGTTCACGCGGCCTGATCGGCGCCCCCGACCTGGCACGAATGAAGCCGGGGGCGATCCTGGTCAACACATCTCGCGGGCCGATTGTGGATGAGACTGCCTTGCTCGAAGCAGTGAGTGCACGCCGCATCGTCGCCGCTCTCGACGTCTTCGATCGCGAGCCGCTCCCGGCGCATCACCCGTTGAGGAGCGCACCGAATACCGTTATGACGCCGCATCTGGGCTACGGAGTCCAGGAAACGTGGAAAGAGTTCTACCGGCAGAGCCTGGAGAACGCGCTCTCTTTTTTGGACGGGACCCCCGTCCGCGTTGTGAATCCTGAAGTCATCGGGCGCAGTTAATTACTATTCATTGCGCCGGGACAGTTGCCGGTGCGCCCGCATTCTTCACAAAGAACACCAGGATCTTGGCAGGCTTTGTGCTGCTGCCATTCTTCGAGACCGTGTGAATATCCGTTGGCGATTCATAGAATGTCTGCCCGGGTACGAGCGTGACTTCCTTTCCGCCCTTCACCTGCATCACAACCGTTCCTTCGAGCACGTAGACGAAGGTATTTGCGTTATGCCGGTGCGAGGCCGAGGATGCGCCAGGCGCGTACTCGACTGTCAGCACCACGCCTTCCTTGCCGGCAATCCCCGCCAGGTCCCGTCTCATGAGGGGCGTCACTTTGGCATCTTGCGCCATGAGCGTGCCGCCAAATAAACAGAGAGCAAGGAAGACTTCTTTCATTGGGTTGCTCCTTCGGCCTTGCGCGCCGCCGGCTGATACTCTCCCGGTACGGCGCGGAATGCAATCGAGAGGCGATTCCATCCGTTGATCGTGACCACGGCCATCGTCAAATTCACCAGTTCCTCTTCAGAGAACTGCTGCATAGCCTCTTCGTAGACCGCATCCGGCACGTGGCCATCGGCAACCAGTGTGACTGCCTCCGTCCAGGCTAGCGCGGCCCTCTCGCGATCGGTAAAGAATGGAGTTTCACTCCACGCGTTAAGCGCGTATAAGCGTTGTTCGGTCTCTCCCGCCGCCCGCGCGTCTTTGGAATGCATATCGAGGCAAAAAGCACACCCGTTGATCTGCGATGTGCGCATCTTTACCAGCTCGATCAGCGAAGGCTCAAGTTTTGAAGATTTTCTGACAAACAGCTCCAATCCGAGCATGGCGTGATAAGCTCCCGGCGAGGCTTTCTGAGCTTGTAAACGTGGTTGCATGGTTTGAATTCCTTTAGCCCTCAGCATAAGGCGTAAGTGGACTAGCAGAAAGGTCCATAATCAAAATGAGGTGTGGTCCACTTTAGCCGCCGCCACGGATGCCAAAAGCCGAAATATTTCAAGATATCCCACTGCCCACATCGTCAGACACCCAGGAACTCTGGCGCTGGCTATATACGGAGCTTCGCGCCGCGATTCTCGATGGCCGTCTGAAACGCGGAGCACGCCTTCCTTCCACCAGGAGCCTGGCACAACAATATGGCCTCTCTCGCGGCACGGTCAGCACGGCGTTCGACCAGTTGCAAGCGGAAGGCTATTCGCGCACTGAAGTCGGGTCCGGCACCTACGTAGCGTCCGGCTTGCCGGATCGCACATTCGTCGCCCGGTCTGCCACCCGTTCGGCTCCCAATCTGCCCCCTTCCCAAGCGACTTTGTCGAAACGCGCCCAGGAAACTTTGAAAGATATCAAGACACTTCCGGCGACTCACTCCGTGGGGAAGGCTTTTCGCAGTTACGAGCCTGCCATTGATCTCTTTCCGGTAGACCTTTGGGCGCGAATCTCCGCTCGCGTTCTGCGGCGAGCACCCCGATCCCTCTACGGTCAGGGGAGTACGACGGGCTATCAGCCGCTGCGCCGGGCAATTGCCGAATATATCGGCGGATCGCGGGGCGTCCGCTGCTCGCCTGATCAAGTCATAGTCACGTCCGGAGCGCAGCAGGCTTTGGATCTTCTTGGACGCCTCTTGCTCGACCCCGGCGATCGAGTCTGGATGGAAGATCCCGGCTATCCTGGCGCTTGTTGGGCGCTCCGCGCTGCCGGAGCGCACATCATTCCCGTTCCAGTGGATCAGGACGGTTTAGTTGTAGAGGCAGCTCGCAAACTCTCCCCGCAGGCGAAGCTCGTGTACGTAACACCAGCCAACCAGTTCCCGCTCGGTGTGACCATGTCCGCCGACCGCCGCATGGAACTGCTGGAATGGGCCGTAAGCGCTCGCGCCTGGGTCGTCGAAGACGAGTACGACGCCGAATACCGCTACTACGGCCGCCCGGTGGCCGCGTTGCAAAGCCTGGACCGTTCCGGCTCGGTGATCTATGTCGGTACATTCACGAAAATGTTGTTTAACGCGTTGCGGCTGGGTTTTCTAGTGGTCCCCGAGCGCCTTGCCGGAGCGTTTGAAGCCGCGAGAAGCCTCGTAGACCGGCACCCCCCGACTCTCGATCAGGCCATTCTGGCCGAATTCATCACAGAAGGCCACTTCGGCCATCACGTACGAAGAATGCGCCAGACCTATTCGGAACGAATGACGGTATTGCGGGAGGCGGTGCGGAAACATCTGGGCGGCCTGCTCGACCTGACCCCGACCGCGGCGGGAATGCGTGCGGTAGGGTGGCTTCCGGCCCGGGTCTCGGACAAAGCAGCTGCACGCCGTGCTCAAATGCTGGGCCTGGAACTCACGGCTCTCTCGACGTTCACTATGCAACACTCCCACAAACCGGCCTTAATCCTGGGATTCGCGGGGTGCAATCCAGGCGAGCTCCGGCGGGGTGCATCCGTCTTGGCCGCAGTCCTCGGAAACGATGAGCGATCATAGAATAGTAGAGACCGCATGAACAAGCCATTTCACCTGATGACTCCGGCGGAGCGCACGGCCGCCCGGATTGCTCAAAATCGCGCCATTTCGGAGAAGATTGGGGAAACCAAGAACCCGAAGCCCCCGGCCCGTTCCGCCGGCGATTACATTCGAGCCACCCCCGAGGAGCGCGGGAAGCTCGGAAGCATGATCCGTAAGGTACAATCCTGATTTGACAAAAACCGGCCTTCCCGGTTATCATTTTGGGTACACAAATTCCTTCCTGTCACTTGAATTCATCCGGTACGCCAACCTTCCACGGTAAGCAGTTTCTCGATTCCCTCAAATGATTTGTTAGGTTTTGTAGCAGAAGTTTTGTAGTAAGAAAGAGAGAAGTTATGAAAGAGACTGGAACCGTCAAATGGTTCAATGCTTCGAAAGGATTCGGATTCATCGCACGCGAGAATGGTGAAGATGTATTCGTCCATTTCTCGGCCATCGAGGCGAGCGGTTATCGAAGCCTTGAGGAAGGGGCGCGCGTTTCCTTCGTCGTCAAGACGGGACCCAAGGGCCTGCAAGCAGAACAAGTAACCCTTGCCTAAAATTTAGAACTTATCTGGATTGCCGCGGATGCTGCCAGCAGCCCGCGGCAATCTGTTTCATTGGCCGAAAAATTTCCCCAAAATAAATTTCGCACTTGTCGATTTCGCGGCTTCCTCGTTCGACGCATAGACAGAAGGAGAGGAAATCATCAATGAAATTCCTAAGCATCTATAAGACTGTCGAAACGGGCGCGTTTCCTACCCAACAGGAAATGGAGACCATGGGCAAGCTGATTGAGGAAGGTATGAAAGCCGGTTACCTGCTTGCGGTCGAAGGCTGCATGCCCAGCGGCACCGGAGCGCGCGTGCGTCTCTCGAACGGTGACATTACCGTGACCGATGGCCCTTTTACCGAATCCAAAGAAATCGTCGGCGGGCTTGCTATTCTGCAGGCCAACTCGAAAGAAGCAGCGATCGCGCACGTGAAGGACTTTCTCAAGGTCGCGGGCGACGGCGAATGCGAACTGCGCCAGCTATTCGAGGGACCAAAGCCCTGACACGATCAAAGCGTCTTCACGTATTCAATTAGCGCGCGTTTCTCTTCGTCGGAAAGCTTGGAGCCGAATTCATGACCGCGGTCTTCCACGAAATCGGGCGCCAGGTTGCGCTCGAGCAGAAGCTCATTGAAATTCTTGCGGCCGAGAAGCTCGCGCAGAAACTTTGTGAACCAGTTTTGTTGCGCGATCGAAGGCAGATCCGCGGTGTTGGTCGAGGCGAGCAGCTTGATCGGCGTGCCGGCAGGAATCTCCGACATCCGCACCTGGCCGTTAACGATAATGCTGCTCTTCTCGGTGGTTCTCAAAATGCTGCGAGTGCCAAGGCGATGCTCCGGCCATAGCAGCTTATCCATAGCATCGTCGAAGGCCCGCATACGCCCAGCGACCGACGGATCGCCAGTAAAGACACCCAGCGAATTATTGTTGAAGTACGGCGCCGTCGCCCAAATATTGTCGAGCGTCGCAGTCCGATAATAGCCGGGACCGCCCTCGGGCAGCCGAAATGTGATCGGCTGGCTCGGCTTTACCGGATTATAGAGGCCGCGAATCTCTTCAATCTGCGGCAGGTGCTTGTAATCGACCGACGAAAAATCTTCCCAGATATGGCCTTGCTGCGCATTGGAACCGGCCGAACGCGCAAAATTCGTACCGATCAGTGTTACGGGATAACGTTTGTCGTCGGATAGGAAATTATCATCCAGAAAATGCGGGTCGGCGACCGCCTGGCGAAACCATTCCGCTCGTTTCGCCGCATCGGATTCTATTTCGGCCGGCGGCTGCTTGCTCGAATGGCAAGTGGCGCAGTTGTCGGCAAAGACGCGCTTGCCCAGGTTCAAAACCGCCGGATCGTTTTTCAAATACGCTGCGCCGCCCTCGGCATCCTGCAAATGCATCGGCTTGATGGTGTCGAGAAATGCTTCCGCATCCGTCATGCGCGCCTCAGTCTCGCGCCAATTCTCGCAGTTCTTGCGTGCGTCTTCGATACGAAACGGGCTCTGTGCGCGCTTTTCTCCAAGCACCGGGTCCAGGTGCGCGAACCAGATGTCGGAACACATGCCGATATTCACGTATACCCGCAGCGCGGCGAACGCGGTGCCGATCGAGTCCTCACCCGCTTTCAAAATATGATGGACCGGCCGCACGACTACCCGTCCCGTGGCCGTGTCGACAATGTTCTCGTTCACCAGCGGACGATTCTTCAGCCCCACGATGGTATTGATCGCGTTCGGGTTGTAGATGTGGTCGGTGGCGATTCGTGAGGTGTCGGACGTGCCGGGCGGCTGTTGCTCGCCAGCCTGCCAGAAGAAGTCATTCGGTTGCAGACGAAAACTGAACAACTTTCCTTCCCTCCAGTATTGGTTGCTAATCGTGGATGCGAGGTTGCGCCAATGCGGATTCTCCGGATCGGCCGGGGGATGCAATGGGCTGAACCCCACGTGGCAGATTGCGCAAGCCATCCCCACTATGTACGGCGGCTCTACCTGGTCGGGATGTGCGCGATATTTATTTACGTCCCATAGCTCGGGCTTGAAGTCCGGGTTGCGAAATTTGCGTAGTCCCATGATGCCCGTGGATTCCCCCGGAATGCCTTGAATCGCCAGGGGTTTACAGATATCGAGATTCAACCCGTATTCGTCAGGATGTTCGGTGGCGTGGCAATCCGGATCGTTGATCGTCCCCAGCGTCTTAAATCGCGTCGCGCGCGGCGCACTCTCCGCATAGAGCAGCAAGTCGACCGTCCCGGCGGTAACTTTCGTAATCTTGTGCCACATTTGCTCCCCGCCGCCGGTCCAGAAATACCAGGTGTCGCGGCCCCGCGATTCCTGCGGCGTAAGATCGCGGCCGTAATATTCGTACGAATCGATGTCTTGGGCCCGAGCCGCTGGGACGAGCAGCGCGGCCAGAACGAGCCAGAGCATAGGCTTCTGCATGGTGAAGGACGAGTAGTTATCGTATCGTGTATTTCCGTGAATTTTCGTTTCCGATCGGATACTATATTCCAAGCATTTGGGATGACCCGTTACTCGGGTCAAAAGGAGTACTGTATGGTTCGGGTCAGACTGTACACGCGCCTCGTCGTTATCCTTCTTGTTCTGGGATTCCAGGCAATCGCTCAGATAGGCACCGCAACAATCACCGGCACCGTAACCGATCCCACTGGTGCGGCCGTCGCTGGCGTAAAAGTTGTCATCGTCGAAACCAGCATGAACTTTGAGTCGCGCTCGGTGACAAACGGGGACGGCCTCTATCGCGTGCAGTCGCTTCAACCGGGAACCTACGATGTAACCTTCGAGTCTTCCGGCTTCCGGCGACTCGTACAGCATGGCATTCTGCTGAAAGTCGGTGACACCCTGCCGGTAAACGCCACGCTTCAACTCGGCCAGCTGACCGAGCAGGTGCAGGTCACAGGCCAGGGGGAGTTGCTTGAGACCGAGACATCCTCGACCAGCACCGTGACCGAGGGGGAAACGTTGTACAAGATGCCCCTCTACCAGCGCTACGTTCTGAATACATTGAACCTGAATCCGGGCGTCACGATGAACGGCTACGCTTACGGCGGCTCGCTCGGAGGCTTCAACGTAGCGGGACAACGATCGACCGGCACAACAGTTTTCGAAGATGGCGTCTTCGGCAACGATCCGATTTTGAGCACCGGCACGGACATCAAGCCCGTAGAAAACTCAGTCGAAGAAGTTCAGGTCGTCACCGGTACTCTGCCGGCCGAATATGGCCACACCACGGGAGGCGTCGTAACGGTCGCAAAGAAGAGCGGCACGAACGAGTTCCATGGCACGGCTTCCGACTTGGGTCGCACGCGCAACATGACGCACCGCCAGTTCTTCAATGCATTCAGGACCTCGGACCCGCAGCCGGGAGCACCCGACGGCGTGCCGGCCTGGTTCATGCAGCTCGATGCCAGTCTGAGTGGTCCCATCTCGATTCCCAAGGTCTACAGCGGGAAGAATAGGACATTTTTCTTTTTTGGCTATCAGAAACTGATCGAAAAAAAATCAGCGGCCTTTACTAGCCAGACGCCCACGCCGGACCTGCTGAATGGCGATTTTACTTTCGGTGGTGCGGGCCAGCCGCTTTATGATCCGGCCACTACACGAAAACTCTCCGACGGCACCTGGACAAGGGATCCGCTTCCCGGTCGTGTCGTCCCTGTAAGCAGGATGGATCCGGTTTATACGAAACTGCTTTCCTTCCATCCCTGGATCGGTCCCAATTCGCCCGGTTCACTCACAACCACCGGTCCGGTAAGCAACTATACATGGGCCTCGAAATCGCGCACTTTCTTCACCGACTATTCGGGGCGTGTAGATCACCAGTTCAATTCCAATCTGAAGGCCTACGGCAGCTATACGTACAACTATCAAAGCGGACTACAGCGGCCGACAAGCATTGCCGTCCCCGACTTTGACGGCGCGAACGGCTTTAACGCGCCGTTCACTCAGCAGAACGCATCCGCTGGCATCACGAAATTGTTCGGCCCCACCGCGCTTAATGACATGCGTGTTGGCTTTTATCGGATCCGCAACGACACTTTCGTCCCCTCCTACAACAAAGACTGGGCCGCACAACTCGGCATACCGAACGATAGCCCGCTGCTGTTTCCCTCGTTCAGCGGCACCATGGCGACCGGTAACTCTACCGCACCGGCCTTGAATACGGCTTACGGGCTCACGGTGGACGGGCCTTCCCGTCAGATCCGCCAGACCATCACGTTTCGCGATGATTTCAGCAAGATCGTCTCCACGCATGCTTTTAAAATGGGGTACGAGTATCTCCACTTCCAGGCCAATTACTTTCAGCTCGGGAAACCCAGTGGTGTGTTCCAGTTCGATGACATGACGGCGGGTTTGCGCCCTGACGGAACGGCAGTTCCTAATACCGGCAACCTGTTTGCCGGTGTGGAACTGGGTTATGTGCGGCAGGCGAATTTTACCAGCTACACCACCACTTGGTTGCCGCGCGATACAGTTCACAGCCTCTACTTTCAGGACGATTGGAAGTTTTCGCGCGCGTTGACGCTGAACCTCGGTCTCCGGTGGTCGACTGAGAGTCCATTTCATACCGCTCACGGCTTGATCAGCAATTTTAGTCCAACCACCGTCGATCCCGTGTCTGGAAGAATGGGAGCGATTATTCACCCCTCGGGCGGATTGAATGCGCGCGACCTCAAGAATTTTCAACCTCGGTTCGGTGTCGCTTGGCACCCTAAAGACAAGTTTGTCTTTCGTGGAGGCTTTGGTATCAACACTGTAGATATTCGATTTCCAAACACCCTGCAGCAATTCGACGAATATCAATCTCAAGTGGCGCAGCAGCAAGCCCCCGGCGATCCCAGGCCGATTTACCGCATCAGTCAGGGCCCTGGGCAAATCACCTTCCCCATCCGCGCTAATGGCAGCTCGCCATTTATCGGCACGAACTACAGCTCTCGCAATATCAACTGGATGGACGGAAATCTGCACCCAGGATATGTGATGAATTGGAACGTAGGTGTGCAATATCAGCTGGGGACTAACAATTTACTGAAGTTTACCTACCAGGGATCGGCTGGAGTCGATTTAGTCGAAAGCTGGAATATCAATTTGTTCCCCACCAGCTTCGGAGCGAACAATCCAACTCTGCGTGCCGCCGCTTTTGCAGCGCCCCAAAATTACCTGCCGTACACCCAATTCGGCGCCATCAACTACATGTCGAATACTGGCCATTCCACGTATCACTCGGGCACG
>Ga0207667_10004497_pt1 | contig 17083 bp, 10 predicted proteins | sample KBSCornC52_FD_184301 | JGI IMG/M metagenome (GOLD analysis project Ga0207667, IMG submission 184301) | Corn rhizosphere microbial communities from Kellogg Biological Station, Michigan, USA - KBS Corn C5-2 (SPAdes) (version 2) | ecosystem: Host-associated > Plants > Roots > Rhizosphere > Soil ...
TGGTCCTTCATCAGCTTCATATGCTCGAACGTGATGATGTCGAGATTGCCTGTGCAGGTCACGTAGATGTCGCCGCGTCCTAGAGTCTCCTCCAGCGTCGTGACCTCATACCCTTCCATCGCCGCCTGCAGTGCATTGATCGGATCGATCTCCGTCACCACCACCCGCGCCCCAAGCCCGCGCAGCGAAGCCGCCGAGCCCTTGCCCACGTCGCCATAGCCGCAGATCACAGATGTCTTGCCCGCAACCATCACGTCCGTAGCCCGCTTGATGCCGTCCACCAGCGACTCGCGGCAGCCATACAGATTGTCAAACTTCGACTTCGTCACCGAGTCATTCACATTGATCGCCGGCACCAGCAGCTTGCCCTGCTCCATCATCTTGTACAGCCGGTGAACGCCCGTCGTCGTCTCTTCCGCAACCCCGCGCCACTCCTTCGCCATCTTCGTGAAGTAGTTCGCATCCTCCGCATGAATCTTCTTCAGCAAGTCCTTGATGACCTGCTCCTCGTGATTCCCCGAGGCCGTATTCACCCAGCCGTCGCCCTTCTCCAGCTCGACGCCCTTGTGGATCAGCAGCGTCACGTCTCCGCCGTCGTCGATCACGATCTGCGGACCCAGCCCGCCCTTATGCCGCAGAGCCTGATCGGTGCACCACCAGTACTCTTCCAGGCTCTCGCCCTTCCACGCAAACACCGGCACTCCCGCAGCAGCTATCGCTGCCGCAGCATGGTCTTGCGTCGAGAAGATATTGCAGCTCGCCCAGCGCACATCCGCACCCAGAGCCACCATCGTCTCAATCAGCACGGCAGTCTGAATCGTCATATGCAGCGAACCCGTCACGCGAACGCCGGCCAGCGGTTTCGCCGCGGCATACTTGTTGCGGATCGCCATCAATCCCGGCATCTCCTGCTCGGCGATGTCGATCTCTTTCCGTCCAAACTCCGCCAGCGAAAGGTCCGCGACCTTGTACTCCGAAGCGACTCCTGCTGTATCGATTGTTGCTGTAGCCATCACGACCTCATCTCATTCAAAAATTCATCTGCAAGCCTATCCAGAATAACAGTCACAGCCATCTCCCACCTACACATTCGAGGCTCAACGACGCCTGACACCCTGCAGCTTCCATCTCCCGCAAAATGAGCGTACCGTAATCCACAAACCTCCAACTCGCGGCAACGTCCAACCCTCACGCAGCATCAAAAAATAGTCGTGCTCCGTTCCGACAGCGAGAAAAACCATGCCCGTTACCACCGGCTCCGCCGCCGCCGCCAAACTCCTCGTCGCCCGCTATCGCTCCATTCGTCAGGCGACCAGCCAGATCTGTAGCCCGCTCTCCCCCGAAGACCTCATGGTGCAATCCTGTCCCGAGGCCAGCCCCGTCAAGTGGCACCTCGCCCACACCAGTTGGTTCTTCGAGACCTTCGTCCTCCGCGAGTTCGTCGCCGCCTACAAGCCCTTCCATCCCGACTTCCACTGGCTCTTCAACAGCTACTACAATTCCCTCGGAGACATGCCCGAGAAGAAGCTCCGCGCCTCCTTCTCTCGCCCGCCCCTCGACGCCATCCTCGCCTACCGCGCCCACGTCGACGCCGCGATGACCAGCCTCCTCCAGCATCCCCTCGAAGACGAAGCCGCCCGCCGCATCACCCTCGGCCTCGAGCACGAGCAGCAGCACCAGGAGCTCATCGCCACCGACATCAAGCACGCCCTCTTCACCAACCCTCTCCATCCCGCCTACCTCGAATCCTCCGCGCAGCGGAAGAACGAAGCCATCGCCCCGCCCATCGACTGGGTCGACTTCAACCCCGGCCTCGTCGAGATCGGCATCACCTCGGACCCAACCGCGACCACCGCCTTCGTCTTCGACAACGAGACGCCGCGCCACGCCGTCTATATCGAGCCCTTCCGCCTCGCCACGCGCCCTGTCACCTGCGCCGAGTACCTCGCCTTCATCGACCAGAACGGCTACAACCGCCCGGAGCTGTGGCTCTCCGAAGGCTGGGCCACCATGCGCGCCGAAGGTTGGTACGCCCCTCTCTACTGGCAGCACGACAACACCACCAAATCCGGCTGGTGCCTCTACACCCTCCACGGATTTCTGCCCCTCGAAGACCTTAGCGAAACTCCCGTCTGCCACCTCAGCTTCTTCGAGGCCGACGCCTACGCCCGCTGGGCTGGCCACCGCCTCCCCACCGAGTTCGAGTGGGAGCACGCCGCCGCTCAATCCCTATCGAATCAAAATTCCGTTGTCATCCCGACTTTGAGCGAGCGGATCGAGTCGAAGGGGAAGAGTCCCCGCATCTCGACCGAAGCGCCACAAACGTCCCCCGTTCGCCATCCCATCTCCGGCAACTTCCTCGAAACCGGCAATCTTCACCCCGTCCCGGCCACCTCTCGCGAGGGCCTGCAACAACTCTTCGGCGACGTATGGGAGTGGACCGCCAGCCCCTACACCGGTTATCCCGGCTACAAGCCGCTCCCCGGCGCATTAGGCGAGTACAACGGCAAATTCATGTCCAGCCAGGTCGTCCTTCGCGGAGGCTCCTGCGTTACTCCCGCCACGCACATCCGCTCCACCTATCGCAACTTCTTCCCGCCCTCCACGCGCTGGCAGTTCTCCGGCCTCCGCCTCGCCCAGGACGCCCCAAAATAACAGCACGGTCATCTGTCTTCTTAAACAGGCACAAACGAAAGGGTGCCCATCTTCGCGCAGTTTTATCGCGTTAAGGTGGGAATGTATCCCATCACCAGCCAGCTCTTGCCGTTGTCTGTCCTTCTACAAGCCTTCACTCCGCAGACCCAGCAGCCCGCAGAGCAGACCGCAGCCTCCAACTCCGTCCCGTCACCTTCAAGGTCCGCTCTCCGCCCTCACGCAGCAGTCGAACCTCAATCTGCCCTCCCGGCGGAAAGATCAAATTCGTCATCGAGATCGTGCCACTCTGTGCGAACGCCTCCACCGACGAGCGGTCGATCACCAGATGCAGATCGAACGGCCTGTGCGCCGCCAGCGGAGCCTCTGTGCGGGTCAAAAATCCCTTCGCCACCTCCAGTCCCGAGTGCGTCCGGTCGACGTAGAAGCGCATCCCCGCCCGGTTAAATCCCACCTCCGTCCAGTGTCCGGCATCGGAATAAATCCGCACCCCAAAGCTCTTCGCATCCGCCGGATCGAACTTCAGTTCCAACTCAGCGGGAGCCACCGTCTTCATCAAATCCGCCGCCCCATCCCCGCCCGGCAAAGCCTTCGCAATCGCAACGCCAGCCCCATCCCTCACTCCGGCGATCACAGGCTCCTGTGCCAGGGCCAGCCCATCCCGATCCCGCAGCAGCGTCACCCGCCGCGCCAGCGTCATCTGCCCTCGCCACGGCGAAGTGGGAAGGTGCTTGGCATAATCCCAGTTCGACATCCACCCCAGCAGCGTCGGCCGCTCGCCCGTCGGCAGATGGTTGTAGCTGATCGCGCAGTAGCTGTCCTTGCCGTAGTCAGTCCAGCCTTGGGACCCGGCCTCGGAGCTTCGCGTAAAAGTCCTTCCGTCGAAGCTCCCCAGAAAATACTGCTCGCCGGAGCCGCCCTGCAACGAGCCGGGATTCAGCCCCACCTTCAGCGCCCACATCCTGCTCCGCCCGTCCTTCGTCGCAACCCGCAGCAAATCTGGACACTCCCACACTCCCTCCGTCGCGCCATCCGGCCCAAAGGTTCCCAGCCGCGTCCACTCTTTCAAGTTGGGCGAACGGTAGAAGGCCACCTGACGCTCCTTTGGCAGCGCCACCGCCATCAGCCACGCCTGCATCTCCTCATTCCACGTCACGCTCGGATCGCGGAAGTCGGCCTTATGCAAATCCAGCACGGGATTCCCCGCATAGCGCGTCCACGTACGGCCGCGGTCCTGACTCACCGCCAGATCCTGCACCTCCCGATGTCCTGTCGCGGGCGAGCGATCCCCCGTATACACCGCGACCATGCAGGCGCGCCCGCCGTGGCACAGCCCGCTGCTGTTCTTCTCATCCACCACCACGCTGCCCGTAAAGACCATCTCTCCATCAGCCTCGGGAATCGCCACCGGCAGCTCCTTCCAGTGCAGCAGGTCCCGGCTCACCGCGTGGCCCCAGCTCATATGGCCCCACTGATCTCCAAACGGGTTGTACTGGAAGAAGAGGTGGTACTCCCCATCGAAATAAACCAGTCCATTCGGATCGTTGGTCCAGTTTCGTTGTGGCGAGAAGTGAACCTGCGGACGAAAGTTCGAGGTCTCGCCCGTTCCAGTTTCACTTCCGCTCTGTCCTGCACAGCAGCAAACGGACAACCAGGCCAACGCGATGACACCGGCAATTCGGTACATGAACAACCCCCATCGAAACTCCGTGCGCCGTCCGTCCGCAAGGCTGCTCGTCGCACCGCACAATGTTATCCTCCGGCCAGGAAAGACTGTTTTGTTTAAGGGCACGGCTTCAGAGCCTGTCCTGAGCGAAGTCGAAGGATGCCGCAAGTCAAGCATTGCAATTCGGCTTCACAGGTTGCGGAAAAACTCCTGTTTTGTTTAAGGGCACGGCTTCAGCCGTGCCGTAAGAGCTTCATTTTCAGTGGGGGTTTTAACCCCTGAGGTACGCTCTCGTACCAGGGCCGATTTTTCGCAGCCAGTTCAGCCGTGAAGCTTTGGAAATAGGCTTCTACAACCTCCCAAATCCTTCACGTAAACTGTTCGACACTATGAGAAGCCTCCTCCTCCTCGCCGCAATCCTCCTCACACCCATCGCGCGGGCCCAGAAGGAGAGCCCCACCGCCCCGCTTCCCGGGCAGCATCCTCTCCTCACCCTCACCGCAAAAGGTATGCAGATCTACACCTGCAAACAAGTGGACGAGACTCCTCGATGGGTCTTCCAGGCTCCCGAAGCCACCCTTTACGACGAGAAGGAAGCCAAGGTAGGAACCCACACCGCTGGCCCTCTCTGGAAGTACAAGGATGGCAGCACCGTTAAGGCGGAAGCCATCGCAACCAATCCTGCGCCCGTGCCGGAATCCATCCCTTGGCTTCTCCTCAAAGCGGTCGTCGCACAAGGTTCGGGCTTGATGAGCCGGGTCGACTCCATCCGCCGCACCGGCACTCACGGCGGTCTTGCTCCCACGGACGGATGCGACGCACAGCATCTCAACACCATCGCCCGCATCCCCTACACCGCCATCTACACCTTCTACTCCCTCCACCCCTGACCGAACTACCCAGCACTCGTCACTTTCGACCGCTGTCGTTGCCGCTCTTTTTGTTTGTCATCCCGCAGCGCAGCGGAGGAACCTGCTGTTCTGTAACAAAGCGCAAACGGCGCGTTCCAGCCCTCCCAAAAGTTGTCAACCCCCTCAATCTGTGGATAACTCCACAACATGCACATAACAAACGAGATGTTTTGTTCCAAAACTTGGCGTATTAGTTTTACTCCACCAGTTACAATAGAATCACCAATAAAAAAGCCTCAGCCACCCGGCTGGGGCTTTTCTCGTGACCCTAAACCATTTAGAAAGAGGATTTTGCCCGTAACCCATTTGTATGGACTATTTTACGAGCGCCGATTTTATCAAGTAGCAGAATCCAGGCAGCTTAGCCTGGGGTACCCCCCGGGGGGGGACCCCTTGAGAGAAGCAAAAGAAAGGGCAGGCCCGTAGGCCCACCCATTCTTCAAATCCGTGAGCAACGACTAGACCGCAGAACCCTGCTTCACTCCAGCCTGCTCCTTCAGTGCGGCAGCCTTGTCCGTGTTCTCCCATGTAAAGCCCTCGCCCTTGCGTCCGAAGTGGCCATACGCCGCCGTCGCCTTGAAGATCGGCTTCCGCAGGTCGAGGCTCTCGATGATGCCCTTCGGCGTCAGCGAGAAGTTCTTCCGCACCAGAGCCTCCAGCTTCGATTCATCAACCTTGCCTGTGCCGAACGTCTCCACCAGCACGCTCACCGGCTCAGCCACGCCGATCGCATACGCAAGCTGCACCTCGCACCGGTCCGCCAGCCCAGCCGCGACGATATTCTTCGCCACGTAGCGCGCCATGTAAGCAGCCGAACGGTCGACCTTGGTCGCGTCCTTGCCGCTGAAAGCGCCGCCGCCATGCCGGCCCATGCCGCCATACGTGTCGACGATAATCTTTCGGCCCGTCAACCCGGTGTCGCCCATCGGTCCACCGACCACAAACCGGCCCGTCGGATTGATGTGGTACTTCGTGTCCTGGTCCAGCAGGTTCGCCGGAATCACCGCCTGAATCACATGCTTCAGGATGTCCGCGCGCAGCTCGTCGTTCCCGACCGACTCGGCATGCTGCGTCGAAATCACGACCGCATCCACCCGCACCGGCTTGTTGTTCGAGTCGTACTCCACCGTCACCTGGCTCTTGCCATCGGGACGCAGATAGCTCATCAGCCCGGACTTGCGAACCTCGCTCAGCTTCTGCGCCAGCTTGTGCGCCAGCGAGATCGGCGTCGGCATCAGCTCCGGAGTCTCGTTCGTCGCATACCCGAACATCATCCCCTGGTCGCCGGCCCCGCCCGTGTCCACGCCCATGGCGATATCGCCGGACTGCTTGTTAATTGTCGAGATCACCGAGCACGTATTCGAGTCGAACCCATACAGCGCGTTGTCATACCCAATCGCCTTGATGGTCCCACGAACCAGGCTCTGGAAATCTACATATGCCGTCGTCGTGATCTCGCCCGCCACCACGACCAGTCCGGTGCAGGTCAGCGTCTCGCAAGCCACGCGGCTGTAGGGATCCTGCGCCAGACATGCATCCAGAATCGCATCGGAAATCTGATCCGCAATTTTATCGGGATGCCCTTCGGTTACAGACTCACTCGTAAAAAGAAACTTATCGCGTGTCGCCAAAACAACTCCTTGAGAGTACCTGTCCGCACACTTAGTCCGAACAGTTTCGAACTCTTCTATTCTACCGTCGCAAACTCTCTCACGCAAAACCTTGCAGCCACCGGCACATAACGAACGCGCAACCGCAATATTCAGCATCAAACGGAATCACTCAAAATAAAACGGTGCTCGCCAGTAGGCGAGCACCGTCCAAATTAACAAAAGATAGATGTTAGAAGTTGAACTTCAACCCCAAATCCATGATCCGCGGACCGCGCACCGCCGTCACCTGGCCGAAGAGGCCGGAGGTGGCCGATGTGCTGATCGAGTCGAAGTTCGTGTGGTTGAAGGTATTAGTCGTCTCCGCGCGGAACTGGAACGTAGACCCTTCCGTCACCTTGAAGTTCTTGAACAGGGCGAGGTCCCAGCGCTGGAAGCCCGGCCCATTAATCGTGCCTCGATGCGCATTCCCTGGACGAACGACTCCGGAAGGAATCGCTGTAAAGGCAGCCGTGTTGAACCAGTGCAGGAAAGTATGATCGCCTGAGTTCGGGTCGGCGACCTGATCGGGACGAGGGCCAGCCGCGCTTGACCCCAGGATGCCGAGGCCGCCCGGGTCAATGCCGTTGCTGAGAGTCGCCGTGAAGGGTAGCCCCGAGTTCAATGATCCAATGCCCGAAACCACCCATCCGCCGAGAACGCGGCCAACGACTCCAGGCTGGTTCTTCAGGAAGGGCAGTTCATAAATAACGTCCAGCGTCAGGATCTGGTTGCGATCCAATGCGCTGCGGCCATACTCCGACTTGATATCGTACGTGTTCTGCGGTGCGGTGCTCCGGTCCGATTGATTGTTGGTCAGCGAACGCGACCACGTATAGTTCACATCCACCAGCGACTTGCCCGCGAAGCGTTTCTGCAGTGAAACCTGTAGCGAGTTGTAGTTCGATGTGAACCACGGCTCGATCGTGTTCAGAGCGTTATACCCTTTGTACGGCCTGATCTGGTTCAGGGTCGGAGTGTTACCTGTAGTGATCCGCTTGACGCTGTCGCCGGTAACTGTGCTGCCCAGCCCAGCGGCAACATAAGCCCCCACGGGCACCTCGTTCAAGTCGACAATTCCAAGCAGATGTCTGCCAAGGACGCCAAAGTAGCCGACGTCTAGAACAAAGCTTGGAGCTAGTTGTTGTTGCAGGTCCAGGCTGAACTGCTGCGTATATGGCGTTGAAAACTTCGTCGCCGTGCTGCGCAGCACCGTCGGGCTAGTGACCAGCTTCGCATTTCCTGACGTCGGGTTGTCAAAGCTGGTATTCGGAATGTTGGGCGACTGTACAAACGGCGGATTTGCGAAGATATTCTGTTCGTAAATCCCATACAGAGCGGTGTCATAGGCGATCCCGTAGCCGCCGCGCAGCGCCGCAGTGCCATTGCCGAAGACGTCCAGCGCAAAACCAACCCGCGGAGCGAAGTTCAGCTTGTCGGCCTTGCCTACTTTGTCGCCATAGGGAGAGGTCTTTCCATTGATGCTGATCCCATTGAGTGGATCATAATTCGGGTTCGGCACAACCCCTCCAGTGCAAGGGGCTCCCGGGATGCACATGTTCCCGGTCGTATCGATCGTCGGTGCGTTCGACGCCTTGAACAAGGTCGGATCGAATGTAGTCAGCAAATGATTCTTATCCACTGGTTGTGGGAAGTCCGAATAGCGTACACCAAGATTCAAAGTCAATCGCGAAGTCGCCTTCCAGTCATCCTGCACATAAGCCTCGAACGAATTGTTCTGGATATTCGGAGTCAGGTCGAGTGACGTCTGATTGAAATTATTGACATACCCCATCAAAAAGTTGGCCCAGGACTGTTGGAAGTTCTTTGCAGTAGAACCGGTAATAGCTCCATTGTTAGAGAAGGCGAATGTACCCTGGTTTCCGCCTGCCGCGTTCTCCGTTTTCTGATAGTGGTTGTATGTCACACCGACCCGAATGGAGTGCTGGCCGAGTGTCTTCGAGATGTTGCCGTAAATATTGTGATTGTGGTTGTAATCGCGGTATGGTCCAAACCCGCCAACCCCTTGGCCGCCAAGGAACGTCAGCGCAGGAATACGTCCCAACGTAACCGGGAAAGGGAGTGTTGGCTTAACATCGGGCGAGTTTGCCGACAAAACCTGGCCCGTAGGATCGCTGACGATCGCGCCGGAAGAGTAAGCATAACCAACATCGATCAGGAGCTTCGGTGTGACGACATACGTGAGATGTCCGAGATAGGTCCGGCCCGGAGAATTGGTCGAGGTCGTCTGCACACCGGGATAGCCCGTGCCGCTGAACAAGCCGCCAGGCTCCACGGTCGGTAGTTTGTCATCAATGAAACGGAAGAATCCGCTGACCTTGTTGCCAAACCTCTGGTCAATCCGGACGATCTCCTGTCTCTGGTTATAAACATTGCGTTGATTCGTAAGCAGCGTATGCCCGTCCGTACCGCTCGGTTCGGGGACATTGGCGTACACGTCTTTCAAATACGCCTTGGCCATCGGAGAAAACGTTGTCGGATCGATCTGCGTCGTCCCCGCATTGTTGCAGGTGCCGGTTGAACTCACCGAGGCGCAGACCACGTTTGTGCCGAAGTTGCCCGCACGCTCTGCCATCGTCGGAACCCCGAGGTTTGTAAAAGTCGAATACGTGATGACGCGGCGAAACTCCTGAGAGAAGAAGAAGAAGGTCTTGTTTCGCCCGTCATACATCTTCGGAATCCACACGGGGCCACCCAGGGTGTAGCCAAAATCGTTGTACCGTAGCACTGGCCGCTTGATACCGTTCCGGTTGTTTAGGTAGCTGTTGGCATTCAAGAGGTTGTTGCGAAAGAACTCATACGCGGTCCCGTGAAATGCATTCGTCCCGGACCTGGTAATGACATTGACCTGTCCGCTTGCACTGCGCCCAAACTCCGCAGAAAAAGTTCCGCGCTGCGTCTTGAACTCGGCGATTGCATCGACGCTGGGATAGGCCAGCAGCGTCAGGTTCGAGCCGCGGTCCACATTGTCCGCCCCATCCAGCGTCCAGTTGTTGGCGCTGTTGCGATTGCCATTGATGGAGTAGCTCACTGTGTTCGTCTCGCCGTTTGGATTAGAAAGGCCAATGTACAACTGGTCTCCGCCTCCGTACGACACGCCCGGCTGCAACGCGACAAGTTGCTCGTAATTGCGGTTGGTCAGCGCCAGCTCCCTTACCTGCACGCCGCTGATCAGGGTCGCCGAACTGGCATCCTGAAAGTTCAACTGCAGCGCATCCGCCTCGACGCTCACCTGTTGGCTTGTACTTCCAACGGCCAGCTTCCGATTGACCGTCACCGCGTCGTTTACATGCAGCACCAGCCCCGTCATCGAATCCGTCTTGAATCCTGTAGCCTCGACCTTCACCGTGTAGGTGCCCAGCGGCAGGGAAGTCGCTGTATAAAAGCCGTCTCTGTTCGTCGTCAGCGTCCGCACATCCTGTCCGCGGTCGGTGTTCGTCAGTGTCACCGTCGCACCCGACACGCTTGCGCCAGTCGGATCCGTCACCGTTCCACTGATGCTGGCTGTTACCTGTTGCGCCCATGCACCCGCGACGGCAAACACCGCCAGCACCGCCACCCATACCGCACTACACACAAAGCGTCTGAATAAACTCATCTCACTGATCTCCTGAAAATTTTCCTGCGCTGTTTCATGCCGGACTCAGCCGGCTCTGCAAGACCCACGCTCATCATCGCGCCGCGAAACCCAGGCTCAATCAAGATCTGCGATCGCTACTCTGGAACCCTATCTCTCAATGAAGAGAGCAATGACAAAATGAATCGTCTGGTTCAAACGGTACAGATGTTCCTTAAGATGATGTAACGTTAATCCGGCGCTACATAGGTGTCAAGAAGATTTTCGGCGCACAACAAAGTCATCTCAAGCGCTGAAACACAGTGCCGAAATGACTTGAGAGGATCGAGAATGATGATTGACACTGTCGAATCCTGCGAGGAAGGTAGTTCTATGCCGACCAGGAGCGAGAGTAAACATTCAGCGCTTCATCCCCAGCCGCCCCACCCGCTCGATCAACTGAGCGACAGGAGGCAGGCCATCATACGTCCTGTTCTTGAGAATCCCCGGGAATTTGTCCTCTTAAATGTGAGGGACATGGCTCGTCGGCTCGCGACCGCACCCACCACGGTGGTTCGCATCGTGCGAGCTCTCGGATTTGAAAGCTACAGAGATTTTCAACACTACCTGCACGATCTTTCGGTAACCAGCGCAACCATCCTGGACAGCATGCAGGCTGCTGGAAGCACCGTGCAGCCGCCTAAATTCCTTAGAGATTCAAGAAAGCAGATTCAGCAGAATTTCGGGGTTGTTCTCAATCACATTGATTTACAGCAGGTATTGAAGATTGCGACGCGAATCCATAAAGCGAACAGAATTCTTCTGCTCGGCGGCGATATGGCATCTGCTCTCGTCAACTACATGGACTACCATCTGACCATCGCCGGTCTGCCTGTCATGGCGGCAGTTGCTCCGGGTCGTGCAACTCACCTCGCTCGTTCCAGCGAGAAGGGCGACATCGTGATCGGCATCAGTTTCCGGCGAGGTCTCCGCATGACCATCGAGGGCATCGAGCGTGCCAAGAAGAATGGAGCATATTGCGTAGGCATTACGGACTCCATGCTTTCTCCGCTCGCCCGCTTCTCCGATGAGCTTCTCATCGTGCCGATCAACAGTCTCTCCTTCGCTGCAAGCTATGTTGCCCCTCTTGCTTTGATTGATCTGATTACGGCGGGTGTAGGCAGCTTACGACGCAGACAAGTTGTCGACCGTCTTAAAGAAGCTGACCAGGAACAGAAACACGGCTACAGGTGGTATCAAACGGAGTCTTAGAAGACCCATTGCCACAATCAAGTCTAAAAGGGCCGTCCGTGTAAGGCAAACTTCCACACGCCCCAGCTCAGAGCGATCAGCGAAACGACCATGACACCCACCCCCAGCCATCGCAATCTGGTTTCTGGCCCTGAGGCGCCTCTGTTTCTTCGAACATTTTCGGCAAACTCGGCCCAATCATCCTCCGGAGCCGTCGTGCCGCTCTCCCGCAGAGTCGCCTCGAATCGATCGATCCAGGGCGCTTCCTCCAGTCCCAGCGCCCCTACATAACTTCGGACGATCCCTTTCCGGAACACCCCACCCGGCAGCAAGCTATATTCTCCTGCCTCCAGGGCGTGAAGGTGGCGTGACGAAACCTTCGTCTCCTCGCATATCTTCTCGATCGAGACCTGGCGGCGCTCCCGCTCCCACCGCAATTCGTCGCAGAATCGTTCCATTCGCTCCGCTCAGTCCGTTATCGTTCCTGGAGCCCCGTGCATGAGCGGCCAGTTGCTCGCAGAATAATCCGGTATCCCTATCAAGTCAAAGCAGTTCTACCAACTAGTAACTATATAATTATCGAACCAGGAGAGCGTCTTATGGCGTTTGAATCCCCTGCATCGCGCATTTTCTAACTGTAGGCGACATCAACCGATCGCTCGATTACTACGAGAAGGTCTTCGGTGCGCGCATTCTGAGCAGAGGCGACGGCAACGCGCCTGGGTACCTTCAACTCGCGAATATCTGGATGATTGTGAACGTAGGGGGGTGGCCCGACACCGGATAAGCCGACGGTATCGCTCAGCGTTCCCGACCCGAATCACATCAACAGCTTTCTGAATTTCCGGGTTGCGGATATTCAGGCGTGTTATGAGTTATGGAAGAGTCGAGGAGCGGAGTTCATCACGGCGCCAATCCCCAAGTACGGCGAGATCCGCTGCTACATCCGTGATCCTGACGGTTATATCATCGAGGTCGGACAGAGCCCCGACCAGACGTACGGTTGACGCTCGGCTCGGGAAATGCATTCTCATAGTCCCGGGCGAGTTGTTGACCACTCGCGAGCTATATTATATAGAGGCAAACACTTTCTGGTTTGGTCCCGACAAAAGGGGCTTCGGTTCTGCGATCTCGTGTGCGACGTCAATGAGCGCATAATCGCCAAGTTACTCATCGACGGTGCATTGGTAAGTAGAAGACGGCTTATCGGTAGCAAGATGAATTGGATACTCACCCTTAGTCCGGCGCGTCACCGGCAGCCAGGTAAAACCCGTCAATTTGTATTTGTATTGGACATCAAACATCTCGACAGGCGGATGATCAGAAGGAGGACCTAAGATCACTCAGTCCTGACCTCTGTCCTAAGGATCTGTTGATGTCTATCGAGCGCTACTCCCGACGCCGCTTCAACTCCCTCATCGCCTCGGCTCCTCTTTGGCCGCTCGCCGCGAAAGCCTTCGCCGCATCCGCTCACGAGCTGCTGATTACCAAGTCCGGCGCGGTCGCCGACGACTCCACCGTCAACACAAAGGCCATCCAGGCTGCCATCAATCAGCTTGCCGCCAGGGGCGGAGGCGCCGTCGTCGTGCCCAAGGGGGTCTTCGTCTCCGGCGCTCTCTTCTTCAAACCGAGGGTCAACCTTCGCCTGACGGAAGGCGCCGTCCTCAAGTGTTCCACCGACCTCTCGAACTTTCCCGCGCAACGCACGCGCATCGAAGGCCACTTCATGGAGCACTTCACCCCCGCCTTCATCAATGCGAAGAACTGTAACGGATTCGAGTTGATCGGCGATGGCATCCTCGACGGTGCCGGCATGCCCATCTGGGAGCTCTTCTGGAAGAATCGAGCTGAAAACAGAAACTTTGCGAACACTGGCATACCGCGCGCCCGTCTCGCGCTTATCGAAGGCTCGAAGGACGTCAGGATCGAAGGCATTACCTTCAAGGATTCCCAGTTCTGGAACTGTCACCTCTACAATAACGACGGCGTTCTCGTGCGTAACGTCCACTTCCAGGTACCGGACGACTACAGGCAGGCCCCCAGTACCGACGGCATCGACATCGACAGCTCCCGCAACGTCACCGTCGACGGCTGCGTCTTCTCAGTCACCGACGACTGCATTGCCTGCAAAGGTTCCAAGGGTCCGCGCGCCATCGAAGACAAGGACAGCCCACCCGTCGAGCACATCCGCGTCCGCAACTGCACCTTCAAGCGCGGTGGCGGCGTTCTTACCTGCGGCAGCGAGGCCACCATCGTCCGAGATGTAATCGCCGAGGACTGCAAGATCACCGGCCGCGTCCGCATCGCAACCCTCAAGCTGCGCCCCGACACCCCCCAGCATTACGAGGACATAACTTTCCGCAACATCACTTCCGAAGGCCTCGCCAGCGACATCATCAACATGGCGCCGTGGTCGCAGTATTTCGATCTCCAGGGCATGGCGCCGCCCAAATCCATCGTCAAAAACCTGAACATCATCGGCATCAAGGGCACGTTCAACTCCTTCGGCACCATCAAGCCCAACCCCGGCCAGACCGAGATCAGCGACGTCCTCTTGAAAGATTTTCACGTCACCATCAAGAACGACAAGCTCAACACCTCCGGCGTCACCGACCTCAAGCTGGAAAATGTCATCGTCAACGGAAAGCCCTACTCCGCTTAAGCCCGTCCAATGCCGGCGTGACGCATAAAGAGGCAGACGATAGCGGAGTCGGGCTGCCTCGTGCGACCTGACTCTTGTCCAGCGGCTACGGCGGTCGAACGACGGTTGCATCGGGGTTTGGTCATATGCCCGATGTGTACTTCTCCAAATGGCCAAAACCGGTCCAAACATTTTTGACCTGACTCGAAGATCGCATTCGATATAGACTCATTCCGACGAATTTTATGAGACATAATCGATTAATCGCAACGACTTGTATCTCGACTGGCGCTGCTCTGCTGCTTGCATTCGGTATCGCAAGCTTACAAGCGCAGAGACGAGGCGGTGGTCAAACAGCTCAGGCGCTATTTGCTGCCCTCGATACCCATACGGTTGGAATGCTGACACGGCCCGAGCTGGAGTCTGGCTTCAACTCCTGGTTTACAGCCTGGGACAATACAAAGAGCGGCACTCTTACCCAGTCTCAGATTTTGGCCGGGATCAGCAAGTTGCTACCGGCGCCGCCCGCCGTGAAGCCCGGGCAAGCGAACACGTTCAATCCGGCCGGTAATTCGACGCCGATCCCAGTATCGCAAGCTGCTGTGGACGCCATGATGGCAGCCTTACCGAGCTCTCCTGGCGCCAAGCCGATACACGAACGCAGGGTGCTGGTGATGGCCCATACGGGCGCGGGTGGGTTCGTGCATGCCTCCATCCCGCTGGCTGCGAAGGCGGTGGAAGCACTGGGGAACCAGGGCGGTTTATGGACCACAACCGTCAGTTATGACGCGGCGGATATCAACACCGATAATCTCAAGAAATACGACGCCATTTTCCTGGACAGCACAACTGCGTGTTTTCTTGACGATCCGAATCCCGCCGTGACGGCCGCACGGCGAGCGGCATTCCTGGATTTTGTGAGAGGTGGAAAGGGCATTGCCGCAATCCACGCGGCGACAGACTCGTACCACACCGATTGCCTGGCAAGTGAGGCTGCCGCAAAGAACGGCAGTCCCGGACGGAATCTAGGGGCGTTGGTTTTAGCTTCCCGGCTCGTCACAGCAGCCGACAAGGATAACGGAGGAACCGTCAGCCGGCAGGAGTGGACCGCACTTGCCGATGATTGGTTCCAGAAGTTGGATACCGGCAATACGGGTAAGGTCACCCGCGCCGATTTCGTAACGCATTTCAATTCATTGTTACCCCCGCCGGACATGCGTCGTCTAGGTCTGGAATCGAAGCCTGTACAGCAATGGCCGGAGTTCAACAAGCTGATTGGCGGCTACTTCAAATTTCACTGGCCCGATCCGCAACTGATTACCGTCAAGATCGATGACCCGAACAGCCCTTTGACTGCCATGTTCCATGGCAAGGAGTTCGAGATCCATGACGAGACATATACCTTCGAGCAGGAATCGTTCTCGCGGAAAAACGTGCACGTATTGACGAGTATTGACTACGGCAAGATGAGCACTGCAGATAAAGCAAAAGAAGTGAATCCGCGAACCGATGGCGATTATGCCTTGAGTTACATTCGTCGCGAGGGCAAGGGGCGAGTGTTCTACGAAGGGCACGGCCACAGTGACCGGGTGTATGCCATGACCCCGATGCTGGAACACATTCGAGCTGGGATTCAATACGCGCTTGGCGACCTAAAAGCAGACGACAGCCCTTCAGTGAAATAAGCAGTTGGCTGAAATAACCAGGCAAGAATGCACCGCACTCTACGCTGAGATACGAAGCAGTTCCGCTCACGGACAAGACCACGCGCCCTGCCCGCCGGTGACGGGCTGCGTATACGTGTACCCCCCCTCCCCGTCAAAAGTACGTAAAGTCTTCAAAACGCGTTGGTTAAGTCTGGACTTGTGGTGAGGTGGGTACGCTTGACGGGTGTCTCTGGAGCGCGGATTTGTCAAGTGGAGGGAAGATGGTTTGGGTGGATTATGGCCCTTAGGCGTAGAACGCCATGACCCATAATCGCCAGCGTGTCGCTTTGGCGATGTCGACTACGTTGTCGAGCACATTTGGGGGTTGTGGAGGTTGCCCGGTCACTATGCTCAGATAGGTGCCGTTATAAGTCCTGATGTGTGATGTGCAGTCTGTCTCGTTGGGGATGATGGTGAATTTTTCCCAGTTGTTCACTTCCGGGGTGTCTGTCCTGTAACCCGCTCCGGGAAGTCCGCCTGCGTTTGCGGTGACATAGTAGCCGCTGGATGTTTTGAGGGCGTAGGTTCCGTCGTCCTGGCGGATTAGGGTGAAGGCCAGGGTGTATCCCTCCCCGCCTGGGTCCACTATGAGCGCAGAGCTGTCGTTACGCCTGCCGCCTCCGGGTGCTCGCAGAAAGCCGCCGCTTCCGCCGTACGAATACAGTCCCTGGAAGCTGTAGGTGGAGTTGGTTCCGGGGTCGCCGATCTTTATGAGGTCAAACATCTCCCAGTCTTTTGCGACGGTGGCGTCGGTATGGATGGTGTCGCCGCTGTTGTGGCCGCCGTGGCCTACCGCGGTGAGGAAGTAGCCTCGGGTCGTCTGGATGGCGAAGTGGGGTGTGTAGCTCAAGCCTGACTGGGGTTTGAAGGCGAGTAGCTCCCAGTCTCCGACTGAGGTAGCGGCTGAGGTGATCGCGTTGGCGGTCAGGCCGCCGCTATTGACGGCGGAGAGGAAGTATCCGGCAAGGGTCTGGATGGAGAAGTAGGGATCGGTGGGGCCGCCGTTGATGAAGCGAAATTTCTCCCACGC
>Ga0207667_10004498_pt1 | contig 17083 bp, 15 predicted proteins | sample KBSCornC52_FD_184301 | JGI IMG/M metagenome (GOLD analysis project Ga0207667, IMG submission 184301) | Corn rhizosphere microbial communities from Kellogg Biological Station, Michigan, USA - KBS Corn C5-2 (SPAdes) (version 2) | ecosystem: Host-associated > Plants > Roots > Rhizosphere > Soil ...
TTATTGCCAGCGCCGCGCCTTCTTCGCCGCGCATGGGGCGACCAGCACCGATCACGGGCATCCCACCGCGCTGACGGCAGACCTCTCTCCCACCGAGGCCGAGGCCCTGTTCGCCAAGGTCGCCAGCGGGCGGTTCACGCCCGCCGAGGCCGAGCTGTTCCGCGCCCAGATGCTGACCGAAATGGCGGGGATGAGCCTCGAGGACGGGCTGGTGATGCAGATGCACCCCGGCTCTTTCCGCAACCACAATGCGGCGCTGTTCGGCAAGTTCGGGCGCGACAAGGGCGCCGACATCCCGACGCGGACCAGCTATGTCGATGCGCTGAAGCCCCTGCTCGACCGCTATGGCAACGCAGCCGGCCTGACGCTGATCCTCTTCACCCTCGACGAGAGCGTCTATGCCCGCGAACTGGCGCCGCTCGCCGGCCACTATCCCTGCCTGCGGCTGGGCCCGGCCTGGTGGTTCCACGATAGCCCCGAAGGCATGCGCCGGTTCCGCGAGGCGACGACCGAAACTGCCGGGTTCTACAACACCGTCGGCTTCAACGACGATACCCGCGCTTTCCTCTCGATCCCGGCCCGCCACGACATGGCCCGGCGGATCGACTGCGGGTTCCTCGCCCGGCTGGTCGCCGAGCACCGGCTGCAGGACTGGGAGGCGGCGGAGCTGGCAGTGGACCTCGCCTACTACCTTGCGAAACGGGCCTACAAGCTGTGAGCAAGGGCGCTGCAACCCGGCTCTCGGCCCGGCATCTGCCGTCTGGCGTTGCCCTTCCGGATTATGAGCGGGACGGCAAGCGGGTGGGCATTGTCCATTTCGGCCTCGGCGCCTTCACCCGCGCCCACCTGGCTTGGTACACCGACCGGGCTATGGCGGTGGCGGGGGGCGACTGGATGATCGCCGGCGTCTCGCTGCGCAGTCCGACGGTGGGCGAGCAGCTCAATCCGCAGGACGGGCTCTATGCGCTGGCGGAGAAGTCCGGGGCCGGGACGGCGCTGGGGGTGATCGGATCGGTCAGGAAGGTCCTGCTGGCGACGACCCAGGCGGCGGAAGTGGTGTCCGTTGTGGCTTCGCCGCATTGCCATGTGGTGACCTTCACCGTCACCGAGAAGGGCTATTGCCGCGCGGCGGACGGCAGCCTCGACCTCGCCCTGGCCGCGCAGGGCTTCTATCCGCTGCTCGCCGAGGCGCTGGCCCAGCGCCGCGCGGCGGGGATCGACGGGCTGACGCTGCTTTCGTGCGACAACCTCGCCGACAACGGCCACCAACTGCGCCGCCTGCTGGGCGAATGGCTGGCGGCGAGGGATCCCGACCTGGCAGGGTGGGTGCGGAACAACTGCACTTTCCCGTGTTCGATGGTTGACCGCATCGTTCCCGCCACGACCCCTGAAGACCGCGACGCGGCGGAGGCCGCTCTAGGCCTGCGCGATGAGGGGCTGGTCGTCACCGAGCCCTTCAGCCAGTGGGTCATCGAGGACCGCTTCGCCGGCCCGCGTCCGGTGTGGGAGCGGGTCGGTGCCGAGATCGTCGTCGATGTTGCGCCTTATGAAACGGCGAAGCTGAGGATGCTCAATGGTGCGCATTCAGCGCTTGCCTATTGCGGGCTGCTGGCGGGACACACCTATGTCCACGAAGCCGTGGCCGATCCGGCGCTGCGGGCGCTCGTCGAGCGGCTGATGCGCGAGGAGGCGGCGCCGACCATTGCCGCGGCCCCGGGTCAGGACCTCGCCGCCTACGCCTCTGCGCTGCTCGCCCGGTTCGCCAATCCGGCGCTCGGCCACCGGCTGATCCAGATCGCCATGGACGGCAGCCAGAAGATCCCCCAGCGCTGGCTGGCGACGCTGGCGGCCAATGCGGCGCTGGGTCGCCGCTGCCCGGCGATCCTCGCCGGCCTTGCAGCCTGGCTGCGCCATGTGCGGGGCGACAACGTCGCTAAATGCGGCGCGGTTGACGATCCGCGCGCGGCGGAGCTTGCCGCCGCATGGGAGCAGCATGGCGCAGGCGGAATCGTCACGGCGCTGTTCGGGAGCGGAGGAATGATGGCGAGCGAATGGCGGCCCCACGCCGGAGACGTGGCCCTGATCACTGCGGCCCTGGCGGAGCCGGTGGCGTGAGCGGGCCGGTCGTCTGCTTCGGCGAGATGCTGCTGCGCCTCGCCACTGCGCCCGGCCACCTGCTGGCCGAGGCACGCGATCTTGCGCTGGTGGTCGGCGGGGCCGAGGCCAATGTTGCCGTCGCGCTTGCCGGCATGGGGCATCACGCGCGCATGGTCACCGTGCTGCCGGAGAACCCGCTGGGCGACCGGGCGCGCTCGGCGCTCGCCGCCCACGGGGTGGACTGCGCAGGCGTGGTGCGTGCGCCGGGGCGCATGGGCCTCTATTTCCTTGAAAGTGGCGCGGGCTTGCGGCCTTCGGCGATCACCTATGACCGGGCTGGTTCCGCCTTCGCTGCGGCCGGCGTGGACGCCTTCGACTTTCCGGCCCTGCTCACGGGCGCGCGACTGCTCCACCTCTCCGGCATCACCGCCGCTCTGGGCCCCGGCGGCCTGGCGCTGTCGCGCGCGGCGATTGCCGCCGCCCGGGCCGCCGGCGTGCCGGTCAGCTTCGATCCCAATTACCGCGAGAGCCTTTGGCGCGCCTGGGACAGCCGCCCGCGCGAGTCCCTGCTTGAGCTGGCGGGCGAGGCCGACGTGTTGTTCGCTGGCCACCGTGACATGGCGCTGCTGCTCGCGAGGACCTTCACTACCGATGGGCCCGAGCGCCGGCAGGAAGCCGCCGAGGCCGCCCTCGCGGCGTTCCCCCGGCTGCAGGTCATCGCCTCGACCGCGCGGCATCCGGTTTCCCACGATCATCACCGCCTCTCCGCCCGGGTGACCACCCGCAGCAGCGCTCACGAAACGCAGGAGATCGACGTCACCGGGATCGTCGACCGGATCGGCACCGGCGACGCCTTCGCGGCGGGCGTGCTCGACGGCCGGCTTGCTGGCGCGCCGCCGCGGGACATGGCCGAACTGGGGCTCACCCTTGCCGCCCTCAAGCACACGGTCCACGGCGATTTCTATCCGCTCGGCCGCCCGGATGCCTCGATCATTGCCGGTGGCTCGTTCGACGTCAGGCGCTGACGGGCCCTGCCAAGTCAACGCTCAGCGGTCGCGAACCCGTTTACTGTCCTGCACTTGCGCGGTTCGACCGCGCGGACCGCAAGCTGTCCCACGCATAGATCCCGCAGCCGAGCCAGATTACGCCGAAAGTGAGGAAAAAGAGGGGCCGCAGATGCTCGCCCAAGGCCATGCCGATTATGAATTGGAGGGTCGGCGCGAGATACTGCAGGAGGCCCAGCTCCTTGAGCGGCAGCAGCCGCGCGGCATAGGCGAAGAGCAACAGCGGTGTCGCCGTGATCGCGCCTGCGGCGACGAGCAGGCCGGTGGTCACCGGGCCCTGGTCGAACCCGATTGAGCCGCTGAGGGCGCTGTGTAGCAGCCACCAGAGGCTGATCGGCAGGAGCAGCATCGTTTCCACGGTGAGGCCGCCCAGGGAGTCGATCGCCGCCACCTTGCGCAACAGCCCGTAGAACCCGAAAGTGAAGGCGAGGGCGAGCGAGATGAAGATTCCGGATCCGCCCCCGAGCGCCATCGCCGCGGCGCCCAGGGAGGCAATCGCGATCGCCACGCCTTGCCAGCGTCGCAGACGTTCGCGCAACACGGCAATCCCAAGGGCTACGCTGACCAGCGGGTTGATGAAATAGCCCAGGCTGGCCTCGAGTACATGACCGTGCTGCACCGCCCAGATGTACACGAGCCAATTCAACGCGATGAGGCTGGCGCTGGCGCACAGCAGCAAGAGTGTTCGTCCGCGCGCCGCGGCGACGATCGACCGTGCTCTACCCAGGGCCAGGACGACAATCGCCAGCAAGGCGGCTGACCAGACGACCCGGTGCGCCAGCACCAGCAGCGCCGACACGCCCGTCAAGGCGTGGAAATAGAGGGGAAGCAAACCCCACATTGCATAGGCGGCGATCGCGGACAGCAGGCCGCGGCCTACAGGGGGAACATCGTGCACCTGTTCGCCCATCGGGCAATCGGTCGCGCATGGCAAGGCACCACGGCTTGGCCCCGCGCAACGTCAGCTTTGCGCGGTCGGCGCGAAGCTTTTGGCCAGGGCAATGGCGCCGTAGACGCCCGCGCTGGCGCCTAACCCGGGCGGCACCACCAGTCCTTCCAGCGCCGCCTCGTCATAGCCGGGCATGTAGCCGGCGAGCGCACGGGCGGTGGCGCGGCGGACGAGCGGGAGAAGGCCGGGCTGGCCCTGACCGACGCCCCCGCCGATCACGATCCGCTGCGGGGCGAGCGTCAGGATCAGGGTCGCGATGAGTTCACCGATGTCACCGGCAACCTCGCTCCAGACCGGGTGGTCGGGCGGGAGCCGATCGGCCGACAGGCCCGCCCGCGCGGCAATGGCCGGGCCCGAGGCGAGGCCCTCGAGGCAATCGCCATGCCGCGGGCAAATCCCGGCGAAGGTGGAACCCGCAGCCCGGCGGACCCGGATGTGGCCGACCTCGGGGTGAAGCGCACCGTGATAGGGCTTGCCGTCGATCACCACGCCGGCGCCAATCCCGGTGCCGATGGTCAGGTAGACGTGCGATTGCACCCCGATGGACGCGCCCCAGAGCCCCTCGGCCAGCGCCGCACCGGCCACGTCGGTATCAAGCACGACGGGGCAGGGCAGGCCCTTCGCAAGCCCCCCGATCAGGTCGACGCCCGACCAGCCGGGCTTTGGCGTATTGACCAATTGGCCGTAGTGCGGCGACGCGGGGTCCAGCCACAGTGGGCCGAAGCTGGCAATGCCCAGCGCGGCAAAGGGCTCGATTGCATAAGCCGCGCGGAGCCAGTCCGCTATGGCGCCAAGGGTCGCCGGCGCATCGTCACCGGTCGGCCACTGCGCCCGCTGGACGATGTCCTTCCCGCGAGCGACGGCAGCGATGCACTTGGTGCCGCCGAGCTCGACACCCGCCAGCAGCGGCGCCGGCCCGGTCATGCCAGCAGGGCCTTTGCGCCATCGAGGCGCAGCTGCAGCACCGGCGCTGGGGTGCCGCCGAAGTGGCGACGGGCCTCGGTCGCATCGGCCGGCTCGCCGGCCAGGCCGGGGCGGTCGACGAAGCCGATCACCTCGAGGTCGTGGAGCACCTGCCAGCTATAGGCCTGGATCGGCGCCTCGGCCGGGTTGGCGAAGACCAGGCCCGTGCCGTTGAGCGGGGCCCAGTTGCCGTCGAGCGAAGTGGCGACCATGCCGTACAGCCCCGTTGGCCCGGCCGGACCGCCCTCGGCGAAGACTTTCGCCTGCGTCGACCAGAAGCAGTAATAGAGGCCATTGTAATGGACGAGGTGGGGCCGCTCCAGTTCGTTGTTCAGCCCGTCGGCGCTGATCAGCGGGGCCTCAAGGCGCCATGCCGCATTTTCGCGGCGGGCGAGGCCGACTACTCCGTTCCACGGGGATGGGGAACCGGCCAGCGAGGCGGCGAAGACCAGGTATTCCGCCCCGTCGGCAGGGTCGCGAAACCAGGCTGGGTCGCGGAAGGCCTTGATTGTGCCGATGCCCCCGCCGCCGTTCATGTCGCGGGCATAGATCGCGCCATCCGCAACCACGGATTCGCGGGGTTCGCACCATTCGCCAAGCACCGGAATGCCATCGCTCACGCGCAGGTCCGCCGTGGTCTCGAACAGGCGCTGGTCGAAGGAAAGCGTCGCTTCCCCGCGCCGGCCGGCGGCGGTGAAGTAGACGGTGAGCCGGTCGTGCCCGAGCGAGACGATCGCCGAACCGGACCATTCGCGGCTCCCGGGCGAGAAGCCGTCCGGAAACAGGTCGCCCAGATCGCGCCAGCCTTGGGCAGTGCGGTGCATCAGCCGGATGCGGGCGAGGGCATGGCGCGCTTCGGGATCGGGCAGGATCGGCGCGGAGAGCAGCATGTGCAGGTGGCCGCCGGCCAGATCCGCAGTGCGGCCATCCGCTTCCTGCACCGGCCAATGGTCCCACAGGTCGTGCCCGGGCAGGACCCTGGCCACCTGGGCCGGATCAATCACGGGCGCGGTGGGGATCGGGTCGCCGCCAATCGCCGCCACGTGATCTGCAGTCCAGGCTGTTGTCATAAATTGGTCAATCGCAGTGGGGAGCGAGGCCCCGGGCGCGAAGGCCCGGGGCCGCCCCATCAGAAGTCGAACTTCAGCGCCGCCGAAACGGTCCGGCCGTTGATCGAGCGGGCGCGGACGATGCCGTTGGCGGGGATCGCGCCTTCCTCGGCCTCGGTGAACCCGGTCGTGTTGAACAGGTTGTTGGCGTTGATCGTGAGCTGGACGCGCTCGATCGGCCGCACGGAGACGAAGGCGTTGACCTGGGTGAAGCCCGGCAGCTTGAGCTGGTTGTTGTCCTGCGCATAGCTTGCCGTCGTGCCGATCACGCTCGCGCCCACGGTGAACAGGCCGGTCGTGTAGCTCGGCGCCACGCGATAGATGAAATCGGCCTGGCGGCGGGGCTTGTGGCCGATCACCGTCTTGTCGAGCGAGGCGATGATCGAGGCGTTGGTGTAGGTGCCGCTGGCCGCCAGCGAGAAGCCGCCCACGCGGTAGCTGCCTTCCAGTTCCAGGCCCCAGGCGCGGTAGGTGTTGGCCGTCGAGCGCTGGGTGGTCGCCTCGTAGTTCTGCTCCTCGGTCCGGGCGTAGAACCCGGTAGCGTAGAGGTTGAGGCCGCCGTTCTGGTACTTGGCGCCCACTTCCGCCTGCTTGACGAAGTCTACCGGCCGCGCGCCGGCCAGCAGGGCGCCGGTGGTCGGGCTGGTGTTGCCACCGAAGACGAAGCGGTCGGCATTGGCCCGACCGCCGCGGCTGTAGCGCGCGAAGACCGAGAAGTCGGGTGCCACGCGGTAGTTCGCGCCGACCGAGTAGGACCAGTAGTTGTAGTTGTAGTTGACCGGGCGCTGGGCGTTCAGCGGCATCGAGGTGTTGAGCTTCTCCGGCTGGCTGATCGTGCCGTTGCCGTCGACGTCGAAGGGCACCACCGCGCCGTCCCCGGCGACATAGCCGCGGGCATTGCCGGCATCGTAGCGCACGCTGGCGTCAAGCGTCAGCTTGTCGTGGGTGTAGCCGAGCGAGAGGTAAGGCGCGTTGGTGTCGAAATCGACGTTGTAGGTGCGCCGGCAGCAGTTGCCGAAGAACGAGGCGCCATAGGCGATCAGGCCGGTGTCGGTCTGGAGCACGCCGCCGGCGTTTTTCACGTCGATCAGCGCCGCATTGTCGCCCTTGGCCTCGAGCAGGTAGGACGACCAGGTCCAGTCCATGTCGATCGTCTGGCGCGACTTGTAGAAGCCGGCGGTCAGGTCGATCGCGCCGCCGTCACCCATGTTGAAGTGGCGGTTGAGCTTGAGGTCGTTGGTGACGTTGTTGAGGCTGTTGAGCTTGGTGTTGAACAGGACGATGCCGATCGCCGTGGTCCCGGCGGGCACGGCCTGGCCGGCCTTGGCGCCGTTGGCATAAACCGCCGTCGCGCCCGCGCCGCCGATGGAGGTGGCAAGGTTGCCGATCGTGTCGGCCGTGGCCGGGAACGGCGAGATGAAGCGGCCCGAGATGTCGGCATAGCGGAACTTGTCCGAGACCTTCCAGCCGTCGGCCACTTCGAACTCGGTCTCGAAGCCGATCGACTTCACCACCGGGTGCATGCCGTCGCGGATGTCGTCGACCTCGCGGTTGTTGCGCCCGTCGAGCGTCACCGCGCGGGTGAAGTTGATCGAGTGGATCGTGTCGTTGTTGGGGCTGAGCCCGGGCAGGGCGGTGTAGTGCGGGTCGGCATTGGTGCCGGTGACGAGCACGGGGCTCGGCAGGTAGGCGATCGCGCGGTCATTGAGATAGGCGAAGTTCAGGCGGAAGAAGCCGCGATCGAAGTGCTTGGTGACGTTGCCGCGGATCTGGCCGCCCTTGTTGCCGTCATAACCGGCCCGGCGCGGGCCCTCGCCCACGCGGTAGAAGCCGCCGACCTGGAAATTCAGGCTGTCGGACAGCTTGCCGCCGTAGTTGGCGTCGAGGCGGTACTCGCCATAGTCCAGGCCGACCGTGCCCTGGATCGAGCCGCCTTCCTGTTCGCCGGTCTTGGAGATCAGGTTGATCACGCCGCCGGGCGAGTTGGACGCGAAGGTGGAAGCCGAGCCGCCGCGGACGGCCTCGACGCGCGCCACGGTCGAATCGGCGCGCAGGAAGATGTCGGCATTGCCGAAGGCGATGTCGCCGAATTCGAGGATCGGCAGGCCGTCCTGCTGGAGCTGGAGGAACTTGGCGCCGCCGGTCGAGATCGGGATGCCGCGCACCTGGATGTTGGCGTTGCCTTCACCGCCCGACGATTCGGAGCGGATGCCGGGCAGGCTGCGGAACAGTTCGGCGGCGGAACGTGGCGCGGCATTGGCGATCGCCTCGGCGCCAAGCGAGCTGACCGAGACCGAGCTGTCGAGCCGGTTCTGGCTGCGGGCGACGGCGGTCACCACGATCTCGCCCTCGGAGGCAGCGGCCTCGGGCGCGGGCTGGGGTGCCGCCTGCTGGGCATGGGCAGGGGCTGAAAATGCGCCGGTAAGCGTTGCCGCACAAGTGGCGAGCAGGATGGTCTTGGCCTTCATCATGTCTCTCTCCCTCGACCGGCGGTTGCCGGTTCGCAAGCCTCCTATGCCTGTTCGGAAACGTTTACAAGAAAAAACTCGTAAACGTTTACGAAAAATGTTAGACCCTGTCGGACAGGGCCGCTCACGTTAAGGTGGCCCGACGGGAGAGTGCCCATGACGAGTCTTTCGCCAGCCAAGCCACACTTGTCCCTGGCCCGCATACTCCAGATGAATCTGGGCTTTTTCGGGCTCCAGTTCAGCTTCGGGCTGCAGCAGAGCAACATCGGGCCGATCTACAGCTATCTCGGCGCCGACGAGGGGGCGATGCCGCTGCTGTGGCTGGCGGGGCCGATGACCGGGCTGATCGTCCAGCCCTTGATCGGCGCCATGAGCGACCGGACCCGCAGCCGATTCGGCCGGCGCACCCCTTACTTCCTGATCGGCGCGATCCTGTGCAGCATCGGCTTGTTCGCCATGCCCTACAGCCGGGCCCTGTGGGTCGCCGCGAGCCTGCTGTGGGTGCTCGATGCCGCCAACAACGTGACGATGGAGCCCTACCGCGCCTATGTCAGTGACCGGCTCGACGAGAGCCAGCGCCCGCTCGGCTTCCTCACGCAAAGCGCCTTCACCGGGCTCGCCCAGACCCTCTCCTACCTGTCACCCTCGCTGCTGGTCTGGTGGGGGATCGACAAGGACCTGATCGACGCCAACGGGATTCCCGAGATCACACGGATAGCTTTCCTGATCGGCGCGGTGCTCTCGATCGCGACGATCCTGTGGTCGGTCTGGCGCGTGCCCGAACTGCCGCTCACCGCGGAAGAGGACGCCGCGCTCGCTGCCGAGCCGCTGTCGCTGCGCTCCACGCTCAAGGGCCTCGCCGATGCGCTGCGCGAGATGCCGCTGGCCATGCGCCAGCTCGCGCTCGCCATGCTGTTCCAGTGGTTCGGCATGTTCTGCTACTGGCAGTATATCGTCCTCACCATCGCGCGCGGCGTGTTCGGGACCAGTGATCCGACCAGCACCGGCTTCCGCGATGCCGGCCTGCTCAACGGCCAGCTCGGCGCCTTCTACAACTTCGTCGCCTGCTTGGCCGCCTTCGCGATGATCCCGCTGGCGCGGCGCTTCGGACCCCGCGCCGTCCACGCCGCGGCGATGATCGCCTCGGGCCTGGCCATGATGACGATCGCCTCCACCGGCTCGATCCCCCTTCTGGCCGTGGCGATGGTCGGCATCGGCGTCGGCTGGGGCAGCCTGATGGGCAATCCCTACCTGATGCTCGCCGGCGCCATCCCGCCCGAGCGAACCGGGGTCTACATGGGCATCTTCAACATGTTCATCGTCGTGCCGATGATGATCGAGATCCTGTTCGTCTGGCTCGCCTACCATCCGTTGCTCGGCGGCGATCCGCGCCACGTGCTGGTGCTCGGCGGCCTGATGATGCTGGGCGCAGCCGGAGCGACCGCGCTGGTGCGTACCGGAGGGGCTCCCGCGCGCGCCGTGCCCGTCTGACGCTCAGGCCGAATCGCGCAGGATCAGCTGGGGCGGCATCACCACGGAGCTGACCTCCTTGCCATCCATCCGCTGGAACAGCAGGTCGACCATGATGCGCGCGCCGGCCACCACATCCTGGCGGATCGTCGTCAGTGACGGGTTGGTGTACATCGCCAGCTGCACGTCGTCATAGCCGACCACGCCGACGTCCTGCGGCACCCTCCGCCCGTGTGCGGCCAGCGCGCGCACGGCGCTCATCGCGATGACGTCGGAAGCGGCCACGATCCCGTCCGGCGCCGGGTGGCTGGCGAGGTAGTCCTCGATCGCGCTGTACGACGCCTCGCCGGTAAGGTGGACCGGCAGCAGCGCGGCGGCCTCGACCCCGGCGGCGCGGAGGGCCTGTTCGAACCCTGCATGGCGCGCGGCGAATTCGGGGATTTCGGGGTTGCCGAAGAAGGCGAGGCGCCGCCGCCCATGCGCCAGCAGATGCTCGGCAGCCATGCGACCGCCCGCGACGTTGTCGGTCCCGACGGTGACCTGCGCCTGGCCCGGCGCATTTGCGCCCCATACGATCATCGGCCGGTAGCGCGCGGCAACGCGCTCGATCACTTCGTTCTGGTCCGACTGGCCGATCAGGATCACGCCGTCGACCCGGCCGCCGTCGACGATTGCATCGAGCCAGCGGCCGTCCTTGGGGATCACGCGCGACAGCAGCAGGTCATAGCCGCGATCGGCAATCTCGTCGGCCAGCGGCCCTAGCAGGCTCATGAAGAACGGATCGGACAGGTGCTGCTCGGCTTCGTGGCCCAGCGGCAGGACGACGCCGATGGCGCCGGTCCGGCCGAGGCGCAGGTTCCTCGCCGCCTTGTTGATCTGGAAGCCGTGTTCCTGCGCAAGCGCCTGGATGCGGGCGCGCGTCGCCTTGGCGATCTCGGGATTGTCGGCCAGCGCGCGCGAAACGGTCGCCGCCGTCACCCCGGCGATCCGGGCCAGTTCATGGAGCGTGGTAACGGGTCCGGGAGAAGCCATTCGCCTCTCTTGCCACCAGTAGTGGCCCAAGCCAACTCACGGGCTCGATCTCCGGCGTCAGCTGCCGGTTTCGATCGTGCTGCCGCTGGCGCGCCACGCATCCATCCCGCCGTCAAGCGCCGTGGCGCGCTCGAAGCCGAGTTCGCGCAGGGTGGCCGCGGCCAGGGTGGAGATCTTGCCGAATTCGCAGACCGTCAGGATTTCCACGCTCGGGTCGGGCAGGACCTCGTTGACCCGAAGCTCCAGCTGTCCGCGCGGCAGGTGCCGGGCCCCAGGCACATGTCCGGCGAGCCAGGCGTCACGCTCGCGCACGTCGAGGATGACGAAGTCGTTGCGGCCGGAGGCCAGCCGCAGGCGCAGCTCGTCCATGGCCATAAACGGCACCCGCGCCGCGGCTTCCGCCAGCAGTTGCCGGACAGTCTTCCCGCCCGACATGTTGGTGCGCAGGGCTTCGGTCAGGTGCGTCGGCGCGGAGAGGTTGAGGCTCGTCATCATCGTGACGAATTCCGCGTGCCGGGTCTTGGCCAGCCGGGGATTGTCGCGGCGTTCGTCGCCGATGGTCGAGCTGTCGCGGCCCTTGTAGTCGTGGGCCGGGAACACCAGTGTCTCGTCGGGGAGCGCCAGGAGCTTGCCGAACAGGCTGTCGAACAGCTGCTCCGGATCGCCGCTCGGTAGGTCGCTGCGGCCCGTGCCGCCGATCAGCAAGGTGTCGCCGGTGAACACGCGGTCCCCGACATGGACGCACATGGAATCGCGCGTATGGCCGGGCGTGTGCAGGATCTTCAGGCGCAGGGCGCCAAGCGGCAGCGAGTGTCCGTCCTCGACGTGAAGATCGACGTAGGGTGCCGGCGCGAAGCGGTGCATCACGATCGGCGCATCCCGCGCCTTGCGGAGCGCGCGTGCGCCCGAGAAGTGGTCAGCATGGGTATGGGTATCAATGATATAGCGGACGCGCAGGCCCCTCTTGCCGACCTCGCCGATATACCGGTCAACCAGGTCGAGCGCGGGATCGATCACCGCCGCGGCGCAGGACTCCTCGCAGCCGACGATGTAGGACTTGCAGCCTTCACCATCCTTGAACGACGCGAAAAACATGGCGATCTGCTCCCGCGGTTAGGGCCCGAACCGAAATCCGGGCTGTCCGAGTTGCTTTATGATCTACTGTCGCACTTGGAGACGATATCACGCTCGGCCGATTGGCCAAGGATTCCTGCAGCCAATCACCCGCCGAGTTTCAGGACTGCGTCTACTCGAGACGACCCAGGGCCGTGCACAGGTTGGTGAGCTGCTGCTTGAGCGCCGAGAGTTGCGCGGCCGCGTCGGGAGCCTTCCGACCCGACACTCGCAGATCCGCGATGAGCGCGATGCAGTCCTCGATGTCCTGCTCAATCTGTGACCGGCGCGGATCAACAGCCATGGGGTCCCCTGCTGCCCCATAGTGGTGCTAACCCTTGTCGATCCAGCCGTAAATAGCTGAGATATCACGATTGCGGCCTAGCCGGTCCGCTGTTTCGCCGTACGGATCAGGCGCCTGAGGACCTGTCCCCTGCTGACGGAACGCCCGGTGACTGCCCCGAGCAGCTCATTGGCCGTGCAGGCCTGGAGGCACTGCTCGGCGAACCGGTATCCGTCCGCCCAGATGGCGTCGCGCCGGTCAAACTCGCGCCTGGCGCCGGCGTCGAGCTCGGCGACGGCGGATTGGTGGACGCGCCGGGCCGCCCACTCGTGGCTTTCCGTGCGGTGCCTTGAAAACGCCTGCTCGGCGATCCCGGCAACCGCCTCGGCCGGGGCCCGCTGCAATGCCGCCAGCAGTTCGGCCGCCGCGATCCGGTCAACGTCCCAGACTTCGTTGTTAGCCATGTCTAGCGTCCCATTCGAATCGCCAAGCCGCTGCTTCCCGGGTTTACCATGAAATCCACCGATCTCAGACATTTCCGCAGTGTTTGTCGAAGTCAGGTCTGACCAGCGCAGCGCACCCATTTGTCGGCCAAAGGCCGGGAAGGAAGGCGATGTTTTGGCTATTTAGCCAAATTTACCAGTAATTTACGACTATTCTCCCGTACCAAATAGAGACGGCCGCGCCTGTCAGTCAGCTGACAGCAGCAATCAATTGACACGACTCGCATAACAGGCGAAGTATTTCAGTGGGTTAGAAATGGGGGTCACAATGAACGACCAGCAATTCTACGAGCTGCGGCTGAGCCAGGAGCGGGCCCGTGCAGCCAGCGAGAACGATCCGAAGCTCAAGGAGCTGCACAGGCTCTGGGCCGGTCTCTATGTCGAGCGCCTGGCGAAACTTGCCGCTTCGCTGAAGGTCGCCGCCTGATCACTTCGGGCGGGTGCGCGCGATGTGGGAGCGCACGATCTTCAGGTTGCGCTGGTTGACCCTGAACACGGCATCGAACGCGTCGCCGAAAAACGGCACGGACCCGACCAACGCGTGAACCGCCAGGTTTCCCAACATGCGGGTCATGGCCAGACGCGAGACGCCGAGGCGTTTTGCTTCCCACAGCACATAGCTTGAAAGCAGCGTGGTGATGACGTCGCCGACGCCCGGCACCAGTCCGATCACGGCATCGATGCCGATCCGCTGCCGGGTGCCCGGAACCACGAAGGCACTGTCGAGCAGGTTGGCGACCAGTTCCATGCGCTTCAGCGCTTCGGCCTGCCGATCCTCCCCGGAGGCGTCGTCCATGCGGGACAGGGTTCCGGCGGGAAGGTTTGCCACGGGTTTCTCCTCAGCGAATGCCCCGAGAAAAGTCGCGGGCAGTGACCCTTGTTCCCCTGCTTCAGCTTTCCGCGCTGGCCGGCTGGTCGAACAGGTGCCGGTACTGCTGGGGCTGCGAGCGCAGGTACTGGTTCGGCGCATGGACGTGCCCGCCGAGATGGGCGGCCGCGTGCCACGGCCAGCGCGGGTCGTAGAGGATCGTGCGGGCGAGGGCGATGAGATCGGCATCCCCGGTGCCCACGATCGCCTCGGCCTGCTCGAAGCCGGTGATCAGGCCCACCGCGACCACGGGAATGGACACCGCCGCCTTGACCGCCCGCGCCAGGGGAACCTGGTAGCCCGGCCCGACCGGGATCTGCTGGCGCGGGTCGAGCCCGCCGCTGGACACGTGGATGGCGCTGCAGCCCCGTGCTTCGAGCTCACGGGCGAAGGCCACGGTCTGTTCGCTGTCCCAACCGCCCTCGACCCAGTCGGTCCCCGAGACGCGAACCGTTACCGGGCGCTCGGCAGGAAAGGCGGCGCGGACGGTCTCGAAGACCTCGAGCGGGAAGCGCATTCGGTTGGCAAGGCTGCCGCCATAATCGTCGTCACGCCGGTTGGAGAGCGGGGAGAGGAACTGGTGCATCAGATATCCGTGCGCGGCATGGATCTGGATCGCGTCGATCCCGAGGCGCGCGGAGCGGCGGGAAGCCTCGGCGAACGCTTCGCGGATCCGCGCCATTCCGGCCAGGTCAAGCGCCTCGGGCGCCAGATCGGGGGCTGCGAAAGGATGGGGCGAGGGGGCGACGGTCTGCCAGCCGCCGGGCGTTCCCGGCGCGAGCTGGGCGCCGCCGCGCCATGGCAAGTCGGTCGAGGCCTTGCGTCCCGCATGGGCGAGCTGGATCGCGATGGGCATCGGCGAATGGGCGCGGACCGCGGCGAGCACCCGGGCCATCGCCGCCTCGCACTCTTCGTTCCACAGCCCGACGTCGGCATAGCTGATCCGCCCTTCCGGGGTGACGGCGGTGGCTTCGATCGTCAGCAGCGCGGCCCCTGAGAGCGCAAGGTTGCCGAGATGGATCAGGTGCCAGTCGGTCATCTTGCCGTCCACGGCCGAATATTGGCACATGGGGGCAATCACGATGCGGTTGTCGAGCCTGAGCCCGCCAACGGCAAGGGGCTCGAACAGCCGGGGGTTCGTCATATCCTGTCTCCTGCCGAAGCGTCTGGCCGTCCTGCTTAGCGCAGCGGGAACATCTGAGGCGCCCTGGTGATCCTCGATCGTGCGATGAGGTGTTCCCCAGGGGTGACATTGGGGCCAAGGGGGAGATCGCATGTCGACGATCACACCTGAAGGGCTGCCGCGCGCACCTCGGCCGGGGGACACCGGCGCCAGGGACGAGGGCGCCTCGTCGGTGCGGGCTTTAGGCCATTGGCTGGACTGGCTGCTGATCCCGATCTTCGTGCTGTTCTTCACGACCCGGCTGGTGCCCCAATCCCTGTGGGACCGGTCGATCTACCAGTCCGTTGCCGAGCGCCTGATTGCGGGGGGCCGCCTTTATGTTGACGTGGTCGATAACAAGGATCCGCTGTTCTACTATGCCATTGCCGCGCAGCGCCTGATTGGCCCTTTCGCCGAATATGCCTTCGAGCTGATCAGCGTCCTTGGCTCCGCGCTGATCGCCGCCGCCTTTGCGCGCAAGTTCTACCCCGAGCGTCGGGCGGGGCAGAGGCTGGTGCTGATCGGCGTGGCCTTCATGCTGACCGGCCCGCACTACGACCTGGGCGGAAGCATTCCGCCGGGCATCTTCCTCGCGCTGCTCACGATCTGGCTCGCCACGCAAAGGCGCGGCATCGCCGCGGGCATGGCCCTGGCGGTCCTGCTGTTCACCAAGCTGATCTTCGCGCCGATCGCTCTGGCCTTCGTCGTCGTCCACGAAGTTACCCGTTCCCTCACCAGCGGTGGTGCGGTGCGGTTTCTGGCAAGGATAGGGGCCGCATGCGCGGGCACCTCCGCCGCAGTGCTGCTGCTCCTGTCCGCTCGCGGCGAATTGAGCGGCTATCTGGCCGTCCAGCACAGCAACCTGTTCTACTCGGCCAACAACGTGTTCTCCGCGACCACCCTCGGCGGCAATGTCCGTAATCACGTGCTCACCGCAATCTACTTCGGCAAGACGATCCTGCTGGCGTCGCTTGCCGCCTTCCTGTTCCTGATGGTCAGGTTTCGCCAGCGGGCTCCAGGTGATCCCTTGCGCCCCTACCTTGCTGCCTGCCTCGCGCTCTACCCGATTACCCTGGCCGTGATTTGGCTGACCGTGATCTGGGGCCCGCACATGGCCGTGCTGCACATCTTCCTGGCGCTCGCCGCGGCGGTGGCAGTCCCCGACCTGCTGGGCAGCGGTCGTCCACTGCTTGCCTGGCCTGCGATCCTCGCCTGGGGATGGGCGCTCGGCTGGTCGCCGCCGGACGATTGGTTCGCCAACGATCCGCGGGACTTCCCCGATCGCCTGGCCGATCTCACCGCGCCGTCGCCTGAAGCCGTCGCCTTGCACCAGGTCGCCGGACCGGCGCCGGTCCGTTACGCGCGGCTCGGTCTGGACAATGATTTCCATCACGCCGCGGGAACGCGGCGCGACCGGCTCGTCTGTCCGCAATTTTTTCAGTACCGCTTTACCGAGGCAAGACTGCTCGACAGCATTCTGATCTGCTCTTCCCGGGCAGACTATCTGATTGTCGACTTCCCCGAAGACGAGCCACTGGTGCCGGGAACATTCGTCTCGCCGGTCGCCAACTTCGATGAACTCAACGCGCGCTGGCGCGGGTTCACCGCCAAGGCCGAAGCCATGGTGCAGAAAGACTTCCACTGCGTCAGGTCGAGAGAGACGATCCGGATCTGCCGGCGAAACGGCTTCCTCCCCGCCGCCGTCAGGCGCCCCAGTGGTCGAGCTGGCGCCTGACCAGCTCCACCAGGCGTTCCCGGCCGAAGCTCGGATCGTGGCCCGCGTGGACGATCCGGACCGGCACATCGAGCAGCCGTTTCAGCGACCGCACGTAGTCGGCAATGTCCGAGTGGTGCAGCGTGTCGATCAGCGGCCCGTCGTAGAGCGTATCGCCGGAGAACAGCGTCCCCGTCGCCTTCTCGAACAGGCCGATCGAGCCCGGCGAATGGCCGGGCAGATGCAGCACTTCGAATTGCCGGTCGCCCAGGTCGATGGTGTCGCCAT
>Ga0207667_10004500_pt1 | contig 17080 bp, 23 predicted proteins | sample KBSCornC52_FD_184301 | JGI IMG/M metagenome (GOLD analysis project Ga0207667, IMG submission 184301) | Corn rhizosphere microbial communities from Kellogg Biological Station, Michigan, USA - KBS Corn C5-2 (SPAdes) (version 2) | ecosystem: Host-associated > Plants > Roots > Rhizosphere > Soil ...
CGAACGGGGCCGAGGTGCAGATGAACCCGACCGAGTTCGATTCGATATGGTCGCGGGACTCGACGACGGAATCGTTCAACGCGACCGTCCACGCGTCGCCGGTGTAGACGACACGCTCGACACCCATCGCGCGGGTCAGTTCGGCGGAGATCGCAGCCGGGTTCAGGCCGAACTCGCGCAGCACATCGGACATGGTCTCGGTGAGCTCATCGTGCTCGCGCCATTTCTGCTCCAACGTCGACCGGACTTCCGTCTCCGACTCGGCGAAGATCAGGTGCACGTCGCAGGCGTGCTGCTGCCCGAAGCGGTGCACACGGTGGACGGCCTGCACGGTCTGCTCGAACTTGTAGGTCACGCCGACGAAGATCGACGTGTGTGCCTGCTGCAGGTTCAGGCCCTGGCCGAGCATCACCGGCTTGCCGATGAGCGCGTACGTTTCCTTCGCGCGCCATTCGTCGAGGCGGTGCTCGGCCTCGTCGTCGGAGAGTCCGCCGTGCACCGAGGAGTAGGTGAGCCCTTCAGCCTTCAGCGCTTTCTCGATCGCGTCTTGCTCGTCGTTCAGGTCGCACCAGAGGATGATCTGGCTTGCCTCGTCAGGATCGCACCAGTGAGCGCGCACGAGGCGCATGAGTTCGTCCACGCGCGCGTCGAGTGTGTTCCGCTTCTCTCTGGCCGCGTCCACCATGGAGAGCGCGCCGCCGCGCACGAGCACGCCCTGGCCGTCGCGCTCCATCTGATCGGACTGCATGTCGATCTCGACCTGATGCCACTGCACGTTCAGCGGTGGGAGGTCGTAGCCGTCGTCGGAGAAGCCGAGATCGGAAGGGCGCTGCAGGAAGCACGCCCACGTGTTCAGCCACAGCCAGAACTCCCGGCGCTTGTGCGGGTGCAGCTGGAGGTTGCCGGCCTTCGACGGGTCGCGCTTGAAGAAGCGAGTGAGGGCCGCGCCCGTGTCCATCACGCCGAGGAAGCCTGCATAGTGGATCAGTTCCTTGTGCCGGTTCGGTGACGGCGTTGCGGTGGCAACGAAGCGGAACGGCACCTCATCGAACATGGAGAGGAACTCCTGATACGTCTTCGACCCGAACGAGCGCAGCACAGCCGCCTCATCGAGCGAGACAGCATCGAACGCGGTCGGATCGAGACGGCCGTCCCGCACCGACTCGTAGTTGGTGACGTAGATCCCCGACCAGCCCGGGTCGATCTCCTCCGTGCGCCGGATGAACCGCACCTCGAGGTCGAGAAGGTTCTTCCCATCGCGGATGAACTCGCCACGCACACCAAGCGGAGCGATGACGAGTGCGCGAGACAGAATGATCGGCGACTTCGGGTGCGTGAGGAGGAGGCGCAGGATCTCCAACTGCATGACCGACTTGCCGAGGCCATACCTGGCGAAGATCGCACGCCGGCCGCCGCGGATCGCCCACTTCACGATCACCCGCTGATGCGGTGTCAGGACCGGATTGATATCCTCGTCGTCAATGTCGAAGCCGAACTTCCGGTCGAACGCGACCTTCTCCCGCAGGAACGCGTCGTAGTCGAGCGTCCCGGTGTTTCCAGTGTTCAAACTTAGGATGCTCATGCCTGTACCGTCCCAAGGTCAGCGTTGATCGCGGTCACCCGCTGTACATGGGTGAGGTCACTCATCGGATGCTCCTTCGAACCAAATCGCGTAACGGTGCCGCAGGGCCGCCCACATCGCGTCTTCACCTTCGGTCAGGAACGTCTCGAGGAATCCGTCAGCCGCGAGACCTGAGCCGTCGTAGTAGCACTTGCCACCGGGCCGGTAGTCACAGTCGTATTGGTCTTGTCCCTCGTACTGCGGTTCGTCCGCGTGGTAGCCGACATCGAACCCCACCGGTGCAGAGTGAATCCACTCCTCGCGAGATCCCCAGCGGTCAACCTCAGACGTTCGCTCCGGGGTGACACCGGTCGACCAGAGAAACTGCGTCGACCCCTTCGGTCCGTGCAGAAGAAATCGAATCTTCATCGAACCGCGCCCGTAGTTGCTGGATGGCCCGGTACCCAGTGTCAGCGGGTGACCCGCCTCGAATGCGACCTCACGGCGGAAGCCATCATTGTCAGGCTCGGAGACAGTGCCGCGCTCCGCATTCAACGGCCAGCCGAGCTCCGCGCGAGTCTTCCCCCGGTCACTCATCGGAACCACCGTCGTGCATCTCGGACCGCGCGAATCCCACGTACACAGTGATCGCGAACGAGGTCATATCCGTGTCGTCATGGGCCGGAATCACGGAGATCGACTCAAGACTTGGAGTGCACTCGTTCAGCAGCGCAATGAGACCGTCTCGGTTCATCCCAAATCCACTCGCTTGAGCGTTCGGGTAGCTCTCGCTCCGTCTAAGGAGGGCGCGAATCGCGGGATAGTCGCCCGTGGGATCACTCATGAGTGGGCACCTCGTGCTCTTCCAGTTGTGCCAGAAACTCAACCCAGGACAGGCAGTCTGTGCGCCCGTTACCGGCCGGATGTTCGACCCAGCCGAACCTGAACGCAAGATCTTCGGTGAGGTCGTAGTACGCGATCTGCTGGCCGTTCTTCACGACAGAGAAGCCGGTGGACAGCGCTGGCGTGACAGTGCCGAACTGTTGAAGCCTGTCTTCGAGGGCTTGGCCTTTGATAGTCATTTCGGGCTTTCAGTAGTTGGGGTGGCGTCGCCGGTCAAGCGACAACGCCACCGTTGGGGACGGGTAGCAGTAACTACCCGGGCTTATCGGCGTGTGGAGTTGTATGCGGCCTGCACGCCCTTGTTGATGTTCAAATTCGCGTAGAGCTTCGTCGTGAGGGCCTTGAGGGTGTCGTCGGCGTAGTGCCATGCCGCTTTCGCGTTGTGCAGCGCCTCCAACTCAGGCATCGACTCCACTTCGGCCAGTGCTCGCGCAGCCGTGATGGGCATCGACTTCGAATGCATCGCCAGGGATGTGTTGCGACGCCTCGACCATGCACGTTCCGCTTCGTAGCGGATCTCGTTGAGTTCCAGCAGCTTCCCCGGCATCTGCTCGACGAGAGTCGTCAGTTCGGTGATGAGGTATTCCATCTCCACCGGGTTCGCGGGGACGAACTGGATCAACTCACCACCACGGGTGATGATGTCGACGGAGTCGCCGGGGTTGTCGGTCATGCGACACCCCACTTCGCGTACTCTTCAGCGGTCGGCTCCGCAGGATCACGTCCGACCGCTGCGGCTGCGAGCTCCTGCTGCGACGGCTTCTCGACCCGCGAGTCCTTCGTTAGCGTGCTCGAATGCGCCAGCACGAGAGCGGTCAGTTCGTCGGTCAGTTCACCGCGAGTGCCCATGTCCCGGTAGACCGCTTCCAGAGCCGCCTTGTCGTCGGTCGCTCTGATCTTGGCCGGCCAGTCCTCGGTCACCGGATCGTCGTGGTTGATGTCGAGCGCATCGGGGTTGGTCGCATCCAGCGCCGGGTTCAGGGTGATCAGTGCACCGTCGCCCTCCAACGCCTTGACGAACCGCCACGAGCCTCGAGACTTCGCCGTGTACTTCGAGGCGACTCTCACGCCCGTCTTCCGATACATGGGCAGCGGGTGGGTCTTCCACGGCGTCTTGTCCCACTCATGCGGGCGGTGGTAGCGGATGATCTCGTCGATGGTGAGGTATTCGATGATGGAGCGCTCCGCGCCCTTCACCAGTGCCCTTCCGATGACCCCGATTACTTCCCCCCGGTCGCCCCGTGCAGGCTTGAGCTTGAAGTGGGTTCCGGCCTCGTCCTCCCACGGCTCTTCGAAGTCGTCGTTGGCGTAGACGAGCTTGCCTTCGACGGCGTCGTACTCGCCCGTGTTCATCGCCAGGGTGATCAGGCCGTTGTAGCCGACGACCGGGACGACCTGCCATTCCTTCATGCCCGTGCGGTTTGTGTGCGGAATGGGTGCATGCGGGTTCCACACGCTCCGCGGGGTGAGGTGGAACTGCTGCATCGGGCCACCGACCGGCAGACCCAACTGGGCCGCGAAATACAGGGCACCGAACAGCGACTCGAGAGTGCAATTGCGCAGGAACGGGTTCGCGAGGATCGCGGAATACGCCTCCTGAATGATCCGCTCCGCCTCCTCGGCGGTGCCGAGCATGCGCAGGAAATCGGTTCTGCGTTCGAGGATCTGCTGCCCCAGCTCATCATCTTCAATGCGGGCTATCTCTGTTGTAGTCATGCTGCTTCCAACTCCTTCTTGAAATCACGTGCGCGACGTATGCCGTCCAAGACGACGACGCCGATCTTTCTGAGTGCGGCGATCTCTTCCTCATCGCGTTCGAGGATGAGAATGTGCGGTTCGAGGCGGCGCGGTGCACCGTCTGCGAGTTCCTGCCAGATGAACCGGGTACGACGGCAGTCAGGTCCGAGAACCATTTGCGCCCACCACATCTGTCGACGGAATGCGGGCTTCGGCCCGGTGACGATCTGGTCGTGGAAGGCTTTGCATTCGGAGAGGATGATCTCCCCCGACGGCAGAACCTCTATCCCGTCCGGGGTTGCACCGAAACCGGGTTCATCCTCCGCATGGATCAGGAGCGTGTTCTGCGTGAGTCCGAACCATGAGAGCATTCGTGGTTCCCAGACGTTGCCCGATTCGGTGTAGACGTTGCCGCCGAACGACCCGCTCTTCAGCTTCGCGAGGGTGTACAGGCCAGCGGAGGTGAGCTTCGCGAAGCTCGCTGCATCGGACGCCCCGAGCATCGGCTGGCGGAGTTTCAGCCAGGTGGCCCGATCCTTGGAGTCCGCGACGATCCTGTCGAGGTAGCTCATCGGTCACCCCCGAGCACGTCACGCAGCAGCGCCATCGTGTGGAGACGGTTGATCTCCGCGTAGAACCTTGCCCGCGTCTCCGCGTTCGGTTCGATGACGGCACGGAATTTGAGGTGGTCGACGGTGACGATGATGTCGAGTCCGGGTTTCACGCACAGTGTTGCTGCGACATCGCGGACGGTGAACTGCAGCTCCACGAGCCTCGAGATTTCGCGCACGCCGGTCAGCTGTCCACGGATGAACCCGCGTCCGTGCGGAATGGTCACCTCAGCGCCGATGTCGTCGACGGTCAGGTCTGCGGCCCTCATGACAGCCCCAATTCCGACGCGATCAGGCTCCAGGCCTTCTCCGAGACTTCATTGGATGCATCCACACACGCCCAGATGGTCGCCAACGCCGTCAGGCGCTGCTGCTCCGCGAGGTAGAGCGTCGCGTGAACCTGGGCGCGCGCGACGGACTGAACCTGATCGAAGTCTGTAAACCCGCTGCCGACAGGCGTGAGCAGAACCTCCGCTTTTTCCTTGTGGTCGATGGCGCTCATGACGCCACCCACAATGCGATCAGCCGAGATCCGAGAATTGCGACCACCGTCACCATCTCCACCCCGAGGAACAGAAGAGCCATGCGGACGATGGGGACACGCAGAGCGGCACGGAACCGTGACCGCGAGACGAACGTGCTACGGCGGTTCATGACCGCGCTCCTTCGACGATCGCGCGCAGACGCTCGATGCCATCCCTCGCCGACTTCGCCATGAGGAACGGGCGCCCGTACTCGGGGAACGCGGCGACGAGTCGTGCACGGTTCGTCTCGTCTGCGTGAGACATGGTCTCGAGAAGGCTCTGGACGAACGACCCGGGCGTGACGCCGACAGGATCACCGAAGAACGACAGGACCGCTTTCGCGCCGTCAGGTGAGGCACCTGCGGGGTAGTCGTCGGTCATCCAACGCGAGTAGGCGTCCTCGATGACCTGCGGCGGCATGCCGGGGAGGAGAGACGCGGCCAGTCGCGCGCCCTCTTCGCCCTTGATGTAACCACTGCCAGGAAGCCAGTCTCCGGTTTCTACGTCGAGGATGATCACTCGACGCTTCGTTGTGGCGGTCATGCTGCCACCTCGTTCACAGCGCCAACCTCGCCGGCTTCGATGACGAACCCGACCGTGCCGGACTCATCCACCCGCGACATCCAGACCTGATAATCGCGCTCGGCAGCCATCTCGGCCACCATTTTCAGAGTGTTCGAGTCGAGCGCTTCGCCCTTGTCGATCCGCAGGACACGCAGGTCGGGGTTCGCAGCCATCGCAATGCCCATCGAGACGCGTGACTGTTCGGAGGTGGAGACATCCCCGAACGGATGACCGTTGAACGTGACGCCGTCCGAGTCGAATCCGAGTCCTTCGACCGGGAACTGCACCGACGCGATGCCGTCCGCTTTGGTCTTGTCGATCTCCCGCAGCTTGAGGGTGTGCTGGGCGACCTGCTCGCGACGGTCGGACAGTTCCGCCTGAATCGCTTCGCGGGCAATCCGTGCACGTACCTTCGCGTTGACGGCGTCGATGGATTCCATCCGCTTCGTGATCGCGTCGAGATCCTTCGGTGCCGGGAGTGTGGCGTGGGCAGCAGCAGCCTGCTCGCCCAGCCGCTGCACTTCCGCGAGAGCCTGCTTGGCATGCTCGACTGCCGCTTCCGCATCCTTGTAGGCCTGCCGCAGCGCGTTCACGTCGCGCTCTGATTCTTCGATCCGTGCGTTGAGTGCCCGAGCCTCCTCCGCCTCCCGCATCAGGTCAGCGATTGCGACCTCCTCGGCGGGTGTGTCGTCGGTCGACTCCGGGTACTGGGCCAACTGCCCTTCGAGTTTCGTAACCTCCCGCCCGATCTCCGTCCTGGCGTCGAACACTCCGCGGCGCTCACGATCCAGCTCCTCCGGGTCGAACGGCAGTGCATCCCCGAGGGCTGCGACCAGCGTGTTCACCTGTTCTTTCGGGCTCAGGGAGACGAACGCGAACGGGTCGAACGAGAGCTTGCCGATGATCTTGTCGAGCATCTGCTGAGGCGACTGGTACTTCGCCCCATCCGGTGCGGTGACGGTGACTGTCCCTGCGTCATTCTTCGACCACCTGCGGGTGACGATGTACCTGACATCGTCGACGGATTCACCGATCGTCGCTTCGACGACCGCCTCATCCTCTCCGTCGTGGATGGGACGCTGAGTAGTGCGGGATGCTGCCCCGCCGGCGAGGGCTGCGAAGATCGCGTCGAGCACGCTCGACTTGCCCTGGCCGTTCTTGCCGGTGATCATCACCATGTTGCCTTTGGGGGTGATGTCGACCGCTTTCAGGCCCTTGTAGTTTTCGGCCTGCAAATTGATGATTCTGAGTGACATGATTTTGTCCTTTACGAGCGTGAGATGTGGACGCAGCGCAGCGTCACGGAGCCGTCGAGAGTGAGCTCGGCTGAGGAATGAATGGTGCCGTTGTCGGCCTTCGTGACCGAGACGGGCAAGCCCTCGCGAGTAGCGAATTCGTATAGATCGAATTCGGATTTGGCGATGAGGACGACATCGAGGGGAACGTCCGCGTGGTCGTGCGCCGGAACCGTGCCGACCTCGAACATGGCGGCGAGCTGACGGAACCCCTCGGCGGCGCTCACAGCCCAACCTCCGAGAGATCGTAGGCGTCGCTGTTCTCTGCGCCGCAGAACGGGCACGTCCAGGCCGTGATCACCGTGGAGCCGATGAGCGTTTCCGTCACAACGACTTCGCCGTCGTAGCCGCACACGCTGCCCGTCTCGTCGGTAGCTTCACAGGAGACAGTGGAGACGACTTCGCGCGTGTCGGACCCTGCGATTTCCGGCTCAAGACCGGTGACGCCGTTGGGGAAGTTCATCAGATCCGCTCCCACTTCTGCCCGTGGTAGCCGGAGTCGAGACGCTCCGAGTTGCCGGTGCCGCGGATGAGACCTTCGAACGCGGTCATCTCGTGGCGGGCCGTGCGGACTCTCTGTGGGGTGCGCTGCGGGTAGCCGCGCTTCACGTACTCCACGAAAATGGCCTCATCAGTGAGAGATCCACGGTCGGTGAGGATGCGCAGGATGGCGACCTTCAACCGGGTCATGCCGATTGTGTCGATGCCTTCTGCTGCCGCCCATGAGGTGTCGTTGTCGCGGCTGCGAACACGTCTCTCGAGGTGCGGCGCTGGTACTCTTGCTTTGGTGACTGGCACTTGACTGCCTTTCGCTAATGGGCTTCCCGTTACTGCGGGGAGCCCTCCTATTTGTGTGTTGCGTGCGACGCCGGGATTCGAACCCGGTCAACCCCTAACGGCTCGCCGCGATTGCGTCAGCGACGCAGTTTGCGACGCTTGGGCCCCTTGATGACAAGCAAGACGATCGCGAGCACGAGTAGAACCGCGACGGCGAACAGGGCACTGATCCAGAGCGGCGACAGAACCCACCACCACGACCATGCGATGACTTTCGTCAGCTTCAAGACGATGAAGACGATCGTCAGCACGCCGACGAAACCGATCCCACCGGACTTACTTGATGAGCTCTCACTCATTGCCATCTCCTTCTTGTCGTTGCTAGATGTTCAGTTGTGGGTGACCGCCAGGTGGGGGTGCCTGACGGCCAGACGGTTTCGGGTTCCGTCTCAGTCGATGGGGGGATCGACTGGTCTTGAGGTTGGGCGCATCAGCGCCGCGAGCTCGGGATTGTCCGCGAGCCTGAATCGGCGCTGATTGCCGAGAGTGCGGAAGGACTTGAGCTTCCCGTCTCGGTCCCATGCACGCACGGTCGTGGCCGAAACGTTGTAGGCTTCAGCAACCTCACCAACGCCGGGAGAGTACGTATCAGTATCTTGCATACCTGTAAGTATGCATGCCACGACGGAGGTTGTCAATACTTGTACATATGCCCCGTATGTGTTGACATCTTTAGATACCTATTGCTAGGTTTTTAGGCCATGAGCAATGCACCCGTAATCCGCATTCGTGCGAAGGTTCCAAATTGGAGCGTCCATGAGCGGCTGCGCAAAATCCGACGCGACGAGAAGCTGACCGTCGCTGAGTTCGCAGACCAGCTCGGAGTGAAAGAGAGCACCTATGCTGCCTGGGAGACCGGACGCAACAAAGTGCCCGACCTCCTCGCGGTCAGCGACACGATTGAACGCGTGTTCGGCTACTCGAAGTTCTGGATTCGCGGCGACGTCGTCAGCGGTCCAGACGGAGGCCCCGACGGTCCGGGTCAAGACTCAGGAAAGTTACAGATTGATAACTAGCGCTCCGTTACCTTCTCGTTATATAGTTCAAGGGCAGAAGTTGTTTGCTGTGGCAGCTTCTGCGGAATGTGATTGCAGGACACTCTTGGTGCAAGGGAGAGGGTCGGCTTCTAGCCTCTGAAGCCGGCCCTCAATCCTGTTTAACGGCCCGGTCTCGCGGTGCCGGTCAGCGCCGCACGGCCCATTACTAGAGTGGGTCCATGCAGATGGATACACAATGAGCGCGCGAGCCACAGCAGTCACCGCGTGGGAGGCACTCTTCCGCGCCCAGGTCTCCGTCATGCGATATCTTGGCACCGACTTCCCCATCGACGACGTGACGCTCAACGAGTACGACGTGCTGTTCACGCTGTCACGCAAGCCAGATCGCCGCCTGCGCCTTCGCGAATTGAACCGGGACATGCTGCTCACGCAGCCGAGCGTGAGCAGGCTCATCGACCGCTTGGTCGCCCGCGGTCTCGTCGCCAAGCTCGCGGATCCGGATGACGCCCGAGGCGTGATCGTCGAACTCACCGACCCGGGGTTCGAACTGTTCCGTCGCGCCGCCGTCAGTCACGTGCGATCCATCAACGAACGGGTGGGCAGCGCGCTCACCCAGGAGGAGATGGAGACACTCATCACGCTCTGCGACAAGCTCCGGTTCGCGGAGGCGCCCGCTCACTGACCGAGGCGGGCCAGTCTGCGGCGCTGGCCCCGCACCCGGTGCCTTGAGGTCAGGATGAGCCACAACGCCCTGGGTATGCCGGGTAGCACTGCCAGAACCGTCCTGGGTTCGGCCCGCATCACCTTGCGCGACTGGCTCCATCGACGCTGCGGCGGACACTCGGCGAGCGCCAGCATGTACTGCGTTGCACGCGAGGCTGACGGAAGCATCAGGCGCCAGCGCGCGTAGCTCTCGGTGGGCAATACCACGGGGCCCGCGTCGACGTGAAGCGCGCCCAGCAGAAGGCGCATGGGTTCGATCGCCCCGAGTGATTGCACGAGCTCGAGGAGCTCCTTACGCTCCCGAGGCGCGAGCACGTGTGCGAACTGCTCGATGTGATAGACCTCGAAGTTGTGCGCCCTCGGGTTCCACGACTGCGGCCCAAGCCTGTCGTGCACGGCCATCATGACCGTACACAGCCGATCGAGCACCGCCACTTTCGTTCCGGCCAGGGTCATGCTCTTGCGCCGTGCCCACAGGATGGCGAAGACCCGCTTCGGCTCCGCATAGAACCCCGGGAAGACCGTGTAGAGGGCAAGGCTCACCGCGTACTGCGGATGCACGAGCATGAGCATCACGGAGGGCAGAACCGCCACGCCGCTGTAGTTTCTGGCCGGCACCCAGCCCGCCTTGTGCAGGAGTGCCAGCAGGTCTTCAACCGCAGCGACGTCCACGATGAACGTGGCATAACGAGACACGCGCGGCGAGATGAGACCCTGCGCTGCGAACACCGGCCCGCCCGCAACGAGCACGCGGATAGCGTGGTCGGTGGCGAGTTGGGACACTTGGGCAAGCACGCGATTCTTCTCGAATCGCACCCGCCGAAGATCTTCCCCCTCCGGAAGATCCACAGCCATCGGGTAGTCTCCTTCCCTGCGTGTGGGCGTGGCTGTACTTTAGCGCGTCGGGCGACCGCCCGTACTGGAGACGGCACGAGCGGAGAGCGCGGCCCCCGCGCTGGCCGCTGTCGTGGAATCGTGATCGCGCACCCAACTCGCGAGAAAACCGGCAGAGAATGCATCGCCCGCACCGGTCGGATCGACGATCTCCACGCTGTGTGCCTTCGCGTACAGCCGTTCACCGCCTCGCACGGCCACGAGCGCTCCGGTTTCGCCCAGCGTGAGCGCGACGACCTCGAATCGCTCGCTGAGCGCGGTCACAATGTCATCAGGATCGTGCATTCCGGTCAGCACCCTGCCCTCATCGAGGTTGGGGAAGAGCACGGATGCTCCCGCGATCACGTCGAGGAAGTGCTCCGGCCCGAAGTCGACGAGGAACCCGGCCGAGCCCGGGTCGACCGAGACACCGACCCCGCGAGTCGCGGACCTCTCGATGAGGCGACGGAATGCATCCGTGTCGCGGCTGGCAAAGACGCTGTAGCCCGAGAAGTGCACGAACGCTGCCCGCTCGAGCAGGGCATCCGACACGTCGTCCGGGCCGAGCTCAACGTTGGCTCCGCGCTCGGTGAGCATGGAGCGACTCTGTCCGTCGACGAGCACCACGATGGCCCCTGTGGGCAGCGTCGGATGCGCGGACAGGTGAGGCGTGACGCCGTGCGCCTCGAGCGCGAGCGAGTGCCGCTCGACGTCCCCCTCCCCCACGAGACCGACGAAATCCACCTGGGCGCCAGCACTCCCAAGCCAGGACGCGGCATTGGCCGCCGACCCGCCCGGGCTGTTCCTGATCGAGGATGGGGTGTCTGTGTCCGGCCTGATCGGGCCGCTCGGGACGACGACGATGTCGTCGATGACATCGCCGAAGACGACGATGCGCGTGCCCGGCACTCAGCTGCCGTTCGTGAGCGAGGACCAGGCCTTCGCGATCTCCGCCGCCACCCGAACGTTGTTGCGGGCCAGGTCGAGATTGACCTCGAGACTGCGGCCGTCGGACGCGCCGACGATGTAGTCCAGCAGGAACGGCGTGACGGCCTTGCCGTGCATCCCTGCCGCATCTGCTGCGGCGAGCGCCTCGAGGAGTACCCGGTCGTGCTCAGCCGGATCCCACTGCTGGTCCTTCGGGATGGGGTTGGCCACGATGATGCCCTGGCCGTGACCCAGCTCATCCTGCGCCTTCATGATCGCGGCCACCTCGGCGACGGAATCGACCGACCAGTCGAGGTCGAAGGCGGACTCGGTGAGCCAGAAACTCGGGAAGATCCTGGTGCGGTATCCGACGACGGGAACGCTGAGGGTCTCGAGCCGCTCGAGCGTCGCGGAGATGTCGAGAACGGACTTGACCCCCGCGCTCACGACGGTGATCGGCGTGACGGCGAGCGTCGAGAGGTCGGCAGACTCGTCGAAGGTGCTGCTGGCCCCGCGGTGCACTCCGCCGAGACCGCCGGTCGCGAAGACCCGCACGCCGGCGAGCGCGGCGAGGTGAGCGGTTGCGGCGACCGTGGTTGCTCCGGATGTCCCTGCCGCAGCGAGGATCGGCAGGTCACGAACGCTCGCCTTGGCCAGCTCCTCCTCGGCGATGCGACGTACGCCATCGGCATCCAGCCCGACCTGCGGGACCCCGTCGAGCACCGCGACGGTCGCGGGTGTGACCCCGGCATCGAGCAGGATCTGCTCGAACTCGAGGGCCGCTTCGTGGTTTCTCGGGCGCGGAAGCCCGTGCGAAATGATCGTCGATTCGAGGGCGACGACGGGGCGGTTCTGGGCGAGGGCTTCGGCGACGGGCGCGGAAACGACGATCGGCTGGGTCATGGTGTCTCATCGTATCCGCGCGCCTCTGAAAGCCGCCTCTGCGACCCCGAAGTCACGGCCAGGGAAAAGTCTTGTTCGCCTCTGGCGATATCTGCGCGTATGCAGCCCCTCTGCGCCGAAATCGCAATTTAAACGGAGTAACTTTGCTCCTCTGCGTATAAGAGTGCGCACCCTATCTTGTCTCGAGGACGAATGTCATCTACTACCTCCGCGCCCACCGTGCCCGTCACGACGGGCGCAACCGCGGTCATGTCCCACCGCCAGATCATGCTGGTCATCTTCGGTCTCATGGCCGGGATGTTCCTGTCTGCCCTGGACCAGACCGTCGTGGGCACGGCCATCCGAACGATCGGCGATGACCTGCACGGTCTCAGCCTCCAGGCCTGGGTCACCACCGCCTACCTCATCGTCGCGACGATCAGCACGCCGATCTACGGCAAGCTCTCAGACATCTTCGGACGTCGCCCGTTGTTCGTCTTTGCGATCGGTATCTTCGTCGTCGGCTCCATCCTGTCGTCGTTCTCGACCTCGATGGTGGAGCTCGCCGGCTTCCGCGCCCTGCAGGGCCTCGGCGCCGGTGGCCTCATGTCGATGCCGCTCGCGATCATGGGTGACATGCTCGCCCCGCGCGAGCGGGCGAAGTACCAGGGCTATTTCCTCGCGGTGTTCGGTGTCTCGAGCGTGCTCGGCCCGCTCATCGGCGGCCTGTTCGCTGGCACCGACCAGATTCTCTGGATTGCCGGCTGGCGCTGGGTCTTCCTGATCAACGTTCCGATCGGCATTGCGGCGCTCGCCATGGTGTTCAGGTTCCTTCACCTGCCCAAGATCCACGGCACATCCGTACGAATCGACTGGTGGGGTGCGACCGCCGTGATCGTCGCCCTCGTGCCGCTGCTGCTCGTCGCGGAGGAGGGGCAGACCTGGGGCTGGACCAGTCCGGCCGCTATCCTCTGCTACGTCGTCGGAATCGTGGGTGTCATCGCGTTCATCCTGATCGAGATCCGGATGAAGGACGACGCGCTCATCCCGATCAAGCTCTTCCACTCGCAGACGTTCTCGATGGCCACGATCATCGGTGTGCTCGTCGGCTTCGGCATGTTCGGCGCGATGATGACGCTTCCGCTGTACCTGCAGATCGTGCTCGGCGCGACTCCGACTGAGAGCGGCTTCCAGATGCTGCCGATGATCCTCGGTCTCATGATCGCGTCGATCGGCAGCGGTCTATTGATCGCCCGCAACGGCAAGTACCGGATGTTCCCCATCCTGGGCACCGGATTGATGGCGACTGGGTTCCTGTACCTCAGTTTTCTGAAGTACGACTCGCCGTTCCTGTTCGTGGCTGGCGGGATGCTGCTCATCGGCCTCGGCCTCGGTCAGCTCATGCAGACGCTCACCATCGCCAGCCAGAACTCGGTCGGCCTGCGAGACATGGGCGTGGCAACGAGCGCGTCAACGTTCTTCCGGCAGATCGGTGGAACCCTGGGCACCGCCGTCATGCTGTCCCTGCTGTTCACGATCATGCCGCTGAACATCCAGACCTCGTTGTCGGATACACCCACCCTGCGCAGTGCGCTGAACGCAGCGATGACGCCCACGGTGGCTACCGCACCTCAGAACAAGGCCATCATGGACTTGATCTACACGAAGATCGTCACCGGCGTGGAGAGTGGCGCACAGCAGGGCGCCCACGCGGCGGGAGTTCAGGCTCTCGTAGCACAGGGCGTACCGCAGGCGGAGGCCGACGCGAAGGTTCCTGGCCAGCCCCTCGACTTCTCGAACCCGAAGGTGCGCAGCCAGGTACTCGACAAGGCGGCGCCGCAGATCGCGAAGAAGCTCAGCGAAGCGAAGGGTGACTCGTCGGTCGGCGGAAGCAGCGCGATCAACGACACGTCCTTCCTCAAGGGTGCCGACGCTCGTCTGACGAAGCCGTTCCTCACCGGATTCACGCAATCGACCATCCTCATCTATTGGCTGGCATTCGGCGTCGTTTTGCTCGCCTTCGTGCTCGCACTCTTCTTCAAGACGCCGGCGCTGCGGGCCAAGTCCGCGCTGCAGGAGGCCGCGGATGATGCGCACGCGGCGAAGAAGAAGGCTGAAGCAGAAGCAGATGCAGATGCGGACGCCGGAGAAGACGAGGAATCACAGGACGAGCTCACCCTCGTTCCCTAGCGCGCACGTTGCGTGAGACGGGGTGGCGAACCACGCACCCCGTCTCCGGAGCGCCCGAGAGTGGGCGGTTAGTCTGGAGGGCATGACTGCCACCCCGGACGCGCCAATCGGACGACGAACTCTGCTGACCGCAGCCGCGGGAGGCGGGGTTCTCTTCCTCGCCGCCTGCAGCCAGTCATCTCCGAAGGCTGCCGCAGCATTACCGAAGTCGTCGCCGACGCCCGCTGTGCCCGCCGTCACGGGCGTCAGCCCGGCATCCGGTTCGCTGTCTGGCGGCACCACCGTGACCATCACGGGCAAGAACCTGCGCGGGGCCAGCACCATCGTCTTCGGCTCTGGCGAGCCGCTTCAACTGACTGCCGTGAGCGACACCGAGGCGACCGTCACGTCGCCGCCGTCGGTCGATTACGCTGCGGTCTCCGTGCCACTTCAGCTACTCGGCCCCGCGGGCCAGCGAATCGACACCGCCCAGAACTATGAATTCGCCGCGGTGACGCCGGTCGACAAGCAGATGCTCTACGCGTTCACGTACTGGAAGAACTACAACACGGCCGAGTGGGGTGTCTTCACCGGCAACGACTGCGGCAACTTCGTGAACCAGACACTCGTGCAGCGCGGGTGGAAGCAGTCCCGCGCCTGGTACAGCAACTACGCCACGACCGGAGCATTCAGCCTGAGCTGGGTGCGCGGCACCCCGATGTTCAACTACCTCAGTTCGCGGCCGGATGTCACCCACTACTCGGTCGACCAGCGCGACAAGGTGAAGGTGGGCGATGTCGTGATGTTCGACTGGGACCCGCAGAAGCACGATGGTGTCGACCACACGATGGTGGTGTCGCGGGTGGACAAGAACGCGGATGGCACCATCGCCATCAAGCTCGTCGGCCACACGGTGGATGCGCAGTATCGCGATCTTGACACGGCCATCACCGTGGAGCACCCGGGTGGCACGGCCCACTTCTTCAGCATCGCATCCTGAGTCGGCTGCTTCCGCCGAAAAGGACATAGACCCAGAAACCACTCAGGCCCCGCAATCATGAGGATTGCGGGGCCTGAACTGTGGTGCGCCCGGAGGGATTTGAACCCCCGGCCTATTGATCCGTAGTCAATTGCTCTATCCGCTGAGCTACGGGCGCAACTGTCGGGCGAAACCCAACCAGATGACTATACCAGCGGTTGAGAGCCCCGCGACTCACGCGGCTCAGTCCCGGAAGAGCGCAGCGCCGCATCCGCTAAGTTGCCGAGAACCGTTCCCCTGGACGCCAAGCGAGAGTTAAGTGGATGACACGGGAACGACCAGGAGGGCGCGCACCATGTCATTCATCACCGTCGGCCAGGAGAACACCACCGACATCGAGCTGTTCTATGAGGACCACGGCAGCGGCCAACCCGTTGTGCTCATCCACGGTTATCCGCTCGACGGTCGCTCCTGGGAGCGCCAGACCTCCGCACTGCTTACGGCCGGCTATCGGGTCATCACCTATGACCGACGCGGCTTCGGGCAGTCCAGCCAGCCCACCATCGGCTACGACTACGACACCTTCGCCGCGGACCTGGACACGGTGCTCGAGACTCTCGACCTGCACGACGTCGTGCTCGTGGGCTTCTCGATGGGCACGGGGGAGGTCGCGCGCTACCTGGGCACCTACGGCTCAGCGCGCATCGCAAAGGCCGCATTCCTCGCCTCCCTGGAGCCGTTTCTCCTCCAGGCCGACGACAACCCTCAGGGGCTGCCGCACGCCGTGTTCCACGACATGTTCGAGACAGCGGCCGCGGATCGCTTCGCCTGGTTCGACGGTTTCTTCGCAAACTTCTACAACACGGATGACACCCTCGGCACGCGCATCAGCGAGGCCGCCCTGCGCAACAGCTGGAACGTTGCGGCAGGGTCGTCGTGGTTCGCGGATGCTGCCGTCGTGCCGACCTGGCACGAAGACTTCCGGGCGGACATCCGGAAGATCGACGTGCCAGTGTTGATCGTTCACGGAACCGCAGACAACATCCTGCCGATCGACCTGACCGGCAGGCCGTTCTCGAAACTCCTACCGGAGGCGGACTACGTCGAGATCGAGGGCGCACCCCACGGCCTGCTCTGGACCTACGCGAAAGAGGTCAATGAGGCCCTGTTCGCCTTCCTCAAAAAGTAAGGCGCCGAGAACCAGAAACGCCGCGCCCAAGCGGACCGGGCGGCCAAACTCCTGTCTTAGGTCGAGGAGTCGGCGATGTCCCCCAGTAGAACACAAGCGCGGGCGATCACTATCTGATCCTCGGGGTTGAGCCCTCGGAGGTGTGCGTCGAGCCAGGCGTTGCGTTTGTCGCGGGCGTATATGGCATATTCAGCGCCTTCTGGAGTGGTGCTGAAGAGCACCTTACGGCGGTCGTTCGGATCGGGACTACGGATCGCATAACCCGCCGCGGCGAGCCGATTCACGCTTTGACTCATCGACGCGGGGGC
>Ga0207667_10004501_pt1 | contig 17076 bp, 7 predicted proteins | sample KBSCornC52_FD_184301 | JGI IMG/M metagenome (GOLD analysis project Ga0207667, IMG submission 184301) | Corn rhizosphere microbial communities from Kellogg Biological Station, Michigan, USA - KBS Corn C5-2 (SPAdes) (version 2) | ecosystem: Host-associated > Plants > Roots > Rhizosphere > Soil ...
ACGAAGGATCGCGTCGACGCCGTCTTGAGCGAGTTGCACCTGCCCAAGCGCAGCCCGGTCAAGCCTTCGATTGAGCAGCGCCGCGCGCGCGATTGCCGGCAATACGTTTCGCACTGCACGCGCGGCCGTCGCTTCAAGCTCCAGCGCTGCCGTAAATGATCTCGCCGAGATTGCGTGGCCCTCAAGCGCTCGTGCGGCAGCGCGGTTCTCGGCTACCTCCACTTTGACAGGCATCTTCTCGCGCGCTATGCGCTTGTCGGCCAGCGGAGCGTCCTGCCCAATCATCGCCGTTCGCCCACTCAACGTCACCGCTCGGACGTCCGTCCGGGCCGCGCTTGGCAACAGCGCAAGCGCTCGACGACAAACCTCGACGACTTCGCCGTGCGGATCTTTCTGCGTGTCCTCGTCGAAGAAGAGCCAGTCGGCGGTCACGACCGCCGTGTCTGCGTCGTAGGAGACGTCGAGGAGCCAGGGCGTCGCGTCCTTGAGCTTCTTGAGTTGTTGGTCGATTCCGACAGACTCGACGACGCGAATGGCGAGTTCGGGATCGTAGACCCGAAGAGATTCCAAGAAGAGCACCGCCCCATCGACACTCGCCTCGGGCAAAGAATTCACGATCGCTGTCTCTACGTCGACCCCAAACTCGGGAGAACCATCACCACGAAGGGACGCAATCAGATCCCGAAGCGGTTCCTCTCCGATACCCGACGCGGCCGCTGACTCTGCGATCCATTCGCGGAATGGCTTGGCCGCCAGGATTTGGAAGCCAGTTGAAATGTCGGGTTCGAGCGAGGACTCGCGCAGGAGACGAACGCCATCGGCTACCTCGGGTTTCAGCATTGCCAGGAACTCATCGGTGGTCTCGATCTTCGCCAGGCCGAGGGCGATTCCCAGGTTGCCGTCGGCCACCCCTGCCTGAGCCAGGAGCTCGTGCCACTCGCGAGCGCGCCTGCCCAGGGCAGACAAACGGAACGCGCCCATCGCTTCAGACAAGAGTGGGAGATCTCGCTCAGAGGTCGCGCGTTCCACCCCTGATTTCAGCAGTTCGGCATCGCACTCGAAGTCGGCAAATGACCGCCTCAGGAATCGTCCGAACTGCGACGGCTCGACCACACTCGCGGCTTGACGGAGCAGGTCAAGTTGGTCGAGCGAATTCGCCGCTCGAGCGATTGCCCCCGACCTCAGCTCATGGAGCGCAGCCAGTTGACCGCCCTCGCCGACAATCAGATGCTCGTCCGCAAGTCTGCGGCAGGCAGTTTGAAACTCCACAGCGTCGATCCCAAGGGCAGCTGCGACGCTTGATCCGGTCAGCGAGACTCCGTACTGGTTGGCGCTCGCGACGAGCTTCAGAATGCGAAGTTCATCCCGCCGCGAAGGATCGCGTTCGCGCTCCTTGACTTGTCCTCCGACCACTGCTTCCAGACGATCACCGTCGATAAGAACGCTTAAGAACTCCAGCAGCAGCCCCCGCCCTCGCTCGGCGGCTTCGCGCCAACCTTCGTCAACAGCCAATCCATGGTCTCTTGCTCGAGCCCAGAGTGCTTCCGCAAATTCATCATCGAGCCCAGGCCGGACTGCCGCGATCGTCGCCAGAGTGGGTACAGGAAACCTGTCCTCTTCTCGAACCGTGACCAGTACTTGGACGTGGCTCTCACGCAGGAGGGTCCGGAGAAGCTTTTCGAGCATCTGCGGTTCGTGGCGGCCGGCGTTATCGATCAATACGCCAACCGGTGAGTTTGCAGTCGGTCGAAGCGCGCGTACGCGACCGATTGCGAGAGTGGCCGCATCGTTGTCGAGGTCCATCGGGTTGAGTTCCAGCAACTCCTGCCACCGCACCTGATGCCGCAAGTCGAACGCGCTCAGGAGTGCCAGACCGCTCTTGCCCGACCCACTCGGGCCAGCGATAGCCGTTATCGCGTTTCTCCGTAGGCCCTCGATGACTACGTCAGCGAGGTGGGGACGGGGAATGAGCTGGGAGGCGAAAGCGGCGGACGCTGTACCGGAGGCCGCTCGGAACAGATCCCTCTCGTCTGCCGTTCGGTTCCAGTCAACACCTCGAAGGATTCCGAGTTCGACCGCCCTTCCGAGTTGACCGATGTCGATCGTCTCAACGACTGCGTCGTGCATCTGTTGCACATCGGCTACCGACACCACTGCGGGGCGATCGGGTGTCCGTGAGAAGTTGTCGTCGCTGGCTTTTCCGACCGCATCTTGCACAGCAGCGACGACCAGCTCTGCCGCTGCATCGGGCAAACCTGCGTGCGACACGACAAGACCAACCGCCGTAGACCACGGGTCTCGGAGAAGACGCACATCGACAAGCCGAGCAATTTCCTCGATGTCGGATTCGGACAGTTCGCGTGACTCGGCGACATCTCTGACCAACTCCCCTACTTCCGCGGGTGAAGGTTCGCCGCCCACGTCGGCAATGCTCACGCCGTCCGCAGGCAACTCGATCACCAGTGTCGACGGGCCGAACGCGTCCGTGTCCCGTCTCCTCATGTGGTCTGCGAGAACGTCGGCGACTAGGGAGCGCAGATCGGCCCGCGTGTATGGGCCCGAACCTGCACGACGCGATTTGATCTGCAGGTGCAAGATTCCACCGTCGACGTGGATTGAGAAGTCGTCAAATCCCTCGGGCACAAGTCGAAAACCAGGACTCTGGGGGTTGACCCAGGCGTCGATCGCTATGGCGGTGCCAGCGGCGTCCTGAAATCGGAACCCTCGCCCGGCGCGCGCTCCGGCGCGTGATCGATGCCAGAGTTCCGCCGACGTCAATTGTGATTCCTGCGGTTGCGGAGCGGCAGGTGATTGTCTGGAAGCGGCACGCTGCCGGCGCGCCGCTTCTCCCTCGGAACGAGATCGGCCTGCGCGCGCCACGAGACGAAGGTATCGTCGCGAGCTTGAACACAGAAGCCCTCGGGATTCTGTGTGTTGTGGGACCACCCCTCATGCCACTTCATTCTCAATGAATCGGTCGTGACGGGGACGCCGGGGGGACACGCGAAATTGAACGGGAGAGTCGGTCGCCCGGCGATCAGCGGCCTGATCAGGGCCTTTTGGAGAGCCACCTGTCAGAATCGAACTGACGACCTATTCATTACGAGACCCCCGACTGCGCTCAGAATCTGCGCCTCACGCGATGAGAGCCTTGCTGGGCGCACCCCGAGTTGCAGGATTGTCATCCCGGGGGGGGACGCCCGGGGGACGCGAAACTGGACGAGGTTCCGCGTGACTGCTGGGCTCGTTCAACAATTTTTCGTCAGTCCGGCATCCGCCAGCTCAATGACCCACGCTGTCGAAATCCAGCTGCAGGCCAGCGGCGTACGAAGAGCCCTGGACCTCATTGGCTCAGGGCTCCTCATCGCTGCTGAGTCCTGTGAATCTACTGAAGGCTCACGGCGTCAACGAAAGCCGTGTTGTCTCCCGCGTTGGTTCCCCGGAACTCCAATACGTGGCTTCCCGCGCTCGTGGTGAAACTGGGCGTGGTGAACGTCTGGAACGTCCCACTCGACGGCGAGAAGGATGTGCTGTTGATCTTCGTGCCGTCCACATAGAAGTCGAGCTGCTGCACGCCGCCATTGTTGGTGCGTCTGGCCGCGCTGAAACTCACCGTGTGCGATCCGGCAGACATGTTCAGCGTCTGCTTGACCGAGTCGGTGCCCTGAACGAATGCGGTCTGCTGACCTTCCGGCGCTCCTTGTGAACCGCTGAAGGCGCTGAGGTTCCGCTGGACTCCCGTCGATCCCGTGAAGACCCACGCGCCGGCCGGGTTGTAGGTGTAGAAGTCGGCGGAAGGATCCTCGAAGCCGGCGGCGGACAGCCTGTCGGTGTAGAGCGCTCCGGAACCCGTCAGCGTGACGCTGTCGATGCTCGTTGGGCCGGACACGGTGATCGGGTCGACTCTGATTTGCCTAATGGTGCCGGCCCAGGCTGCGTTCGCAGCCATGTTGACGCTGTAGTTCGTGTATCCGCTCGACGCGGCGACGGTGAAGGCGACCGACTTGGTCTCGTTCCATGTCGTATCGGCGCCAGTCACGAAGTAGATCTTCCCCGAGGTGTCGGTCGTTCCGTTGTTCATCCTCACGGTGATTGTCGGCACGGCCGATGCGTTCACCTGCAGCTTGTCGGGCGAGAAGGCGCGCGGATCATTGCCGGTCGAGGTGAGGTTCAGCGAGTTGAGATCGGTTCCCGTCGCGGTCGAGGTGGTGGCGCCGAACACCGACCAGCCCTCCTCTTGGCCCCCGTTGAACCCCCAGCTGTACGCCTGGGTGGAGTTGGCCGTGTAGGACACGCTGGGAGTCCAGCTGGCCTTGTCGTACGAGGAGTCGCCGTTGTTGTTCGTCTCGAATCGGATCACATCCCCTGCGCTGACCGAGACACCGTCCAGGGCGTAACCGACGCCCGTGTACTCGTCCCCGGCGGCGATGAGCTGGGTGCCCGTCGCCGGCCAGATCTGCGTGCCGTTCTTGGTGATGCGTGCCAGCACGCCGTTGCCGCCCGCGGCGTTGTCGGACTTGAGGATCCGGCCGCGGAGGCTCACGGTGCCACTGGCCGGCGCGGTCCAGGCGCGAGCCACCCAGCCGGAGGTCGTGTCGGGATGCTGGTCGAATTGGGTGATCTCGGGCACGGATTGCCCGGAAGGCGTCCACTTCTTCGCTGCACTGTCGTACACCAGGTTGGAGTAGCTCGAACCGTTGAAGCTCTGGTAGCTCCACCCGTTCTGCCCCTGAACTCCGGAGAAGTCGGCAGCGGCGAAGAACACGTTCCCAGATCCGTTCGACAGCGTCTGGTTGTTGACCGTTGAAAAGCCGCCGAATCCGAACCCCTGATCATAGAAGAGGTTGGTGTTGACGTTGATGTTGTCGCGCATCGTTCCGCTGATGGATGCGCCACCCGCACCGTTCAGCACGAGGAGAGGCGCATAACCCTTCGCCACACCGTTGTTGATGAACACGTTCGCGGACGATTCGTTGTTGGTCGAGTAGTCGCCGGTGCGGCCGCCCAGCTTGAGGAACGACATCGCCGATCCCGCCGTGTTCTCGAAGAGCGAGTCCCGGGCACGCACGTTGTTGTTGAAGATCTCGAAGTCCAATGCATCCTCATCGTTCGCGCCGGTGTCGAGAACGTTGCTGAAGACCGAGTTCACGACCGAGACGTCTTCCAGGTGCCCGAGGATGACCACGGTCGTTCCCGAGGCGTTGAAGCAGGGGGCCTCGTTGTTGAAGTTCGAGTTCATCACTACCGCGTGCTTGACGGTGAACAGGCGCAGGGCCTCGTCGCATCCCCAGTTGTCGTCGTGACTGGCGAGGTGATCGATCACCACGTCCTGCACCATGTTGGCCCCGGCACCGCCGCTTCCGCCCACGTTCGACTGGACCTGCTCCGACTCCGGTCCGAGCATGTCGATGCCGACCGTGTCGAAGTTGTGATCACCCGTGACGTTGTCGATCCTCACGCCACGAAGAAAGGAGTCCGTCGACGAGAATGTCGTGTACTTGCCGGTGATCTGGATGCCCGAGGAGTTCCGAACGTTGTCAGCGTCCGCGCTGGCGATATGGGTGCTCGTCGAGCCGTTCGTGTAGAAGATGATGCCCTTGATGTCGTGCACGTACACGTTGCTGATGTTGAGCCCGTTGTGACCGATGGTGTCGTAGTAGGCGAGCAGCCCCGAGGCGGCGTGCGAGATTTCGAGGTTGCTGAAGCTCCAGTAGTCGCCGTCGACCAGCTTGATGCCTCGGTCATCCACCGAATCATTGCGCTGGATCTTGGGGTTGGCACCGCTTCCGTATGCGGTCACGCTGATCGGGCTGGCTGAGGTTCCCGAGCCGGACAGATTCATCTGCTGGTTCCAGGTCGCCCCCCGCGCCAACAGGATGCTGTCGCCGGCGCCGAAGGCACCGTGTCTGTTGATCGGGCCGAATGTGCACCAGGGCTGGGTGATCGTCGCCGAGCCCCCGTCACTGCAGTTGGAGCCGGACTGGTTATTCACGTAGAAGGCGGTATTGGTGGCCGCCGCCGGTGACGCGAAGACGACCACGCTGGCCGCGGCGAGGGCGACAGTCGTCGCCAGCACCAGGAAGGTTCTTTTCATTGCATCCTCTATTCACCGTTGAACTGGAAATGGGGATCTGACGGTCGCATCGAGTACCTCGACGCTGGTGGCGAACTGGTGGAAGCCCGAACCGACATGAGTCTCGATGTCGCCGAAGCGCACGTCGGCGGAGGTTCCCGGCGGCACGAGAACCGCGAGCCGGGCGTCCTCCTGGTCGACCTCCCACGCGACCTCGACTCGGCCGCGCGGTGACTCGAACCAGGTCGACACCGGCCCGAGCTCGGACATGACGAGCGGGGCAATGCGGAGGGTGCGGAATCCGGCGGAGCCCTCCGCCTGGCCGATGCCCCCGATCGACCGGTAGAGCCACTCGCCGACGGATCCGAGCGAGTAGTGGTTGAAGGAGTTCATCTCGATGGATTGGAAGCCGGCGCTCTCGGTCCAGCCGTCCCAGCGCTCCCAGATCGTGGTGGCGCCCCGGTCGATCGAGTAGCCCCACGAGGGGAACTCGCGCTGGAGGAGGATTGCCACTGCCAGGTCCGGTCTGCCGATCCGCTCGAGCACCGGGCAGAGCAGGTTGACTCCGAGAAAGCCGGTGGTGAGTCGTCGCCCGGTCTTCTCGACCTCGACGACGAGGTGATCCGCGGCGCGCACGCGGCGCTCTTCGGGCAGCAGGTCCCAGGCGAGGGCGAACAGATAGCTGCTCTGGGTGCGTCCGTGCACGTGGTCGTCCTCGTCGACGAACCTGTCGACGAAGAGCTCGCGAAGCTGCCGACCCGAGGCTCGGTAGCGCTCCACGTCGTCGTCGAATCCCAGCACCGATGCCGCCTGGGCGAGCAGGTCGACCGAGCGGATGCGATACGCAGCCGCCACCACGGCTTTCGGCGTCTCGGCGCCGGAGGAAAGCCAGTCGCCGTAGTTGTTCCCTAGGGCCGATTCCCAGAGCGTTCCGGGGTTACTCGCCCCGACGTACTCGACCCACCCCCGCATGTGCGGGTAGTTCCGCGCGAGCAGCTCGCGGTCCGCGTATGTCTCGTACAGTGTCCAGGGCACGATGACCATTGCGTCGCCCCACCCGGGCGCGGCCACGTCGAAGTTGTGCGATGTCGGGGGCACGGGCGCGACATCCGGAACTCTGCCCGAGGGGTCCTGGCTCGCCGCGAGATCGCGAAGCCAACGATCGAGGAAGGCGTGCACATCGTTGTTGTAGATCGCCGTGGGGGCGAAGACCTGTGTGTCGGCGGTCCAGCCGAGACGCTCATCGCGCTGCGGGCAGTCGGTGGGAACCGCGACGTAGTTGCCGCGCTGACCCCACAGGATGTTGGAGTGCAGTTGGTTGACAAGATCATTGCCGGTCGACAGCCCGCCCGTGGTCGGGGTGTCGGAGCCGAGGACGATCGCAACCGCATCGGCGAGCCGCAGTTCGCCGATCAGACCGCGCAGTTCGAGATAGCGGAAGCCGTGAAGGGCGAACAACGGCTCGAACTCCTGGAGCACTGCGCCCGTCGTGACGACGACATCGCGCGACTCGGCGGTGCGCAGATTCGCGGTGTACACCGAGCCGCCGTCGAGCATCTCGCCGTGAAGCAGTTCAACGACGCGGCCCGCAGGTTGGCCTCGCAGCTGCAGCCGCACCCGTCCCACGAGGTTCTGGCCGAAGTCGACGATGTGGTGCCCCGAGCCGGTCTGAGAGAGTCGGATGGCGGGCATCTCGACGAGGGCGCGCACCGGTTCCGCGAGCTGGCCCGAGAGCGTGCCGGTGCCGGTGCCGGCTTCGACAACGGGCCGCCAGGCGCTGTCGTCGAAGCCGGCTGCGGTCCATAGCCCGCTGTCACGACCGGGGTCGTGATATTCACCCATCAGGAGGTCCGACATCACGATGACGCCGGCGCTCTCCTTCCAGCCGGCACCGGTCGCCACCACGCGCGAGGTGCCGTCGTCGAACTCGAGGTGGAGCTCGGCGATGAATTCTGTGCGCGCGCCGTACTGATCGGCCTGGCGGCGCGTGTTGTACCCGAGGTAGCCGCTCCACCAGCCGTCGGCCACGACGGCCGCCAGTGCATTGCGGCCCGGCTCCAGCAATGCGGTCACGTCGTATGCCTGGTATTCCAGCCGCGACTCGTAACGGGTCCACCCTGGTGTCAATTCGTCGTTACCGACCCGCCGGCCGTTGATCCATGCCCGGTAGACGCCGCGCGCCGACACGTAGAGGCGCGCGCGGCGCACTGTGCGCTCCTCGTCGAAGGCGCGCCGGAACTGGGAGGGCGGCGACGAGTACATGGTGCGGAACGAACGCGGAATCGTCGCTCCAACCACGGGCGGGGACTCTCCGCCATCCGAAACCCGAAGGCGCGAATCGCGGGTGATCCAAACCGCCGTCCATGCCGCGGGGTCGCGCACTCCGGTTTCGAAGCGCCCGACGGCCGTGCCCGCGGAACGCGCGCCCTCGACCGACACGATCCAGCGGTATGACGCGCGCGCCCCGAGCGCATCACCCTCATACGCGACAGCGGTGTCCGAAGCAGGAACCACCGCATCCCACACCACCGTGGTCGCGCCGTCGATGTGCATGCGCTCGACCGTGATGTGCGTCCGCACCGGATCGTCGCCCGCGATCTCGGAGCCGAGTCGCCACGAGAACACCGGATTCGCGGAGTCGATCTCGAGGGGCTCGGGTCGGCCATCGGTCATAAGGTCGTAGACGTTCATCCTTTGACGCCGCCGCCGATCGTGAGCGATTGGATGAACGAGCGTTGCGCCACCACGAAGGCGATGTACACCGGCAGCGCCGTGAGCACCATCGCGCCGAACACAGGGGCGTAGCCGTAGATGAACTTCTTCGCTCCGAGATCGGCGATGCCGATCGGAAGGGTGAACAGTTCGGGGCTGTGGATCGACACCAAGGCGTAGATGTACTCGTTCCACGCCGCCATGAAGGCGAGCACCGCCACCGTGGCGGCGGCCGGGCCGATCAGAGGCAGCATCACCATGCGAAAGGTCTGCCACGGTGAAGCGCGGTCGATCGAGGCCGCCTCGACGAACGAATCCGGGATGGCGTCGAAGTGGGTCTTCATCAGATACACGCCGATCGGCAGTGTGCCCGCCACATAGGGGCCGATGAGCCCGACGTAGCTGTTGAGGATGCCCAGGTCGCGCGAGATCAGGAAGACCGGGAGCAGGAGCACCGGCGCAGGCACGACGAGCACGCCGAGGAAGGTGGCGAAGACCGCGTTGCTTCCCGGAAAGCGTAGGCGCGAGAACGCATAGCCCGCTCCTGCGCAGCAGACCACCGAGAGAACGACCACGCTCAAGGTCACCAACAGGCTGTTGAGGAAATACTGGGCGAGGGGCGTCGTCTGGAACGCGGTTAGGTAGCCGTTGAGGTTCGGGCTGGCCGGGAGCCCCCACGGGCTGCGCAGGATCTCGCCGTCCTGCCGGAAGGACTGGATCACCAGCCACACGAGCGGGTAGATCGAGATCACCCCATAGCCCCAGAGCACCCAACTGGCCGCCCGCGGGACGCGACGCCGGAGGCGGGTGCGCGACCGGACGATGGTGTCAGCCATGGTTCGCCTTCTCCCTGAATGCCGCTCGGCGGGAGAAGAGCCGAGGCAGCAGGGCGAGGGCGACCAGCACCGCTCCGATGACAATGCCCACGGCATTGGCGTAGCCGTACTCGTTGTTGATGAAGCCCTGCACGAAGACGTAGAGGGTGGCGATCGTGGTCGAGTTGATCGGCCCGCCGCGAGTCAGCAGGTAGACCAGGTCGAAAGATCGGAACAGCTGAACGCTCAGTACTACCGCCACGAGCACGATGGTCGGCCGCACCATGGGCAGCACGATGCGCGTCATCCTGGTGAAGGTTCCCGCGCCGTCGATCTCCGCCGCCTCCAGCACCTCATGATCGAGAGCGATCAGCGCCCCGAAGATGAGCAGCATCGCGAAGGGCACGGTGACCCAGACCTGCACGAGCGAGACCGTGCCAAGAGCCGTACCCTCGCCGGTCAGCCAGGGCCCGGCGAGGGCGTTCAGATGCACGGCGCGCAGCGCCGCGTTCACGAGGCCGTTCTCCGGCTCGAGCATGAACTGCCACAGCAGCGCCGTGACTACCACCGGCATGATGTACGGCACCATCAGCAGCACCTGGAGTGCGCGCCATCCCCGAATCTTCATGTACAAGAAGTAGGCCAGGACGAATCCGATTGTGATGGAGGCGACGACCACGATCACGGCGAAGATGATGTTGCGGCCGAGCGCCGCGTAGAGATCCGGATCCTGGATCGCACGGACGTAGTTGTCAGCGCCGACCGGAGTCTTGTCCCCGTACCCGGACGCGCTCGTCGTGCTGTAGCCGATGCCCGTGATGATCGGCCAGATCAGGAAGAGGAACAGCAAGGCGATCGCCGGAGCGGCGAACAGCAGACCGAGTAGACGGGATCGCCGTCGCTCGGAAGCTATCCGTGACATGTCGCTCCTTCGCGAACGGGGGTGGACGGGCGTCGGTGGGCGATCCCAGATGGATCGCCCACCGACGGAGCTCGCTACTTCTGGAAGAGGCCTTCAGTCTGCTGAGCAGCCTGCTCGGGGGTGATCTTTCCCAGAACCAGGTTGGGGAAGATCTCCGTCGAGTATGTGGTGTATCCCGCGGTCGAGAAGTTCGGCAGGTAGGTCGACGAATCGGTGAAGCCGTGACCGGCCGCCTCGAGGTACGCCGCCATGAGCGGGTTGCCGGAACTCAGGTTGATGTCGAGGCTCGGAATGGTGAACTGGCTCGACGCGAGATCCGTCTCGACCTTGGTCGAGGTGAGGTACTTCGCGAAAGCGACGGCCGCGGAGAGGTTCTTCGAGGCCTTGTTGACGACGAGCACATTGGCGTTGCCGCCACCGAGAATCCGGTTCGGGTCCTTACCGTCGAGCGCCGGCAGAACGTAGGTCCCGAGCTTGAAGTCGGCCCCCTTGACGACGCTCGCGAGGAAGTTCTCGGGAACGCTGACGAACTGCGCGGTCTTCTTCTGCAGGAACAGCGACGTCTCGGCTGCGATGTCCGTCGTGACCTGACTGTCGGTCCAGCAGCCGGCCTTCGCCATCTTCTGGACGATTTGGAAGCCCTTGATGTAGTTCGGATCGGAGACCGAGAAGTCCGCTACTTTCTCGCCGTTCATGGTCTGGTCCCAGGCGAGGGAGGTCCACCAGGTGCCCCACACCGCACCCGTCAGCGACATCGGGATGTATCCCGCGTCCTTCAGCGCCGTGCAGTTCGAGAGCAACTCGGCGAAGGTCGTCGGAACCTTGATCCCCACCTTGTCGAAGATGTCCTTGTTGTAGATGGATGCGACGCTGATCGCGTTGAACGGAACGCCCCAGGTCTCGCCCTTCGACGTGTCGAGGGTGGCATTGGCGCCCTTGAGGAGCGAGGCGTTGAAGCTGCCGCCCCAGGTCTTCGCCTTGCCGTCGTATGGCGCGGTAGCCAACGCGTCCTTGAGGTTGTAGAGCTGGCCGGCCTTCTGGAGGTCGACGAGCGACGCGTTCTGGGCGGCGAAGACGTCGGGCAGGTCACCGCTCGATGCGAGGGCCTGCAGTTTGGTCGGGTACGTGTCGATCGCCGTGAAGTCGAGCTTCACCTTGACGTTCGGATACTCCTTGGAGAAGCCGTCGACGAGCTTCTGATTGGCGTAGGCCCACCACGTACTGAACGTGATGCTCCCCTTGATCTGAGTCGGGTCGGTGGTCAACCCCGAGCTAGTGGTGCTCGTGGATGTCGAGCATCCCGCGAGGGCGAGTCCGGCGACCGTGACGATCGCCAGCGCCGCTGCTGCACGGGAGCGCTTGAACTGAAACTTCATCGTTTCTCCTTGTTCGTGGGGGTGATGCAGAACACTAATGGGTGTTGAACGCATATTAGAACGATTCAATCGAAAACGGCAAGTCGATTTGTAGGATGATGGCGGAAGCAGAGATTTCGGCACTTGAAGCGTTACAAGCCGAGGCACACATCGCCTCGGTGAGAGGGAGGGGCAGCGATGTCGCAGACCGGTCTTCGGCAGGTCGCCACGCACGCTGGGGTCTCACCGGCCACCGTGTCCAACTACCTCAACCACCCCGACAAGCTTGCCGCCGCCACTGCGGAGCGTATCCGCTCGGCCATCAGCGAGCTCGGCTACGTGGGCAACTCCGCGGCGCGGGCACTCCGCGTTGGCGAATCCGACACCATCGGCCACCTCACCTTCGAAGTCGGCAACCCGTTCTTCTTCGACTTCTCCAAAGGCGTGCAGGATCGAGCGGCCGAGTCAGGCTACTCGGTGCTGATCGCCAACACCGCTGGCTCGAGCGAGCGTGAGGAGCGCTTCTTCGACCTCTTCGAAGCCCAGCGGATCAAAGGGCTCCTGCTCTCGCCGCTCAAGGACTCAACGCGACGACTCAACGGGCTGCGTCAGCGCGGCATCCCGATCGTTCTCATCGACACGCACCGGGATGGCGTTGAATGCTCGTCGGTCTCGGTCGACGATGTCGAAGGCGGGCGCCTCGCCGTCGACCACCTCATCCAGCTCGGCCGCAAGCGCATCATGTTCGTCGGCGGCCCTCTCGACCTCGACAGCGTCGCCGACCGGCTCAAGGGCGCCCGCCGAGCGGCACGCGCCGCGCCGGATGTCGAGTTCGAGGTCTTCGAGATCGACGACCGCACGATCAAGGCGGGTCGTGATTCGGCGGCCCAGCTGCTCGAACGCAGGAGGCCCATGCCCGACGCGATCTTCGCCGCGAACGACCTCGTGGCCGTCGGCATGCTGCACGTGCTGCTGCGCTCCGGTCGGGTGCGCGTTCCCGAGGATGTCGCGATCGTGGGCTACGACGACATCGACTTCGCGGCCGAGGCGATCGTGCCGCTCACCTCGGTCCGCAGGCCGGGCGAGCTGTTCGGCCGCACGGCGCTCGACCTCCTGCATCGCCAGATCACGACGGGCGGAGCGCCGGAGCGCGTGGTCTTCCAACCGACGCTGGTTCCCCGGCGCAGCACTCTCGGCGACCAGAGCACCGACATCGACGCCAAAGAAGAGGCATGACCGACGCGCCGCCCCGGCGGCTCAGCCCCTCCGCTTCCGATGTCGTCCTCCGTCACGGCGAGCGGCGCTTCGGAGATCAGCTCGGCGCCAGGGACGTCTGGGTGTTCGAGAACGCCGGGCGGTACTTCATGCACTATGACGCAGCCGGCGACCGGGGCTGGCTGGCGGCACTGGCGACGAGCGACGACGGAATCACCTGGACGAAGCACGGCCCGATCCTGGACCTCGGCGATCCGGGCGAACCGGATTCGGCGTCGGCCAGCTACGGCACCACCTACTTCGACGGGCATCGCTGGCACATGTTCTATCTGGGGACCCCGAACTCCAGTTCCGACGGACTCAAGACGCCGTCGTTCCCGTACATGACGCTGAAGGCCGAAGCCGTCTCACCCGTAGGCCCGTGGCAGAAACGCCCCGACGTTGTTCCCTTCATGACCGTCGACGGCACGTGGTACTCAGACACCGCGAGCCCTGGACAGGTGCTCCAGGTCGATGGGGGCTACATCATGATCTTCTCGGGGTCCGCCACTGACGCCTCGGGCAACATCCTGCGCACACTGGGGATCGCGCGCACCGCCGACCTCGACTCCGCCTGGACCATCGATCCCGAGCCCCTGCTCCCCGCCACCGAGCAGATCGAGAACTCCTCGCTGTACTGGGATGCCGCAGACGGCCTCTGGTACCTGTTCACCAATCACGTGGCGGAGGCCCGCGATGTCGCGCCGGTGCAACCGCAGAACAGCACGGAGTACACCGACGCCGTGTGGGTCTACTGGTCGCCCGACCCCACCCGGTTCAGCGTCGACGATCGAGCCGTCGTGCTCGATGCGCAGAGCTCACCCTGGTCGCCGCGCGTGATCGGCCTGCCCAGCGTGCTCGAGATCGACGGCCGACTTGCGGTCTACTACGACGGGTGCGTCGACGACACCATCGGCCATGGCGGCCGCGATATCGGCGTCGCGTGGTTGGAGCTGCCGATCTCGTCGAACCTGCCTAACGGACCGAGTCGGGCACTGGGATGATCCTGAAACGGTGCCGTTGAGTGACCCGGATCCGCAGTCGGCCTCGCGAGTCAACCATTCCGCTGGCTCGCACCGATGATCATCGCTCGCAGGGTCGCGGGGGGAAGCTTTGGCGATCGATCGGCATGGACGAGTCCGTTTGATTCCTGGAGCGTATCGGCGAACTGCGTGTAGCAGAACCCCGCGACGATCGGCGAGCTCAGAACAGCCTCGAACAGAGCGCCGAGTGCCTGTGCGAACTCCTCATCGGATCCGACGACGGAGTAGCCCCAGGTGTTCTGGCCCGCGAAGGAGATCCCACCGAACTCCGAAATGATGAGTGGGGCGAGGCCCAGGTCGAATCGTTCGAGCTGTCGATCCGACACGACAGGGCTGCGCCCGGCCGGACCTTGCCCTCGCAGAAGGTGGGCGACCGACTCGGCGTCCGCGTATCGCCGACGAATCAGGCCGGGGTCGGACGCGTACTCGTGGAGCGTCATCAGGTCGCTTTCGACGTGTTCCCATCCGTCATTTGAGACGACCGGACGGGACGGGTCGAGCGCCCGGGTGAGCGAGGTGATCGCCTGCACGAACTCTCGCTGCGGTTGCGACACGGCGATGTCCTGAACACCCCAGCTCTCGTTCATCGGCACCCAGGTCACGATCGATGGATGGTTGCGATATTGGGTGACGATCTCTTGCCACTCGGAAATAAGGAGCCGCGCAGCTCGAGGGCTGAATGCGTAGGCCGCGGCGGACTCCCCCCAGATCAACAACCCGAGCCGGTCCGCCCAGAACAGCATCCGCGGGTCCTCCGTCTTCTGATGGATCCGCGCTGCGTTGAATCCGAGTTCGCGGATGGCCTCGATCTCTGCCCGGTAGTGAGCAGGGCTCGGCGCCGTCAGGTGACTCTCATCCCACCATCCCTGCTCGAGCACCGCGCGGATGAAGTAGGGGAGACCGTTGAGCTTGAAGGCACCAGCGCCGACCGTTGCCGAGCGGATGCCGAAGTAGCTGGCGACCTCATCGGCCACTTCACCGCCCTCGGAGACAGCGACGGTCGCGTCGATGAGGTGCGGATGTTCGGGACTCCACAGATAGTTCTGCCTCGATTGAGCATTGCGAAGAGCCGGCAGTTCGATCGTGACCGAGAAGCGACGCGACGTCGGCCTCACACGGACGGACGCGAGGGGTTCGCCCTCGAAATTCACCAGCACGTCAACGGTGGTCGAATCTCCCGGGCGGACGGCCAGAACGATCGCCGCACTGATCGATGCGGCGGGGTAATCGGTGTCCCAGTCGAGCGCCACGACGTGCTGGGCGGGAACCGACTCGAGCCACACCGATCTCCAGATGCCCGTCGATCGGTGATACCAGATCACATGGGGATCGGGCTGCCAGTCCTGTTTGCCGCGGGGGACATCCGGGTCGTCGACATCGTCGCGGGCTCGAAGGGTAACGGTGTGCAGGTCTCGGTCAGCATCGAGTACGTCGGTGATGTCGACGGAGAAGGCGACCTGCCCGCCCGAGTGGCGGGTGGCGAGGCGCCCGTCGATCCAGACGGTCGCGGAGTAGTCGACGGCTCCGAAATGAAGGATGTGACGTCGACCGGATGGCAGGGCCGCGGCCGGGATCTCCCGCCGGTACCAGACAACAGGATGGAAGGTCGTGTCGCCGATCCCCGATGCCCGGCTCTCGGGGACGAACGGCACGACGATGGTCAGTGGGAACGGGGCGCCGGGATGCTCAGCCCACCGCTCCTCGAGTCCGCGGTCCTCATCGTCGAAGGCGAACTCCCACGTGCCATCGAGGGATGCCCATTGCTCACGCACGAGTTGCGGCCGGGGGTAGGCGCCATCCTGCTCTGACGCTGCGCGCATCACGCCACGCCCGGTGTTGCGACGCGAGTGCCACTCCGGTGCGACTCGATGATCGCTTCCGCCAACGCCAGGGCCCGTCGCCCCGCGCTGGCAGGGACCGGCGGAGCGCCGCCGTCGCGCAGGGCGGGGACGAGACGGTCGACGTGCCGGTCGAATGTCCCGGCGAAGTAGCGCGCCTCGTCGTTGAAATAGCCGGCCTGCCAGACCCGGGCCACCTCGTCTGTAGCGCGCCTCGTCGTTGAAATAGCCGGCCTGCCAGACCCGGGCCACCTCGTCCCCCGCCGCCTGCAGGGACAAGGAACGGACGGTGTCATGAATCACCGCGCGACCCTTGGTGCCGTTCAATTCGACAAGTTGGCTGTCCGGGTAGGCGTAGGACGAATCGTAGGTGCCGAGGAGCGTTCCCACCGCACCGTTCTCGAACTCGAGGGCGACGGCGATCGTGCTGTAGGCGCCGTAGGTCTTGTCCGTCATCTGCGCCATCACCGAGGAGATAGGCCCGAACAGCAGCTCGAGCATGTCGAGCCCATGACACTGAGTCTCGATCAGGTTCGCATGGGGTGATCGCCCGATGTTGGCTTCACCACCGAATCGCCAGGTCGCGAACACGGGGTCCCCGAGGAAGCCCTCGGCGATCGCCGCGAGCACCCGCTGCACCGGCTCCGCGAAGCGGTGATTGAAATTGATGCCGAAGAACACGTTCTTCTCGGCGGCGATCGCCAGAAGCTCGTCCGCCTCCCGAAGAGAGAAGACCAAGGGCTTCTCGACCAGCAGTGACGTACCCCGCTGCAGCAGGAGCTTGGTGACCTCGAAATGATCCTCGTTCGGCAGGCAGACCGTCACCAGATCGGGTTGGCAGGCGTCCAACAGGGCATCGATGTCGGTGAATCCCTCCGTGCCGAAGGCGGCTGCTCGCGTGTCCGTCTTCTCCTCGCTTCGGCCGGCAATGCCGACCAGTTCCGTGTCCGGCCGCCGGGAGAAGATCCGCGCGTGCTGCTTGCCCCAGCCCCCAGCGCCGACGACTGCCACTCTCAGGGCTCCGGCATTCGACACCTGGGCCTGATTCACTCGGCACAGTCCTG
>Ga0207667_10004504_pt1 | contig 17073 bp, 15 predicted proteins | sample KBSCornC52_FD_184301 | JGI IMG/M metagenome (GOLD analysis project Ga0207667, IMG submission 184301) | Corn rhizosphere microbial communities from Kellogg Biological Station, Michigan, USA - KBS Corn C5-2 (SPAdes) (version 2) | ecosystem: Host-associated > Plants > Roots > Rhizosphere > Soil ...
GGGAGACCACGATGGATCCGACCGTGCGTCGTCTGTTGAAGGTGCAGATCGAGGATGCGATTGCGGCGGATCAGATCTTTACGACGCTGATGGGGGATGAAGTGGAGCCACGGCGGAACTTCATTGAGACGAATGCGCTGCAGGCGGGGAATATTGACGTTTGATCGTCATCGCAAACGCCTGAATGGAAACGGCCAACCGAACACGGTTGGCCGTTTTGCATTGAGTGGACCACTAAAGACTGCTTCGAATCTCCATCAGTGCAAAACCGAGTAGATTCAAACCCTCCCACTGGTTCGGGTTGTTCGCTCTCGCGTCATCTTGAGCAAGCCCGATACCCCAGATGTTGTCGACCGGGCTGGCCTCAACGAGAATGCTTGACCCGGTCTGTTTCAGGAAAACGCCAAGCTCCCGATTTTGCGTGAACTTGGCCTGATTGGCCCGCACTACGATCGAGAAGCGACGCTCGGTCCAGATTGCCTCGTCAAATCCAGACACGCCTCGGCCAAGCGCTTTTGCCGCACCTGGCGTAGGCGCTTCCAGTATACGTGCTCTTGCCGAGAGATCGCCGAATAGAGCAGCCTTTTCTGCCATCATGAAATGCTCGGCCGTGGCGTAGCGCTGCCCATCTATCACGAACGGTGCCTCGTACCACTGACTGAAACAGGATGCGGTAACGCCTGTCTTTCCTGGTTGATGACCCCAGAAAAACACATACTTCAATAGCTCGCCTGCCCGGTGTCGTCGACGTAGGTCTTCGAGAAATTTTGTATCGTCCATTATTCTTGATTACGTAAGTGCTATTAGGTTAATCACCTTCTTTCCGGTACTCGCCAATGACCTCGATCTCCCCGACGATGTTGTCATTGAGTTCCTCGAGGTCTTCCGCGGGAACCCACCATTCCGTGTGACTTTCGCCGCCGACTTTCTGGATCGCATAACGATCCATGAAGGACTTGCGCACCGCGAAGCGTGTGACGTAGCCGACGCCGCTATCGTTGACGTTCCACTCGACAGCGATCTGCTTCGCATACGCTTCGTTCGTCACCGGATAAAAAATCGGTTGTTCGGGCAAGCGAGGCGGCCAGCGTTTGAAGCCGCTCTGTTTTACCAGTTCGAGTTCCTGGGGGCCGGTCGGCCGATACAGCGTGACGGTATTATTTTCCATCGTGGGTCCTTGGTGGATCAACATATTGAGGCGGGCGATCAGGAACAGAGGCCGAGATTTCTTGCCGCCGCATTGCCGGGAACATAGACGCGTTCGCGCGGCGTGATGAGCGCCTGGCAGGCGCCAGCGACGTTGCCATGTTGCTCGCGTACGAACCCGGTCATGTCCTCGATCCCGGTGATTGCAGTCGTGCCATACTCGGCCAGGGTCTCTCCACGCAGCCCCAATTGCACGGCGCGCCTCGCGACCGGTTGCCCGAACGGGTCGTGGTCCGGGTCCCATTGCAACCGCACGTCCGAGGTTTCAATGGCCCGCTTCCATTCGGCCTCGTCGCCGTATCCGGAAGCGGCAAAGCTCGACGCCACCGCACTTTCCAGAACGCGCTCGAAAAATGTGCGGCGGATCGAAACCGCGAGAATACGCTCCTGCCCTTCCTTGCTCGCCCAGCCGGCGCGAAACATCATCCAGAGAAAGTTCGGCTTGATCCAGCTCATCCGATTAAAGCTGAAGTCACCGCCGAAACGTTGATACTTGACTGCATATTCCGCGATCGAGGGCCGGTACGCCTGGTAGACGACGATGTTTTCGTCGTCATAGTGGGCGAGGAGATGGCGGCCATCTTGCGGCCATTGCCTGATCTGGTCGGCGTAGTATTCAAATTTCATGTTCTTGTTCTTTGTCGTTGTTATCAAATGACGAGATACCCCCGCTTCTCCGCAATGCCCACGTCGACCGTGATGCCCGCATTGAATTCGAGGTAATCGGCCTCGATCCCATCGCTGAAGATGACGCCGTTCTCGGCCATGGCCGATACGAGGGTCAGGTTCACGCGCGCACCGATCGTGCCTGCCACGAGGGACGCAGCCGAGGCCTTGCTCGGAAACGGTTCGCGCACCGTGAAATGCAGGTAATCGGCGTCCCAGGGTGTGGCCTGCGCCTGCCGTGTTGGGCCGCCCGTGATCGCGGCGGCTCCGGCTTGCAGGCTTTTCAGCCAACCCGTCGATCCAAGCCCCGTCGAGACGATGATGCCACTCGACGATTGCCGCTCCTCCCGCTCACCCAGGCGGATCGTGTAGCGCGCCGACGTGTGCGACTTCGGGCCGATGAAGATGTCGTTCACGCCGTACAGTTCCTGCCCGTTGTTGAGCCGCGCCCTGGCCATCGTCACCTCCTGCATCATGCGCCGCCGTGCCAGGATTTCCGGCAAGAGCTTCGCAAGGTCCTGCACACGGAACGGCAACAGAACGCCGTCCCAGCGTGCCGGATCGGGATTCACGCCGACCAGCGGGTGGCTATCGAGGTACTTCATCGTGTTCGCCACCAGCCCGTCCTGGCCGAGCGCAACGACCAGGTCGTCCGGTCCGAACAGGAAGTTCGGCAGGAAGCCGCGCTCGACCAGTTGCACACGGCCGAAGCGCCGCAGCGCGTTTTCGGCGTCGCGCACGCAGGCCTGGTAGGTGTCGTGCTCGCGCACATAGTCCGAGAAATCGGCGCCGAGATGCTCGATGTAGAACTTGGCCTGGTTGACCGTGTTGTAGCGTGCGACCAGTTCTTCCAGGCGCGTCTTGCGTGTCACGAGCACGATCTTGTTTTCCATGCGCCGGTCCATGATTTCACCCCGCCGGCGCCGCGATGATCTCCCGCAGCAGGTCGGGCGTCACGTTGAGCTGGCCGATCTTGCCCGCCTTCTCCGCCAGCTCCTGGAACGCCAGCGCGATCATGTGGCCCGGCTGCATGCCCGACACCGCCAGCGCCTGCACGGTCTTCGGATCGACACCGGCATAGGCCTGCAGCAAAGCCGAGACGGCATGCGCCTTGACATCGGCCTCGCGCTTGACGTTGTCCATCGACAGCGCGACAAGGTCGGTATTCTTGGCTTCGAGTGCAATCTTGGCTTCCATGTCGGACTGGCGAAGCTCATGCTGCTTCTGCTGGATGCTGCGCTCGGCCTCCATTTGCGTTTCGCGGATCTGGCGCTTCTTGGATTCCACGGCGATCTCGGTGTTCAACTCGTTTTCCTTGATACGCCGCTCCTGTTCGACAGCCGCATTGCGCCGCGCATACACTGCCTCGTCGGCCTCGCGCAGGATCTGCTCGCGCGCCTGTGCCTCGAGCGCGCGTGCCGTCTCGGGCGTCGGCTTGATGGCGAGGAACGACAGCCCAAGGATCTCGACACCCAGCGTCTGCAACTCGGCATTGCCCTTGACGGCCTCGCTGACGAGCGTGGCGAGCCTGTCGGTCGCCTTGAGCGCATCGCGCAGCGGCAGGTTCTGGACGCCCTTGCGCGTGACGACCTTCACCACGTTGATGACACGCTGCGGCAGCTTTTGCGGATCTTCCGCGATGTATTTCTGCGTCACCGGATTGATCGAGAAATCCAGCAGTTCGCTGATCCGCTTCGGATCGGCGATCCTGTAGGTGACCTGCCCCTGGATCGTGATCGCCTGAAAATCCGCCGACGTCTCTTCGAAGATGAACGGCACATCCTCGCTGCTGGTCGGCACCGCCACCATCGCCGTAGTCGGCGCATAGTAGAAGAATGCGAGCCCGACGCCTTCGCGCTTGACGACACCATGCTTGAACTGCATGACATAAGTCGTCGGCTGGAACTTGATGAACTTCACGTTGAACATGATTACAACCCCCTTTCGATCAGTGTCAGCCGGTCACGCAGTTCCGGCTTCAAGCGATACAACTGTGCCGGGCGGTGCGCGCCGCCCGCGGCAAATGCGCCCTCGACGGGCTCGAGCATGTCCATTTCGGTCATCTTGCGGCGGAAGCTCACCTTGTTGAGCGCCTCTCCCATCAGCGCCTCGTACACGCGCTGCAGTTGCGGCAAGGTGAACGTTTCGCCAGCCAGGTAACAGGGCAGCGACGAATACTGGCTCTTGCTGCGCAGGCGTGCGACGGCCGTGTCGATGACGAGGCGGTGGTCGAACGGCAAGCTGAGCGGCTTATCGACGCTGACGAGTTTCACGTCCGGATGGCCGGCGCCGGCGATGACCTCGAACGGTACCAGCGCGTAATACACGACCGATACCGACCATCCGCGCGGGTCGCGCGCCGGACCGGAGAACGTCGCCAGCTGCTCCAGGTAAGGCGGTTCGATTGCGGTCTTGTCGCGCAGCACGCGTATGGCGGCGTCCCGGGTGTCGGCATCTTCCTGCTGTCGAATGAACCCGCCCGGCAAAGCCGCCACCCCCTTGAAGGGCTCGCGGTCACGCCGCAGCAGGGCAACTTTCAGAGTGTCGTCCTGCAGCGTCATCAACACAACGTCGACGGTACAGATGATTTGTTGCATGTCACCTCCGCTCACCAAACACTTAGTATTCAACTTAACCTAACCATGACTGAAAACTGGCTGCACCAAGTGCTTCCGTGAAATCAATATAACATAGTTAGTTTAATTTTTGAACTAAGACAATCACACCGGGGTCATACAGCTCCCTTCTGGTGCATTTCCATGTGCTAAGCCGGAGGATCTTCCAAAAATCGCGTAAAAAGGATTAGATGACCCAAGTCAACTCTTTCGTCTGCCCGACGGCTAAGTCTGCGCTCCAACAGCGACCGTGCGCTAAGTCAATATCTACCGTTGCCCTCCTGCTAGATTGGTCTGCTGGCCTGCCTACCGCCAAGGCAGCCCTATACTCTAGACCGGAGGGAGTGTGAAGCGCCATACGATCACTGAAGGAGCCACGACAACGGCGGGCGGCAAGGTGACTGGCGCGAGCAGCCATGGGTCGATTAATGGCGCTCGGATCGCGCTCGAGAATGACCCCGTTTACTGCCCCGCGTGTAAAAGCACAGGCCACATCATTTGTGCCGGTGCTCGTCTCAATGAGCGCTGGAATGGCGTTCAAGTGGCACTTGAAAACGATCTGTGCGTGTGCAAGTGCTATCCGCACCCGCGCCTCGTGCCGAGCCAAACCGTGCGATATCAGGTAGTCTCCGACGATGCCGGTAGCCCAAATATTGTTGGACCGGGCAAAACAGCGCCAGAAAGAAGCACTGAAGCAGCGGCTACTGAACAGCAGGGGTCCTACGATCAGCACTTTCACGTCAAGGACGAGGCGGGTCAACCACTCGCATATTTTCCATATGTGATCGAACTCGGCAACGGACGCCGTATCGAGGGCAGGACGGACCAGGAAGGGAAGACCGCCAGAGTCGCGGCATCAGGCGCCGAGCGTGCCACCCTCATCGTCTATGCACGGGAAACACCCCCTCTGAACCCGACCTGGGATCGATAATATGACGACTAAAAAGGTCATCAGGACGCACTCCGCACAACTGACGCCGGTGTCTGACAAGAAAGCGGTTGATGTAGAGGTCGAGGACTTGGCCCGCCTGCGGGAAATACGAACCCTGGTCGAGGCAAATAACCGGTCCAGCTTGCCCACAGAACTGATCATATGCCAGATTTATATGGAGTCGCGTTTTGACAAAAACGCGCGCAGCGACGGAAGCAGTGCTCGGGGACTGATGCAACTATTGAAGGCGCCCATTCGGGAACTTTACCGGCTCGAAAACCTCAAGAAGCCTTGGCGCCAGCGCAGACGTGAGGCTGACCTCTACCGTGAAGCGGACGAGTTCCACGATAGCGACCAGATCTTGGACGAAGCCACGAACATACGCGTCGGTACGGCCTACATGCAGGCACTCATCGAAAAACGTACTACTGGTCATTCAGCCGATCCTGTCGGCGAAGCCTACAAAGATTACCGCGGCGTTAGAAACGGCATCTACTACAGCAAAATCAAGGCTGCCGCTGCAAAGCTGACAACGAACCCTGAGTCCATGCAGGTACTACGAGATATGGTGAAATGAAGAGCTCGATCCTATTGCTGTGCTGTCTATTCGCTCATGCAGTTTCCGCTGCAGCCGAAGTGGTGAAAACCTGTGATGTCGGTAGCAAAGCGGGTACTCGAGTCGATGCAGTTCGTGATTCAAAAATTGCCGACACCTACGTTTATTATTTGCGACAGAACGGCTCGACACATCCGTTCTTTGAGGACAAGGACAGTTCAAGAGGATCGTCCGTCCAAATCGACTGCGTCGGCTCGCATGCGCGAGCACTTGTGGTCACTGGTGAGTTCACTGCGAACTTTCTGCAAGGCTTCGTGCTCAGTCGCAATCCAGCCAGCGGGGTGATCGAGCGGCTGGATTTTGCCGAGAAAAACCGTCCGGCCTGGTTGTATTTATCCCCATCCGAGACGGATATCGTCATACCTAACCACGGCTATGGGGAAACGAGCAAGAAATTCATCGTATATCGCCACTTTGTCGGTTCAGGCGTAGAGCCCCAGATCGTTCCGGTAGACGAGTTACCGGCTCGGGCAGGCGCCGAGGTAATCGAGCTGGGTGGGCGGCACGAACACTAATTTCCCGCTTCGCCACAAGATTTCGATCACTCATCCCAGGCACAGCGTGGAAACGACCAACCGGACAAGGTTGGCCGTTTTTTATGGCCGTCTAACGGAAATACTCGTTCCTGTTGGCGCCATCAAAAGCTACCCGACTTCATGCAGCATCGGTTGAAATGCCTGCCGGATCCGCACGGACATGGATCGTTGCGACCGAGCTTTTCGACGAGTTCCTTATCGCCGTGCACGAACCGGAGTCCGCGTTTGACCTGCGTCTCGGATGGGAAGCCTTTTCTACGCTTGCTGGTGACCAGGAAAGCACGGTTGGTCGATGTGTCTGGTTTTCATGATTGTTCTCCTTGTAGGGTGCTGCTGTAATAAGCCGGGTTACGAACCCAGCCCGTATTTCTTCAATTCCTGCGCGCCGAGCTGCCGCTTCGATACGGCATAGTTCGTATCGCCATGTCGGCGCGAGACCCACTCCTTGCGGACGGCATCCCAGCAAGCGTCGTAGACAATGTCGTCCGCCTGTACACGGGGCGCCGGCAGCGGACCGAGCGTCACTTCGTACCAGACACCATCGATGCGTCGAAGTTGATGACGTTCGTCGATGTCCCGGCGGTCGACATAGTCCCGCGCCTGCTGCATCTCGCGCTTGTGCCGCTTGCGCTGGTTCCACGAAACGAAGCGGCGATTGCGCAGCAGGATGCCGGTGCGCGGATGGACGAACAGCTCGATGTTCGCGTCCTCGAGCAGTGTGTCCTTGCGAGGCCAGCGCCTGCGGATGACCACGTGGCCACCGTCAGCCGTATCCACCCAGCGCGTATCGATTGCGACGAAGTCTTCGATATGCTGAAGAATGTGATACTTGACCGTGCTGCGCGCATCGATCGTCGCACGGATCTCGCCATACACCTTGTCCCATGGACGATTCACCTGCTTTTCCAGAAAGCGCTTCAGTGGCGCGAGGTTTTCGTTCAGCCATTTCGGCCATTGGGTATAGCCGCGCTTCATGCCGAGCCGGCCCGGCGCATTCTCGTCGTTGCGAAACTTGCGACCGTCGCGGCTATACCCATTGCTGTTGACGAGTCGCGGTCGCTCCACGATCACCTTGAACATGTCTTCACGCATGATGTTTTCCTTCCCTGTCCTGTCCGATGACCAATGAGCGCAGCGTCTGCTTCTCCACACGACGCTGCCTGCGCTCGGCCCGATACGCCCCATGCGCACCCGCATTACGCTGCCTGGCAGCGACCGCATGCGGATTGCGCGGCTTGATCGATTTATTCTTCATGTCTCATCCCTTGATGCAAACGACCTGGCGCAGCGTGTGCACCACCTCGACCAGATCCGACTGATGCGCCATGACCTTGTCGATGTCCTTGTAGGCCGCCGGAATCTCGTCGACCACGCCGCCATCCTTGCGGCATTCGATGCCTTCCGTCTGTGCCGCCAGGTCGAAGCGGTTGAACTTGCGCTTGGCCTCGCTGCGGCTCATGTGCCGGCCTGCGCCATGCGAGCAGGAGCAGAACGATGACGGATCCCCCTTGCCGCGCACGATGTAGCTCTTCGCACCCATGCTGCCGGGGATGATGCCGAGTTCGCCTGCGCGCGCCGAGATCGCCCCCTTGCGCGTGACATATAAACGTTCGCCACCATGCGTTTCACGCGCCACATAGTTGTGGTGGCAATTGATCGCTTCGCCATCCAGCTTGAACGGCGGCGCGTGCCGGGCCAGCACGTCAATGACGAGGCGCATCATCTCGCGGCGGTTGATGAGCGCATAATCCTGCGCCCACTCCACCGCTTCGATGTAATCGTCGAACAGCGTCGATCCTTCGCTGAAATAGGACAGGTCCTTGTCCGGCAAATGGATCTGGTGGCGTTGCATATCCTTGCGCGCCGCCGCGATGAAGTAGCGCCCGATGACGTTGCCGATGCCACGCGACCCCGAATGCAGCATGATCCAGACACGCTGTGCCTCGTCGAGACATATCTCGATGAAGTGATTGCCGCCGCCGAGCGTGCCGAGCTGGCAGATCCATGTTTGCGTGAACTTGCTCCGCATTTTCATGATGCCGCCGTGCTTGCCGACGATGACGTCCAGCCGGTCGTTGAGCGGCCGTCCGACGCGGGCATGGGCCGAGCCGCGCACCTTGTCCCAGGCGTGCTGCCCGAAACCGACCGGCACCGCCGCCTCGATCGCGCTGCGCAGGCGCGCGAGGTTGTCCGGCAGCTGGCTCGCGGTGAGCGTCGTGCGCACGGCGTTCATGCCGCAGCCGATGTCGACGCCGACCGCGGCCGGAATGATGGCCGATTGCGTCGGGATCACGCTGCCGACAGTGGCGCCGATACCGGCGTGCACGTCGGGCATGGCGGCGACGTACGGATGGACGATGGGCAGGCCAGCGATGTTCAGCAATTGCTGCAGCGCCGCGTGGTCGATGTCGTCCGTGTAGATGTGCACGGGAACGCGTCCCTTGTGCAGTGTTTGTACGATGGGCATAACTTGTCCATAAAAGGTTCGTTATGCCGGCGTTCCTGCGACGGAAGAAAACGGTCTTCCGAAAAGCAAAAACCCCGGCGAGTTTCCTCACCGGGGTTCTGAAGAACGGCCGGCTCGGGAAGGCGAATGCCTGGCCCCGAGCGCTGTGCCCAGGGCTATCTGTCTTGCGAGTTGTGGATAGCCGTACGTGGCATTGCCGTTCCTTTCTTAAAAAAATCGGTTGATCGAAGCGATGAGGTGCGATTCTGCGTCAGCTCGATCTTTCTTGTCAAACAGTTCATGCGTCGACGTTGTTTTCGGCGCAACAGACCACGCAGGCCGCCTCGAACAGGCCATCCGGGGTCCTGGGCTACAATGACGCGGTTCACCATCGACGCAATGAAAGCCGACAAACCCCTCGCCCTCTACCGTCAACTGCGCAGCCAGCCCTTGTGGCGCCTGCTGGCGGCCGACACGGGCCCGACCGTGCTGGCGCTGCTGCAGACCCACCTGTATGACGCCGAGCGCAGCCTGCCGGCGTCGATCCTGCACGAGCGCATCGAGCGTGACCTCGAGCAGTTGCGCAACCGCGGCGAGGACTGGCCGCAGACGGCGCAACTGTACGTAGCCCGCTGGCTGGCCGAAGGCTACCTCGAACGGCGTTTCCCTCCCGGATCGAAGGAAGAGGAATACGAACTCGCCACCTCGACCGTCGACGCGATCCGCTATGTTGCGGGCCTGGTCAGGCCGCACAATGCCGCGACCGAAAGCCGTCTCGGCCTGGTCATCGGGGCATTGAGCAAACTGGCCGACGATACCGATACCGACAAGGGCCGGCGCATTTCTCGCCTGCGCGCCGAGCAGGAACGCATCCAGCGCGAGATCGCCGACATCGAGCAGGGCACGTTCCAGGTGCTGTCGCAAAGCGCCGCAGTGGAACGCACGCGCGAGATCATCGCGCTGGCCGACAATCTCGCCGGCGATTTCCGCCGCGTACGCGACCAGTTCGAGCAGCTGAACCGCGACTTGCGCGAGCGGATCATGGACAACGACGGCAGCCGCGGCGATGTGCTCGACGCGCTGTTCGCCGGCATCGACGTCATTGCCGAGAGCGAGGCCGGGCGCACGTTTGCCGCGTTCTGGCGCCTGCTCACGGACCCCGTCCAGTCCGCGACGCTGGACGACGCGCTGGACCAGCTGATGTCGCGCGATTACGTGGCGGCCCTCGATCCCGACGAGCGCCGTTTCCTGCTGCGCCTGACACGGACCCTGCTGGACCAGGGCGGCATGGTGCACGACGTACTGCAGTCGTTCGCGCGCAGCCTGAAGAATTTCGTGCAAAGCCGCGAATTCATCGAACAGCGCCGCCTGAACCAGCTGCTGCGCAAGGCGCAACGGGCCGCGCTCGCGTTGAAGGACGAGGTCAAGGCGACCGAGGCCTTGCACTACACGCTCCCGCTCACCAGCAGCAAACTGGCGTCGCTGTCGCAATGGGTGCTGCATGATCCCGCGCTGCAGGCCTTGCCAGACCGGATGGCGGAGGGTGATGCCGCCCCGCTCGACCTGGGGATGATCGGTGAGCTCGTCGCGCAATCCGAGATCGATTTCCGTTCGCTGCAAGAACACGTGAGCAGCGTGCTGGACGTGCGCTCGCAGGCGTCGATCGGCGAAGTCTTGCGGACATTCCCGGCCAGCCAGGGCCTCGGCAGCGTGCTCGGCCTGCTTGCATTGGGCGCGCGTCATGGCATCGTGGCGGAAAGCGGAGAAAGTGTCGCCTGGATCGGCGGCGATGGCATTGCCCGCCAGGCCCGCATTCCGCTCATTTATTTTTTGAAGGAGAAGCCCAGCGATGTCCGAGCCGGCACCTGACGACGCGACCACGCCCGTCCACCCCGACGATGCGCAGCCCGCCGGCGTCTTGTTCGTCAATGACACGGGCGAGCTGCCGCTCGACACGCGGCGCGTGCTCGTGCAACTGCTGTCCGGCCCCTCGCTGGAGGGCCGGCGCCATCCGCGGCTGTGGCCCGTCCTGCTGCGCGACGAGCAGGTCATCCGGCGCCGCCTGGCCGAGCTGTTCCTCGAGCTCGTGCTCGACCGCGACCTGCAGGTCGCCTTCACCAGCCAGGTGGCCGCCGAAGAGCTGGACATTCCCATCCTGCTGCGGCGCGCGCAACTGACCTTCATCGATTCCGTGCTGCTGCTGTTCCTGCGCCAGCGGCTGACCCAGGCCGATTCGCACGGCGAACGCGCCGTGATCTCGCGCGACGAGATGGTGGAAAACCTGACGCCCTACGAGCGTGCCGCCAGCACCGACCGGGCCGGTTTCAGCAAGCGCGTCAACGCATCGATCGAAAAGCTCAAGAAGCACAACATCCTGCAAAAGCTGCGCGCCAGCGAGGACCGGTTCGAGATCGCACCCACGCTCAAACTGCTGTTCTCCGCCGAGGAAATCATCGCGCTGACGGCGCTGTACGACCGCATGGCGGCCGGCGAATTGCCCACGCTGGCGCGCCAGCCGGTGGATGACGACGAGGATGACGGATCATGACCATGCCGATGCCGGACACCGGCGAACAATTCCGCATGACCCGGCTGCAAGTGTTCAACTGGGGCACGTTCAGCGGCCTGCACGATATCCCGGTCAGCAAACGCGGGTTCCTGATCGTCGGCCGCTCCGGCGCCGGCAAGTCGACCCTGCTCGACGCGTTGTCCGCCCTGCTGGTGCCGCCGCGCTGGATCGATTTCAATGCCGCCGCGCGCGAAGCCAGCCGTGCCGGCCGCGACCGCAACCTGGTCAGTTATGTGCGCGGCGCCTGGACCGCGCAAACGGATGCCGCATCCGGAGAGTCCGCCGTGCGTTACCTGCGCACCGGCACGACCTGGTCCGCGCTGGCATTGCAATACGAGAACGACGTCGGGCAGCATGTGGCGCTGGTCCAATTGTTCTGGGTGCGCGGCAATGCCAACAGCAACCGCGACGTGAAATCGTATTTCCTCGTCCTCGAGCGCCCGTTCGACCTGCGTGAACTGCAGGATTTCGGCAGCAATAATTTCGACGTGCGCAAGCTGAAGCAGATGCTGCCGGATGCGTTCGCGCGCGACGAGTTCCGGCCGTATTGCGAACGCTTCTGCCGCCTGCTCGGCGTCGAAAGCGAGATGGCGTTGCGCCTGCTGCACAAGACGCAATCGGCCAAGAACGTCGGCGACCTGAACGCCTTCCTGCGCGACTTCATGCTCGACAAGCCGGAGACCTTCGAGGTGGCGGACCGCCTGGTCAGCGAGTTCGGCGAGCTGCATGCCGCGCACCAGGCCGTGGTGACGGCGCGCGAACAGGTGCAGGTGCTGGCGCCGGCGCGCAGCCGGCACCAGAAAATGGAAACCCTTGCACTGGAGCGCAACGGCTTGCAGGAACTGGTGGCGGGCATGCACAGCTTTCGCGAGCGGCTGCGCATGACCCTGCTGGCCGAGCACATCGCCGCGCTCGGGATCGAACTGGAAGGTTTGGCCGGCAATGTCCAGCGCCACCAGAACGTGCTCGACAATCGCACCGCCGCCTTGCGCGACCTGGAACGCCAGCGGCGCGAGGCCGGCGGCGAACAGATCGAATACTTCAAGAGCGAGATCGAGACGCTGAAGACGCAGCGCGAGGAACGCATGCGCAAGCGGTCGCAGGCGGTCGAGGCCTGCAAGGCGCTCGGCTGGGATTTGCGGCCGAACCCGCAAGGCTTCGCCGAATTGCTCGGCATGGCGCGCCAGGAAATCGATGACTGGCAAAACGACGACGTCCAGCAGGAAGCCCTGCTGACCCTGGACCGCGAGGCGACCGAGGTCCGGGCGCGGCGCGCCGTCGTCGACCATGAGCTCGCATCGCTGCGGCGCCAGCCGTCGAACATTCCGGCACCGATGCTGGAATTGCGGCGCCAGATCGCCGAGGCCGTCGGCGTGGCCGAAGCGGCCCTGCCCTTCGTGGGCGAGCTGGTCGAGGTCAAGCCGGAAGAAAGCGCGTGGCGCGGCGCCATCGAACGCGTGCTGCACGGGTTCGCGCTGTCCATCCTCGTGCAGGAAGACCAGTACGCCGCCGTGTCCGCCTACGTCAACGACACCGACCTCGGACGCAAGCTGGTCTATTACCGCACGGTGCGTTGCGACCAGCCGGCACGGCCGCTGCAGGCGCAATCGCTGGTGCTGAAGCTGAACGTCAAGGAGGACGGCTGTTCCGGCTGGCTGCAGAACGAATTGCGGCAGCGCTTCGACTACGACTGCGTCGATTCGCTGCGCGCGTTCCGGGCCGCGCGCGAGCGCGCGCTCACGCGCGAAGGCCAGATCAAGCACAACCGCTCGCGCCACGAAAAGGACGACCGCACCAGCGTCGACGCCCGCCAGTACTGGGTACTCGGCTTCGACAACCGCGCCAAGCTTGCCCTGTACGAGGAAGAGTCCCGGCAATTGCGGGAACGCGAAGCACAGCTCGACGCCCAACTGCGTGCATTGCGCGGGCAGCGCCAGGCGCGCGCCGCCCGCCTGCTGCAATGCCAGACCCTCGTCAACCTGCAATGGCAGGAAATCGACGTACTGCCGCTGGCGGACCGCATTGCCGCCATCCAGCGCCAGCTCGACGCGCTGCAGACCGGGAACGCGGACTTGCAGCGCATCGAAGAACGCCTGCGCCAGCAGGAGGAACTGGTCCGGGACGCGCGCAATACCCTGAACGACCAGCTCGTGGAACAACGGTCGTGCCAGAAGCTGTGCGCGGAGCAGGAAGACCTGCTGGCCGCGCTGCGCGTCGATCCCACGATCGTGGCGCCGACGCCGCACCAGCAATCGGGATTGGCGCAGCGCTACGCAGCCTGGAACGGTACGGTGCGGCTGAAGGACGTGGACAATGCCGACCGCGCCGTCGGCAAGGCCTTGCACGACGAGCTCCGCGCCATCGACGCCGAACTGGCGCAAGGCGAAAAATATGTGGAAGCCCAGTTCGCCATCTTCATCAACCGCTGGCGCGCCGATGCGGACGGCCTCGATGCGCGGCTGGCGGCGTCCGCGGATTTCTTCCGCAAGCTCGCCCGGCTCGAATCGGACGGATTGCCGGCGTACGAACAACGCTTCTTCGACCTGCTGCAGAACCAGAGCCACCAGAACCTGGCGGCCCTGTCCAGCTACCTGAACGACGCGCGCAAGGCGATCCTGGCGCGCATGGAACTGGTCAACGACAGCCTGCGACAAGTGCCCTTCAACAGCAGCGAGTACCAGCGCACCTACCTGCACATCCAGCCGAAGGACCGCCAGTTGCCGGAGGTGCAGCAGTTCAAGCAGGACATCGCGGCCGCGCTCAGGCACGCGTGGATCGACGACCGCGAGTTCGCCGAAGCCCGTTTCATCGAATTGCGGCGCCTGGTGAACCGGCTCGCCAGCCAGGAGCCGGACGACCGCCGCTGGCGCGAGGCCGTCCTCGACGTACGCCAGCACGTCGAATTCATCGGCCGCGAATTCGACCAGGATGGACAGGAAGTGCAAGTCCACCAGAGCGGTGCCGGCCTGTCCGGCGGCCAGCGCCAGAAGCTGGCGACGACGGTGCTCGCCGCGGCCCTGCGCTACCAGCTCGGCGGCAACGAGTCCGGCATCCCGCGTTACGCGCCCGTCGTGCTGGATGAGGCGTTCGACAAGGCGGACAATGAATTCACCGCCCTCGCCATGAACATCTTCGCCAATTTCGGTTTCCAGATGATCGTCGCCACGCCGCTCAAGTCCGTGATGACCCTCGAACCGTTTATCGGCGGCGCCTGCTTCGTCGATATCCGCGAACGCAAGGCGTCGAGCGTACTGCTGATCGAATACGACGACGAGCGCCAGCGCCTGAAGCTGGCGGAACGCCTGCCCGAAGGGGACGCGCTTGAAGCTGCCGGCTGACGTGCGCGCGCTGCTGCGCCGCCGCTTCGACAACCGCCATCGCGACTGGTTCGACGCCCCGGACGCCGGCGCCGAGTGGCCGTTGACGATTCCGCTGGGCGTGCCCACCGAGCAGGCGGCTCTGGGCCGCCTGGACGCCGCCCTTGCCTGGACACGGGCGTGGCAAGCGTGGCAGGGGCATGGCGCATTGCAGTGGACCGAACGCCAGTGGCGCACACTGGGCACGCAGCGTGTGCCCGAACTGCTGCGTCTCGACGGCCCGCGCGACGTGGCCGCCTGGCTGGACGAAATGGCGCGCTGGGACCGGGCTTGCTTCCGCCAGGCGGCGCTGGTCCGGCGCTGGCCCGGTTTGATGGGCGTCCTGGGCCGGCACTTCAACGTCCTTGCCGATTATCCGGAACCCGATTTCGACCGGTTGACGGCCACGTTGGACTGGCTCGCGCGGCATCCCTCCTCCGGCCTGTATCTGCGCCAGCTTCCCATCCCGGGTCTCGATACGAAGTGGATCGAAGGACGCACGGCGGTGCTGGCGGACTTGTTGTGCCGGGTGACGGAGCGCACCGATATCCCCGGCGATTTCCATGTCTTGTGCGGCTTGCGCCGCCCGCCGCCACGGGTGCGCATGCGCGTGCTCGATCCGGCATTACGCGCCCGCGTGGGTGGACTCGGCGATCTCACGGTGCCCATCGACGACCTGGAACGGCTGGACTTCGCCCCGGGGCACGTCGTCATCGTCGAAAACCTGCAGACCGGGCTCGCCCTGGACGACCTCCCCTCCACCGTGGCGTTGATGGCCCTGGGCTATGGCGTCGACGCGATTGCGCGTCTTCGCTGGCTGCGCGACGCCGACTGCCTGTACTGGGGCGATATCGACACGCACGGCTTCTCCATCCTGAGCCGTCTGCGTGCGCAACTGCCCGCCGTCCGCTCGATGTTCATGGACGAGGCGACCTTGCTGGCCCACCGTCCGCTCTGGACCAGTGAAGCGAGCCAGCATGCCGCGCCGGAACTGCCGCATCTCGATCCCGCGGAGCAGGCGCTGTACCGCGCGCTGAAGCTGCATGCACTGGGGCCGTCGGTGCGCCTCGAACAGGAACGGATCGCGTGGGACGTCGCCTGGCCGGCGCTCATCGCTGCCCTAGCGGGATAACGATGCCGCCTTGGTGGCATACACTGCCGCCGGCCTCGCCAGCGCGGCGAACATACGGCTGAGTGGCATCTCGACCCAGTGGAAGAACACGGCCCCCGCCGCCACGCTGGCCGCCCAAGCGTACAACACACCGACACCCTGCAGCCAGGCGTCGTCCGGTACGAACCGTGTGAATACCGCATTCATGACCAGGCACACCGGAAAATGCACGAGGAAAATCGAATACGAGATCTTGCCAAGGTAATTGACGATGGCCCATCCCGAGCTTGCATACGTGCTCAGCCGCGTGCGGCCGAACAGGAACAGCACGCAGGCGACGACGGACGCCACGGCGATGCGACTCCGGAAATCCAGCTCCAGCGCCAGCACGGTCGGCACGATCATCATCGTCAACAGGGCGAACGTCGCCATGAACGGACGGCGCGGATCGCTCGCCCACCACGCCATGATCCCCAGGCCATAGCTGCCGAAGAAATAGGGTGCCCACACGTCGAATTCGGCGTCGCGGTTGAAGTACAGCAGGGAAATGCTCATGCCCAGCGTCACGGCGAGCGGCATCAGCCACGTCCTCGGACGGCCGCCGGCGATGCGCCCGCACAGCCACAGCAGGCAAGTGAACAACGCATACAACTGGAAATCGATGGCGACATACCACGCACCGGCGGACAGCGATTCATAGCCGAGCACGCTGTGCAGCAGCAGGACATGCGCGGCCAGTTGCGACATGTTCGGCGGCGCCGAGATCGAATCGTGGATCATCCACGTGCGCGCGAGCGCGGAAGCGCCGATCGCCAGGAACATGGCCACGATGAACGGCGGTGCCAGCTTGATGTAGCGGCGCCCGATCGTGGCGAGCGGATTGTCGATACCGGGCCGGCCGGCGGGCGACAGCGATTTCGCGACGAGGAAGCCGCTGATGACGAGGAAGGCCTGGACGGCGATGCGGCCGTTGTGGTCGAGCCAGTCGATCATCGACGGCATCAACGGCCGCGCGGCATCG
>Ga0207667_10004505_pt1 | contig 17070 bp, 10 predicted proteins | sample KBSCornC52_FD_184301 | JGI IMG/M metagenome (GOLD analysis project Ga0207667, IMG submission 184301) | Corn rhizosphere microbial communities from Kellogg Biological Station, Michigan, USA - KBS Corn C5-2 (SPAdes) (version 2) | ecosystem: Host-associated > Plants > Roots > Rhizosphere > Soil ...
CGGAACTCGGAACTCGGAACTCGGAACTCGGAACTCGGAACTCGGAACTCGCGAAGAGCATACGCATTTCACCCCCTTCCGAGGGAAGGGGGTCGCGCCGCAGGCGCGGGAGGATGCCGTCGCGGAAAACAGGAGCCATCCTCCTTAAATCCCCCTTCGCGGGCGAAGGGGGAAGCTGAGTCAGCGCTTGTCGATCGCCCTGTACTCGCGCGGCGTTGCGCCGACGTACACCTGGCGCGGACGGCCGATGCGGCCGCCGGGCATTTCGTGCTGCTCGATCCAGTGCGAGATCCAGCCGGTGGTGCGCGCGATCGCAAACATCACGGTGAACATCTCGGTGGGGATCTTGAGTGCCTTGTAGATGATGCCGGAATAGAAATCGACGTTCGGATACAGCTTGTGCTCGATGAAGTAGTCGTCCTTGAGCGCGACTTCCTCCAGCTTCATCGCGATGTCCAGCAACGGATCGTTGACGCCCAGCTTGTCCAGCACCTCGTGGCAGGTCGCGCGAATGATCTTGGCACGCGGATCGAAATTCTTGTACACGCGATGCCCGAAGCCCATCAGTCGGAAGCCGGAATTCTTGTCCTTGGCGCGCTCGACGGCCTTGCCGACGTTCTTGGCATCACCGATTTCGGTCAGCATTTTCAGCACGGCCTCGTTGGCACCACCGTGGGCCGGGCCCCAAAGGGCGGCGATGCCGGCGGCGACCGATGCATACGGATTGGCGCCGGTGGAACCCACCAGCCGCACGGTCGACGTGCTGGCGTTCTGTTCGTGATCGGCGTGCAGGATGAACAACAGGTCCAGCGCCTTCGCTGCGACCGGATTGATCTTCAACGGCTCGCTCGGCACCTCGAACATCATGTGCAGGAAACGATCGACGTACTCGAGGTTGTTGCGGGGATAGCGGATCGGCCAACCGATCGAATAGCGATACGCGGCGGCCGCCAGGGTCGGCATCTTCGCGATCAGGCGAATCGCGGCCAGCTTGCGCTGCGCAGGGTCCTCATTGTCGGTGGTGTCGTGGTAGAACGCCGACAGCGACGCGACGGACGCGCACAGCATGGCCATCGGATGCGCGTCATAGTGGAAGCCGTGCAGGAAATTCTTGACCGACTCGTGCATCATCGTGTGATGTGTCACCTGGTCTTCGAACGCGTGCATCTGCTCCGCGCTCGGAAGTTCGCCTTCCAGCAACAGATAAGCCACTTCCAGGAAACGCGATTTCTCGGCGAGCTGCTCGATCGGGTAACCGCGATACAAGAGCACGCCCTTCTCGCCATCGATGAAGGTAATCGCGCTCTTGCACGCCGCGGTGGCCGCGAAGCCCGGATCGAAAGTGAAATGCCCCGTCTCGCGATAGAGCGAGGCGATGTCCACGCAACTCGGCCCTTGGCTGCCCTCCACCAGCGGCAAGGACACGGAATGATCGGGGGTGGTCAGGGTGACGTTGCTGTTGGACACAGGGGACTCCTTGGAAGCACACGCTGCGTGCGTGTTTTCGTTCAATTGAATCGGTCAATTATCGCACGATACGGCTGCGTACGCAGGTGTCGACTCGCATCATCCACAACGAAAACGCCTTCCATGCTTGCGCATGGAAGGCGTTGAATGTTCGCTTGCTGCGGGCAGACCGATGCGCCCGACAGGCACATCCGGCCACGCAACGGCTGGCGGTTATTGCTTGCCGGCGTAGCGCTTCTTGAATTTGTCGATGCGGCCGCCCGCGTCCATCACCTTCTGCTTGCCGGTGTAGAACGGATGCGAGGCCGACGAGATATCGACCTTGACCACTGGGTATTCGTTGCCGTCTTCCCACTTGACGGTTTCGTCACTCGTCATCGTCGAACGCGTGAGGAACGCGAAATCGGACGCGGCGTCCTGGAAAACCACCGGGTGGTAATCGGGGTGGATGTCGGCTTTCATGGGTGTTCGCCTGGATTGGATTGCTGCGGACAAGGGCGGAATTGTAACCCGATCCGGTGCGAGCCGGCAAGCCGGACTCAGGCCTCCGCAAACCGCGCTGCCGCCCCGATCCATCGCTCCACCAACCGCCGCGCCAAGGGTGGATGCCGCAGCATCGCCGTACCCACCCGCTGTACCGCCGGCATCAGGCTGGCATCGCGCACGATGTCGGCCACCCGGAAACCCATTTCGCCGGTCTGGCGGGTACCCAGCAGCTCGCCCGGACCACGCAAACGCAGATCCTGTTCGGCGATCACGAAGCCGTCGTTGGTCTGGCGCAGTGTTTCCAGGCGCTGCTTCGCCAACCCCGACAGCGGCGGCTGGTACAGCAGCACGCAAGTGGATGCGACGCTGCCACGACCCACGCGTCCGCGCAACTGGTGCAACTGCGCGAGACCGAGACGCTCGGCATTTTCGATGACCATCAGGCTGGCGTTGGGAACATCGACGCCAACCTCGATGACGGTGGTCGCCACCAGCAATGCAGTGTGGCCATCCTTGAACGCATCCATCGCCGCCTGTTTTTCCTTCGGCTTCATGCGCCCGTGCACCAGACCAACGGTGAGTTCCGGCAATGCCGCGCACAACTGCGCGTAAGCGACTTCGGCCGCCTGCGCCTGCAGCACGTCACTGTCCTCGATCAGCGTGCAGACCCAATACGCTTGCCGGCCCTCCGCGCAGGCCGCGCGGATGCGTTCGACCACTTCGTCGCGACGGGTGTTGGCGATGGCCACCGTGCGCACCGGCGTGCGGCCAGGCGGAAGTTCGTCCAGCGTGGATACATCAAGATCGGCGTAGGCGCTCATCGCCAGCGTGCGCGGGATCGGTGTCGCAGTCAGCACCAGCTGGTGCGGCACCTCCCCACTGCCCGCACCTTTGTCGCGCAAGTTCATCCGCTGCTGCACGCCGAAGCGGTGTTGCTCGTCCACGATCGCGAGTCCCAGGCGTGCGAATTCGACGCCCTCCTGCATCAGTGCGTGGGTGCCGACCGCGACCGGTGCGCCGGCCGCCAGCTTGCCGAGCGCTGCCGTGCGTGCGCGGCCAGTAACCTTGCCCGCCAGCCACACGACTTCGATGCCGAGCGGTTCCAGCCATGCGCGAAAGCTGCGCAGGTGTTGCTCGGCAAGCAATTCGGTGGGCGCCATCAGCGCGGTTTGACGGCCATTCGCGATCGCATGCAAGGCAGCCAGCGCGGCCACAACCGTCTTGCCGGAACCGACGTCGCCCTGCACCAGCCTCAGCGTCGGGACGTTTTTACCGAGATCGCGCCCGACTTCCTGCGCGACCCGCGTCTGCGCCCGCGTGAGTGTGAAAGGCAAATTTTCGAGAAGGCGCTGTCGCAATCCGGTGTCTTCCGGCAGCGCGGGCGCGCGATGTCGCCGCACGCGCGCACGCATCCGCTTCAGGCTGATGTGGTGCGCCAGCAATTCCTCGAATGCAAGCCGCTGCTGCGCCGGGTGCCGCCCCGCGAGCAATGCTTCGACGTCCGCATCCGGCGACGGCCTGTGCACGTCGAGCAATGCGTCTCGCAGCGGCATCAATCCCAACGGCTTCAGCAGATCGGCAGGGACCAGCTCCAGCACCATTTCATCGGGCAGGCGCGACAACGCCCTTTCGATCACGCCGCGCAGGCGCTGCTGGCCCAGGCCTTCGGTGATCGGATAGATCGGCGTCAGGGTCGCCTCGACCGCGGCTTCGCCATGCAGCACGCGGTACTGGGGATGCACCATTTCCAAACCGTGCTGGCCATGGCGGACCGCGCCATAACACCGCAGGCGCACGCCGGGCGCAAATTGCTGCGTCTGCTGGCGGCGAAAATGGAAGAAGCGCAGCACCAATGTGTCGCGCGATGCGTCAGTGATCGCGACCCGCAATTGCGGGCGCGGGCGGAATCCGCTCTGGACCGCCTCGACCACGCCTTCGACCTGCGCCGGCTCGCCGGCAACGAGATCACGAATGGAGGTGATGCGGGTGCGATCCTCGTAGCGCAGCGGCAGATGGAACCAGAGGTCCTGCACGCGCTCGATGCCCAGCTTGCGCAACGTGTCCGCGAGCGCGGGGCCGACCCCGGGCAGTGTCGCAACCGGCGCGAGACCGGGGTCGTTGCTTGGAGTGATGCGTGTATCGGCTGGCGTCGTCACCCGCGCAAGGTTAGCCGATGGCACGTTGCAAAGATGCCTGTTGCCGGGAACCTCTGCAGAACCGTCGCGAGCGAAGGCAGATTGCGGGACGCCGGAGCACTGCAAGTGGAGCGTACACGCCAGTACGTGAGCATTGCGAGCACCGCCGGCACGCAAGCTGCCGAGCGCAGCAGGTTATTCAGAGGTTCCGGTCGCCGCGATCACGTCGATTTCTACAGCCGCACCGCGCGGCAGCGCTGCCACGCCAATGGTCGAGCGCGCAGGATACGGTTCGTTGAAATACTTCTTCATGACCTCGTTGACCGCGCCGAAATTGCCAAGGTCTGTCATGTAGATCGCCACGCGCACGACGTCGTCGAACGAAGCGCCGGCCGCGGCCAGCACCGCCTTCAGGTTCTCGAACACGCGTGTGGCCTGCGCCTCGATGCCGCCGGCCACCATCTCGCCGGTGGTCGGATCGAGCGGCGTCTGGCCGGACAAATACAACGTGTTGCCGCTGCGGACCGCTTGCGAATATGGCCCGATGGCCTTGGGCGCGGAATCGGAATGGACAGGTTGGCGTGACATGACGGCTCCGTGGATGGCTTCGGACAAACGCAAAGCATAACGGCGGCATCGCCCGTGCACAGCGCGAACGCGCCACATGCGTTAGCCACCAACTACAGCGGATAGCGATAGACGCCGTTCACCACTTTGGTATTGCGGATGCGGCGCATCACGTCCGCGAGGTGTTTGCGACCCTTCACCTCGATCGTGAAAATCAACGTGGCAGCCTGGATGCCGCGCTCGATGTACTTGACGTCGTCGATATTGGAATTGGCTTCCGCGATCGCGGCGGAAACCGTCGCCAGCACGCCGGGACGATTGACGACCTCGACCCGCAACTCGACGCGGTAGTCGCCCTGCACTTCGGTGTCCCAGCCGATCTCGACGCGGCGCTCGGGCAGCTTGAACAATTCGGTCACGTTGGGGCATTCGACGCGATGCACGACGATGCCCTTGCCGGGCGAAAGGTAGCCCACGATGTCGTCACCCGGAACCGGATGGCAACAGTTGCCGAAACTCAGGATCCCGCGTTCGGCACCGCTGATGCGGATCTTTTCGGCGCGATGCTGCGTGGCGCCGACCACCGACCCGCCCAACGCGATCAGCCTGGCCGCGACCTGGTCGGGCATGCGATTGCCCAGCGCAATGTCCGACAGCAGGTCTTCCAGACGGCGCAGGGTGTTGTCGGCCAGATAGCGGTCCAGCGCTTCCGACGGGATCGCATCGAGGCTGGAACCGCCGGCATCGAGCGCACTTTCCAGCATGCGGTGCCCGAAATCGATCGCGTCCTCGTGCTGCAGGTGCTTGAGGTACTGGCGGATCGCGGCGCGCGCCTTGCCGGTCACCGCGAAATCCAGCCACGACGGATTGGGCACCGCGGAGGGGGCGGTGATCACTTCCACCGTCTGCCCCGAGGAGGGCTGCGCGCGCAGCGATGCAAGCTTGCCATCGATGCGCGCCGCCACCGCGTGCATGCCGACGTCGGTGTGCACGGCAAACGCGAGATCCAGCGCGGTCGCGTTCTTCGGCAGCGCCTGGATGTCGCCCGCGGGCGTGAACAGATAGACCTCGTCCGGGAACAGGTCCACCTTGACGTTCTCGATGAACTCGAGCGACGACGGCGTCGCCGCCTGTGAATCGGCCAGGCCCGCGACCCATTGGCGTGCGCGCGATTGCGCGCTGTTGGAGGGAACCGCCTCCTGCTTGTACGACCAGTGCGCGGCCACTCCGCGCTCGGCAACCATGTCCATTTCTTCGGTGCGAATCTGGATTTCGATGGGTGCGGCGAACGGACCGAACAGCACCGTGTGCAGCGACTGGTAGCCGTTGGCCTTGGGAATCGCGATGAAATCCTTGAAGCGCCCTTCCACCGGTTTGAACAGCGAGTGCGCGGAACCCAGCGCCTGATAACAATGAGCGACGGTATCGGTAACAAGGCGAAAGCCGTACACGTCCATCAACTGGTCGAAGGTCTTGTGTTCGAGCTTCATCTTCGACCAGATGCTGTAGGGCGCCTTCACCCGGCTGACGATGCGCACGGGAATGCCGTCGACCGCCAGGCGTTCGGCCAGCGCCTGCTCGATTTTCACCATCGACTCGCGGCGGTTGCCCAGCGTGCGCTTGATGCGCGAAGCGATGATCTTGTAGCGGTCGGGGTAAAGACTGCGGAAGCCGAGGTCCTGCAATTCCGAGCGGATCGCATTCATGCCGAGGCGTGCCGCGATCGGTGCGTAGATGTCCAGCGTCTCGCGCGCGATGCGACGGCGCGCATCCGGCACCATCGCCGAAAGGGTGCGCATGTTGTGCAGGCGGTCCGCCAGCTTGATCAGGATCACGCGCAGGTCGCGCGCCATGGCCAGCAGCATCTTGCGGAAGCTTTCGGCATCGGCTTCGACGCGGCTGGCGAAATCCACCCGTTCCAGTTTGGTGACGCCGTCCACCAGCTCGGTGACCGTGGTGCCGAAGCTGGCCTCCAGTTGCACCCGGGTCATGCCGGTGTCTTCCAGCGTGTCGTGCAGGATCGCCGCAATGATGGTTTCGGCATCCAGGCGCAATCCCGCCAGAATCGTGGCCACCGCGAGCGGATGGGTGATGTACGGCTCGCCGCTCCTGCGCTTCTGACTCGCGTGGGCGCGCGCGCCTACCGCGTAGGCACCGCGGACGCGCTCGATCTGCTCCGGGGGAAGATAGGCCGCCAGTTGCGCGGCAAGCGCGTCAATGCCCGCGGTTTCGGCAACCGTCGCCGGCCGCACCACCTCGATTGTTTCTGATTTGGCCTTGCGCTTGCGCATGCCTGCAAGCTAGACAGGCGCGCGGCGCGAGTCAATATCGCGATGGAAGTATTTCAATCGTTCCGCGCACCGTGGGCGCGCGGAACGACCTCCGGGAATGTCCGGGGTTTCGCCCGACCTTCAGTGTCCGTGCACCGTCACCGACGGATCCAGCATCTGCAGCGCCTGGCCAATATTGGTTGCACCGGTCTGCTGGATGTCTTTCTGGCTATAGCTGTTGCCCGCCACGGGCAGGCACTTTCCCTTGGGCGGCGGAATATGGCTGCCCGTGTCGCGAATGCACGAACGGGAGTCGAGCGGCGGTACGGCGCGCTCTTTTTGGGTGGATGTCGCCGCTTGCTGGTTCGAAGCGGCCGGAGTCGATGGGGTCTGGGCCTGGGTGTCGCTCGGACTGGTTTGCGCGAACGCCGGCAGCGCGAGCGTCATGCCGCCGCATACGGCGAACAAGGCGGCGGCGAGAAGTTGTTTGTTCATGATCGGTTTCCTCGGTGGGATGGGTGATTCATTGTGCGCCTGCGGCAGACCACCGAACGAGTGGATGCCGACGGCGCGACAGAGATCGTTCATACTTTTGACTCCCGCCTCCCCAGAAGATTCCCCGCCCCATGCGTGAAGTCCGGCTGTTTGTCGACGTTTGCCTGACACCCGGCGTGGACCTGTCGCTGCCGCAGGATGCCGCCCAGCACGCGTTGCGGGTGCTGCGCCTGAAAGCCGGGGATCTCGTGACCCTGTTCAATGGCAACGGGCGACAATACCCAGCCCGGTTGATCGCGGTCGACCCGCGCGCAGCCAAGGTTCATGTGGACACCATGGAAGACCCCTTGCGCGAGTCGCCCCTGCGCATCACGCTCGTCCAGTCGCTGGCGCGCGGCGAAAAGATGGACTGGATCATCCAGAAAGCCACCGAGCTCGGCGCGGCTCGAATCCTGCCGGTAACCAGCGAACGCGGCGAGGTGCGGCTGGATGGCGCGCGCGGAGAAAAACGGCTGGATCACTGGCGCGCAATCAGCATTGCCGCCTGCGAGCAATGCGGGCGCAACGTCGTGCCTCAAATCAGCGCGTCCGAATCATTGGAAGCCTGCCTTGCCGCACACCCGCGGACAAGCGCGCAAGTTCGCTGGGTGCTGCACCCGGGTGGAACCGCACGCATGCGCAATATCGAGCCGGCAGCGGCGGACGTGGTGCTGGCCGTGGGGCCGGAGGGCGGATTCAGTGACAACGATCTGGCCGCACTGCGCCAGGCCGGTTTCGATGCACTTGCGCTGGGTCCGCGTATCCTGCGCACGGAAACCGCCGGGCTGGCTGCAATGGCTGCATTGCAAGCCATCCGGGGCGATTTCTGACCTGAGAACGTCCGGTTGCGAAGAAAGCGTCAGGCCGCTGCGGCCAGTGCATCGACAACCAGGTTTTCGATTGCACCCAGATCCGGAATCCACGCCGACTCATCGTGCACGCGCACCTGCTCCCGCACGCCCGTGAGCACGGCGTCGGACGCCTCGTCCGGGATCAGCATTTCTTCCGAGATCAGTGTCAGGCGCGGAAAGCCCTGGCAGAGGACACCTAAATACGGCAGCCGCGCGTGACCACTCAGCGCTTTGAGGATCGCAACCCGGGTGTTTTCAGTAGGCTCCTGTTCCGCAACACCGGCGAGCACCGAAAACGCCAGCACCGGCAGACCCCAGCCGCGCCAAGCGAGGCGGCCCAGCATCCACGACGGTGCGTCGGCGATCGCCGCGGGTTGCGCGTAGGTGATCACCTCGGCCATGGTGGTATTGGGCACCAGCACGCGGCCGCCCGTCACCGGAAGCATGACGCCGCGAACTTCGCGCGGCATCGCTTGGGCTGCGCTCATGCGTGCTCTCCCTTCGAATCCGCGGTGGCCGACCTCGCTTTTCCGCCTGCCCCACCCTCGTCGTCGCCGGCGTGCATCCAACGCGCGAAGGGACCCGAATCCGGTGCGACCGGCGCGACGGTTTCGAGGGGCATCAGTTCCAGCCCCGCGAAGTCGATCGAAAGCGCGGCTGAGGTTTGCTCGTCACGCTTCGCAACCGGAGCCGGCGCGGCCGGAGCCTCCGGGTCGACCAGTTGCCAGTCGTCCACCGACGGCAACGCCTTCAATACATCGGCATCGTCGATCGGCGCGGCGGGTGTTGGGGCAACCGTGGACACCCCTGCAACCGGTTCCGGCTCGGCCGGCGGAAGTTCGACCGTGGAAACGCTGCCGCCATCGACGACGCGCCAAACTTCCGGGGATTCCGGCTCCGGCTCGCCTTCCGCCGCCGCCAGCCGCGCGTCGATCATCGCCGACAGCGCTTCGGTGTCGATGTCGAGCGCATCGTGATCGCCATGTTCGCTGTTTGTATCCGGCACCGCGATGGCGCCGTCCCTTGCGTCGACCGCAGCCGCGACCGCTGGTGTTTCAATTTCAGTCTCGATTTCCGCGGTAACAGGCATCGGGGATTCCGCGTTGCCGATATCCGCCACCACGGGACTCGCAGTCGCGCTTTCGCCCAAGCCTGCAACCGCAGCCAGAGGCTCTTGCACCGCGACAAAATCCGCGGTCATCGATTCGATTTCCGCCGGTGACAAGGGCCGCTCGACGAGCTGTGGCGCAACCTCCGCGCCGAGCAGCGCGACCGATCCGATTTTCGCCGAACTTTGCGCTCCGGGCACCACGGCGGCGATCGGCGCTGTTTGCGCGGCCGCCGGCCGCGGCGGATCAAAATCGCTGTTGCCACTCAGCTTGGCGGTGAGATGCCGCAACCAGCGCGCCTGCTCCCAGCCATCCAGCTTGCTGGAAATTTCAGGATCATTGAAGACCACCGCGACGCCGGCTTCCTGCAGCCGGGTTTCGACGACATCCAGCGACTCGCAATCGTCGAGGTTCACCAGTGCAGCAGTTGCTTGTGCCCCGGCCACGCGCGACACATCGAAATCCGCCGCGGAGGTTTCATAGACGATGTCGACGTGGCTCGCCACCGCATCGCGCAAATGCCCTGCGGAATCGGCATCGGCAAACACCAGCGCCACGCGCGGCCGTGCGGGAATCTTTTCGTCAAGCACGGCGGGCCTCCAGGATCTCGCCGACGTTATGCAGCAGGTCGGCTTCGCTGTACGGCTTGCCGAGATAGCGATCCACGCCGATCTCGAACGCGCGCTGGCGATGCTTTTCGCCCGTACGCGATGTGATCATGATGATCGGCACATGCCGGAAACGCGTGTCGTTCTTCATGTGCGTGGCGAGCTCGAAACCGTCCATCCGCGGCATCTCGATGTCGAGCAGCATGACGTCGGGCACGCGTTCCTGCAGCTTCTCCAGCGCATCCACGCCGTCCTTCGCGGTGATGACTTCCAGCTGCTCGCGTTCGAGCACGCGGGTCGTCACCTTGCGCATCGTGATCGAATCGTCCACGACCATCACCACGCGCGGACCTTCCGCTTCCGTCCGTGCGGCAGGCACGGGCGTGCCGGGTGCAGCTTCGGTTTCGCCAATTGCGGCGATCGCGGCCGCCTGCTTGGCCTCGAAGTGGCGCACCAGCGGCGCGAGATCGAGGATGAGCATCACCGAGCCATCGCCAAGGATGGTGGCGCCGAACATGCCGGGTACGTTGCTGATCTGTGGACCGATCGGCTTCACCACGATTTCGCGTGAACCGATCACCGTGTCGATGCGAATCGCGGCGCGGAGGTCACCCGCACGCACCATCAGCAACGGCAACTGCCCGGAACCTTCCTCGGGAATGCTTGCTGCACCGAAGCCAAGCAGCTCCGACAGATCGTGCAGCGTGTACTCCTCGCCAACATAGCTGACCCTGCGGTCGCCCGAGGCAAGGCGGTCCGCCATCTCCTGGCGACGGATACGTGACACCGCCTGCACCGAGGTCATCGGGATCGCGAAGGTCGTCTCGCTCGCGCGTACCGTGATGGCTTGCGTCACGGCCAGCGTGAATGGCAGGCGGATGTTGAAAGTGGTGCCCTTGCCGTGCTCGGATTCGATCGCCAGCGAACCGCCAAGCTGGCGAATCTCGTTGGCCACCACGTCCATGCCCACGCCGCGGCCGGCCAACTGGCTCACTTCGTCGGCAGTGGAGAAGCCGGTCTGCAGCACGAAGTTGAAAAGTTCGGAATCGGAAACCGGCACGCCGGCCTGCAGCAGGCCGCGCTCGATCGCCTTCGAGCGAATGGCATCGCGGTCGAAACCGGCGCCATCATCGGACACCCGCACCAGCACCTCGGTGCCCTGGCGCCCGACCGCGATGGTGACCGTGCCTTCCATCGGCTTGCCGTGCGCGACGCGCTCGGCCGGCGCCTCGATGCCGTGCGTCAACGCATTGCGCAGCATGTGCTCGAAGGGCGCCTTCATCCGCTCCAGCACGCTGCGGTCCATTTCGCCCTGCGCGCCTTCCACCCGCAACTGCGCGCGCTTGCCGAGTTCGTCGGCGGCCCCACGCAAGGTGCGGCGCAGGTTCGGCACCATGGACTCGAACGGCACCATGCGCGTGCGCATCAGACCGTCCTGCAAATCGGAGTTCACCCGCGACTGCTGCAACAACAGGGTTTCGGACTGGCGGGTCTGGTCATCCAGGATGTCCTGGATCGAGGCCAAGTCGGACACCGACTCGGCCAGCGCGCGCGAGTACTGCTGCAGGTTCGAGAAGCGGTCGAGTTCCAGCGGATCGAACGTGGCGCCTTCGCCGGCTTCGTTCTCGCGCTGGTAGCGCGACAGAATCTGGGTTTCGGTTTCGATCTCGAGCTTGCGCAGCTGTTCGCGCAGACGCAAGACCGTCTGGTTCAGTTCGACCAGGTTGAAGCGGAAGTTGCCGACCTGCTGCTCCAGGCGCGCGCGGTAGATCGACGCCTCGCCCGCCGCGTTGACCAGCGAATCGAGCAAGTCGGAACGCACCCGGATGAGTTCCGCGGTGGCATGCACCTCGGTTTCGACCAGTCGCGGCGCTTCGCGCGGGGCAGGTGCAGGCACGCTGGCCTTGGCCGGCTGCTGCGCCTCTTCCGCGGGCTCGGATGCCGCCGGCTTGGCGCCGCCAACGACCGGGCGCCCGCCCGCCAACGCATTGAAGCGCTCAATGGCATTGGCCGGCGTCGCGATCGCGTGGCCCTGGCGGATGCGCTCCACCATTTCGTGCAGGCGATCGAAACCGCGTTCCAGTGAATCCACTTCGACGGGTTCAAGCGCGCGATTGCGGTCGCCGACTTTTTCCAGCAGCGTTTCCATCGCGTGCGCAAGGTCGCCGACGGGCGCGATGCCGACCACGCGCGCACCGCCCTTGAGCGTGTGCAGGTTGCGCTGCAATGAACGCACCGACTCGACATCCTCGGGCGCGCCGCGCAGGACCGCCATCGAACCGTCGCTGGCATCCAGCAATTCGCCGCCTTCTTCGGTGAAGAGATCGACCAGCTCGGGATCGAGTCCCGGAATATCCAGGGCACCTTCCGGCTGCGCATCGTCCGGGAACAGCGGCAATGCCGAGGCGGCGATTTCCTTTTCGGCGTTGGCACGCGCGATGGCGAGACGTTTCTGCTCCGCTTTTTCCGCGGCGATGCGCGCCTGCTCGGCCGCTTCTGCTGCAACCCGATCCTGTTCGGCTTTTTCTGCTGCGAGACGCTCCTGTTCGGCCTTTTCTGCTGCGAGACGATCTTGCTCCGCCTGTTCCGCAGCGATGCGCTCCTTTTCTGCCTGTTCGGCAGCAAAGCGTGCCTGCTCGGCCTGCTCCGCGGCGATGCGTTCCTGTTCTGCCTGCTTCGCGGCAAGACGTTCCTGTTCCGCCCGCTCCGCCGCAAGGCGTTCCTGTTCCGCCTGCTCGGCTGCGAGACGCCGCTCTTGTTCTGCTTTCTCCGCAGCAAGGCGTTCCTGTTCCACCCGCTCCGCGGCAAGACGTTCCTGTTCCACCCGCTCCGCGGCAAGACGTTGCTGTTCCGCCTGCTCGGCTGCGAGACGTTCCTGTTCTGCTTTCTCCGCAGCAATGCGTTCCTGTTCCGCCTGCTCGGCGGCAAGACGTTCCTGTTCCGCCCGCTCCGCCGCAAGGCGTTCCTGTTCCGCCTGCTCGGCTGCGAGACGCTCTTGTTCTGCTTTCTCCGCAGCGATACGTTCCTGTTCTGCCTGTTCGGCAGCAAAGCGTTCCTGCTCGGCCTGCTCCGCGGCGATGCGTTCCTGTTCTGCCTGCTCCGCGGCAAGGCGTTCCTGCTCGGCCTGCTCGGCAGGTGCGCGCGTTTCCGCGGCATGCCTTGGCCCACCCAACGGCGAAGCTTCCGGCCAGCGATTGCGCAGGGTTTCCAGACGCTCGGTCAAGGCTGTGGCATCGGGCACGTCCGGCACCGGCGCGTCGAACTGTGCCATCACATGCTCGGTCACGGCAATCGCATCGCGCAGCGCATCGCAGCCTTCGCGGTCCAGCGCCGCATCGGCGCTGCGCACGCGACGGATCCAGACCTCCAGCGGCGCCAGCATCGTCGCCAGCGATTCGACGCCGACCATCGCGATGGCGCCGTGCAGCGTGTGCACCGAGCGCACCAGTTCGTCATCGACGCTGGCGTCGAACGCCGCGTCACGCGCCAGGTAACCGCGCATGCCGTCGAGATGCTGGCCGACTTCGGTACGCAAAACGTCCAGCAGGATCGGATCGATGACCGGAAGGCCGGTCACGGGCGAGGTGAAGACCGGTTCGAGCGGCGTAGCCATGACCATATCGGCCGCATGCTCCGGTTCCGCCAATGGCACCCAGCGGCGCACCTGGCGCACGACCTTGTGGTAGCCCTGCGCGAGATCCTCCACCCGCGCGGGTTGCCCGGCGGCCAGCTTTTCGGCGGTCTGCATGATCGCGTCGAGCGGCGGATCGATCGTCACGCTGGCGCCCTGCAAGCCGGCATGCAGCTTCGGCAACGTTGCGACCGCGGTATCGACCAGCGCCAGCACGTTCGCGTCGGGTTTGATGGTCTGGTCGAGCACGCGGTTGAGCATGTTCTCGACTTTCCAGCTGAATTCACCCAGCGCCGCGGCGCCCACCAGCCGCCCGGAACCCTTGAGTGTGTGGAAGGAACGCCGCACGTTCTTCAACGCGTCCAGATCTTCCGGATTCGACTTCCACGCCGGCAGGTTGACGTTGATGTTGGCGATTTCCTCGCCGACTTCCTCGACGAATACCTCGCGGATTTCCTCGTCGATGCCCACGGCATCCTGGAACGACGTATCCACCGGCGTGCCTTCGCCGGCGATCGGTTCCAGGACTTCTTCTTCGACGTCGACCCACTTGCCCGGACCCACGCCGGGAACCGTGAAGGTCTCGGCGGCGGGTGCGGGCTGCACGAACGCAACGGGTGCCACGACTTCGACCGGTGCCGCTGCTTCCGTTTCCATGGCCTGCGCCGGCACCACCTCCGACGATTGCGGCGCGGGCGCCGGCTCGGCGACTTCAACCGATTGCGCAGGTTCGCGACGCGCCGGTACCGGCCAATAATGCAGCAGCTCCAGGCTGTGCTGGGCGCCATCCAGAATGCGGCTGTCGCTGGCGTTCACGTCATGGCCGAGCTCGAGGTAGTACTCGACGCCGGCCACGACATCGGCGAGCTGGTCCATCTCGTCGACCGTGGGAACCTTGCGGTCGGTGACCAGTTCGTTGCCGACGTAGCGATCGATGCCTTCCACCAGGCCGGCAGGACGTTCGAGGTTGAGGATGCGCAACGCGCCGCCGACTTCCGTCAGCAAGCGCGGCACTTCAGCCAACTGCTCGTGCGACCACGACGACTCGATGAATGCGGTGATGTGTTCCTTGACCTTGCCAAGGTTGGCGCCAGCCTCGTGCATCAGCGCGCGCATGATCTTGCGCGCTTCGCTGCGCGGCAGGGCGTCGTCCGCCTGGGCATCCGCTCCGAGATGCTCGATGTGTTCGTCCAGCGATGCATCGACGTACAACAGCGCGCTGGCAACGTCGAGGATGGTTTCAGGTTTGGCTTCGCGCTTCCCGTCGATCATCTCGACGATGGTCTGCCGCTGCTCTGCGATCATCCTGGCCGGCGCTTCCAGCCCCAGCACGCCGAGCGTGTCGCCGACCCGGTGCAGCACTTCAACCTGTGGCGCGAGCTGTTGCGGATTGCGGTCTTCCCGGCGCAGGAAGATGTCGAGGCCTTCCTTGACGCGCAAAAGATCTTCACGGACGGCCTTGGCAACGGTATCCAGCAACGCACGGTTGCGCCCGGACATCGCCGCGCGCGCGCGATCGAGCTCCGCTTCGGTCGGAATCATCCGGTCCAGCGCGAAGCATCGCGCAATGGTTTCGCCTCGGCCCGGGCCCGGCGTGGCTTGCGCGATGTAATACAAGAGCGTGCGGGTGAGCTCGCGCGCGTCCTCGTCGTCACACACTTCCTCGCCCTGGTCCTGCATGTGGCGGATGGTGCGGTCGAGGTGGCCGAACTGTTGCCGCAGGCTGGAGAGATGATGATCGAGCCGACCCTGCTGCAGGGTTTCCAGCACGCCGCCCGCGATCCACCACAACCGTCGCGCGGACTCGGCGTGACACACGGCGCGCAACTCGTCCATGCAGTCGCGCATCTCCGCAAAGTTCGGCTGCTTGCCCTGCGTCCAGGCCAGCAGTTGCACCTGGAAACGTGTGCGGATCTGGGCGACGCGCTGGCGCAGGTCGGCGAACGGATACGCCGCGCGCGCGCCGGCCGCATCGGGCGGCAGTGGGTGGTCGAGATCGGGATGGAACAGCACGCGCTGATCGGTGGGCTCCTCGCCATACGCGTCGCGCAATTCATTGAGCAACGGCAACAGGACGATCGGGATGTCCTTGTGGCCACTTTCGATCAGGTCGAGATAATCGGGCAACTGCACGAGACCACGCATCAAGGCACCCATGGCCTCGTCGCGGTCGGCCACTTTGCCGTCGAGCACCGCCTGTGCGAGGTGCTCCATTTCCTGGTCGAGCTCGGCGGCGCCGTACAGCTCGACGATGCGCAGCGTGCCGAGCACCTGGTGCAGCAGGCCGACGCAACTCTGCATCGCGCGCACGTCCGCCGCGTCTTCGGCGAAGGCTTCAAGCGCCTGGCGCGCCTCCGACAACAGTTCATCGATTTGCGGCTTGACCCAGCCAAGGGTCGAGAAGTCGATGTGTTCTTCAAGTCGCATCGTCGGTTTCCGGTCAGCACCACCCGCCCGCCCTGCCACGTAACCTGCGGGCGCGTCGACAGCCACTCCGGCGGAACCGGTTGCCGTGGATACCATGTCGTCGCCCGCGATCATGAGCCTTCCCGCCGTCAGGCCGGCAGCTTGAAGTCAGCGACCGATCGACGCAGTTCCTGCGCGAGTTGCGCAAGGTTGCCGATCGATTCGGCCGTCTGGTTGGCACCCACCGAGGTTTGCGCGGTGATCTGCTGAATCGAACTCATCGTCGAACTGATGTTGGTGGCCGCAGCGGACTGCTGCTTCGCGGCGCTGGAGATGCCCTGAATCAACCCGGCGAGGTTGTTCGACACCTTTTCGATTTCACCCAGCGCAGTGCCGGCGTCCTCGGCCAGGCGCGCACCATTCACCACCTGCGTGGTGGTCTGCTCCATCGAGCTGACCGCTTCGTTGGTATCGGTCTGAATGGTCTGCACCAGCGTTTCGATTCGCTTCGTGGCGCCGGTGGCGCGTTCGGCCAGTCGCTGCACTTCGTCCGCGACCACCGCGAAGCCGCGGCCCGCCTCGCCCGCCGATGCGGCCTGAATGGCCGCGTTCAGTGCCAGAATGTTGGTCTGCTCGGCGATGTCGTTGATGAGTTCCACGATCGATCCGATTTCCTGCGAGGACTCGCCGAGGCGCTTGATGCGCTTGGATGTTTCCTGGATCTGCTCGCGGATCGAATCCATGCCGCTGATCGTCTGGCGCACGATTTGCGCACCGTTCGACGCGATCTGTACCGAGCGCTGCGCCACTTCCGCGCTGTCGGCGGAGTTCTTCGACACCTGGTCGATGGACACCGCCATTTCGTTGATCTTCGACGAGGCGGAAGTGATCTGTTCGGCCTGCTGGTTGGCGGCGTCCGCCAGATGCTTGGCGGTGGCCTGGGTTTCCTGGGCGGCCGACGATACCCGCACGGCCGTCTCGTTGATGGTGGTCACCAACGAGCGCA
>Ga0207667_10004507_pt1 | contig 17065 bp, 17 predicted proteins | sample KBSCornC52_FD_184301 | JGI IMG/M metagenome (GOLD analysis project Ga0207667, IMG submission 184301) | Corn rhizosphere microbial communities from Kellogg Biological Station, Michigan, USA - KBS Corn C5-2 (SPAdes) (version 2) | ecosystem: Host-associated > Plants > Roots > Rhizosphere > Soil ...
CAGGCCGCCGTGCGGCGGGGCGCCATAGCGGAATGCATTCAGCATGCCGCCGAAGCGCTCTTCGGTTTCGGCGCGGGCATAGCCGGCGATCTCGAACGCCTTCAGCATCACGTCGGGATCGCGGTTGCGGATGGCACCCGACAGCATCTCATAGCCGTTGCAGACGATGTCATACTGGAAGACTTTGAGGCCCAGGATCTCGTCCTTGTCGCCGGAGCTGAAGGCCAGGAACTTGTCGCGATCATATTGCGGCATGGAGAAGGGATTGTGGGAGAAGTCGATCCGCTTCTCGTCCTCGTTCCATTCATACATGGGATAATCGACCACCCAGCAGAAACGGAAGCGCCCCTGTTCGATCAGGTTCAATTCCCGGCCGATACGGGTGCGCGCCAGGCCGGCCAAAGTCGCGGCGCGGTCTTGCTTGTCGGCGGCAAAGAACAAGGCGTCGCCCGCCTTCACATTGGCCAGCTTCGCCATTTCGGCTAACGCAGCGGGCGGAATGAATTTGGCGATCGGGCCCTTGCCCGTGAGAACGCCGCCCTCTTCTTCCAGAACCACATAGCCCAGGCCGGGCGCGCCTTCACCCCTGGCCCATTCGTTGAGCTTGTCGAAGAAACTGCGGGGCTGGGTGGCGGCGCCGGGCGCGGGAATGCCGCGCACAGTCTTGTTTTTGAAAGCCTTGAACTCGACATCGGCGCGCGCGAACACGGCGCTGAGATCGGCGATGCGGATGGGATTGCGCAAATCCGGCTTGTCGGAGCCGAACTGCAGCATGGCGTCGGCATAGGCGATGCGCGGATACGGCGCCTTGTCCACCACGCGGCCATCCGCGAATTCCTCGAACACGCCTTGCAGCACCGGTTCGATGGCGGCGAAAACGTCATCCTGGGTGACGAAGCTCATTTCCACGTCGAGCTGATAGAATTCGCCCGGGCTGCGGTCGGCGCGGCCGTCTTCGTCGCGGAAACAGGGCGCGATCTGGAAATAGCGGTCGAAGCCCGCCACCTGGATCAGCTGCTTGAACTGCTGGGGCGCCTGGGGAAGCGCATAGAATTCGCCCGGATAGCGGCGGGACGGCACCAGGAAGTCCCGAGCCCCTTCCGGCGAGGAGGCGGTGAGGATCGGGGTCTGAAACTCGTTGAAGTTTTGCGCATACATCCGGTTCCGCAGCGAGCGGATGATGTTGGAGCGCAGCATGATGTTCTTGTGCAGCCGCTCCCGCCGCAGGTCCAGGAAGCGGTAGGTGAGCCTTGTCTCTTCCGGATAGTCCATATCGCCGAACACCGGCAGCGGCAGTTCCTGCGCCTGACTCTGGACCGTCGCATCCTCGATGCGCATCTCCACTTCGCCGGTGGCCAGGTCCTTGTTCACGGTGTCGTCGGTCCGCGCCACCACCTTGCCGGTCAGAGTGAGCACCCATTCGGAGCGGGCGGTATCGACTGTGGGGAAAACCTTGCCGTCGGGTTCGATCACGCATTGGGTAATGCCGTAATGGTCGCGCAGGTCGATGAAGATCAGCCCGCCATGGTCGCGGCGGCGATGGACCCAGCCCGACAGGCGAACCGTCTGGCCGACGTCGGATTTGCGGAGTTGGCCGCATGTATGAGTGCGATAGGCGTGCATGGCAAACCCTTGAGGAAGGGCGGTTTTTGGCGGTTTATGAGGGGCGGGTCAAGAGAGGCGGGATGGCTCGCAACCCCTCTGTTTTTCCTGTCATATCGCCCGGCTAGGCTTCGGGCGCTCGAGGGAATCAATCATGAAAGCCGTAATCGCCGCCGCCCTGCTGCTGGGTCTTGGCCTGTCATCCACCCATGCCCAGGCCCAACTTCAGGTCCCTCGGCCGCATAATGTGATCATCTTCGTGGCCGATGGCTTGCGCTATGGCAGCGTCGACCCCGCCACCATGCCCAATCTGGCAAGGCTGAAATCGGAAGGCGTGGACTTCACCAACAGCCATTCGCTCTATCCCACCGTAACTACCGTGAATGCATCGGCCATCGCCACCGGCCACTACATCGGCGACACCGGAAATTTCGGCAACACGCTCTATGTGGGCCGGCCCATGATCAGCCTGAAGAATTCGCCGCTGGGCTTTCTGGAGAACGACACTGTTCTCAGCGAAATGAACCAGAAATTCGGCGGCAATTATCTGAACGAAACGAGCTTGATCGCCGCCGCCCGCGCCAAGGGCTGGCAGACCGCCATCATGGGCAAGGAAGGCCCTGCCCGCATCCAGGATTCCACGGCCGCCGCTGACGGCAACGAAACCCTGATCGTGGACGACGCCACCGGAAGCGAAGGCGGGCTGGGCCTGCCCACCTGGTTCAGCGCCGGGATGCGCCAGGCCTTTGTCGGCGCTGTCGCGCCCAAACCTGCCGTCCCCGCCATCGAGCAGGAAGTCTGGCTGATGAAGGCCACCACCCGCATCGTGCTGCCGCATTTCCAGGAAACCGGAAAGCCGTTCGCGATGCTGTTCTGGTCGCGTGATCCCGATATCAGCCAGCATAATAGCAGGGACAGCGTCGGCGAGATGATCCCCGGCATCAACGGGCCCAGCGGCCTGGCAGGCACCCGCAATGCCGACACGATGCTGGGCGAGCTGCTGGATTATTTGAAGGAAACCGGCCTCGACAAAACCACCGATGTTTTCGTGACTGCCGATCACGGCTTCGCCACGGTGACCCATGTCAGCGCCACCAGCCCTTCCGTCCGCCCGGAGCCGTCGGGACCCATCGCAGACCTGCAATCCGGATTCCTGGCGATGGACCTCGCCGCGACCTTGGGCATGCCGCTTCGACCGCCGGGCGATACCGGGCCATCCGTCGATTTCAGGAATGGCGGCAAGCTTGCGGGCGGTTCGGGAATGCTGGGCAAGGATCCGCATCATCCCGACGTGATCGTGGCGGCCAATGGCGGCTCGGACCTGATCTATCTGCCGGCGATGAATGAAAAGGACCTCGCGCCCGCCAAAGCGATGGCGCGCGACATCGTCAAATTCCTGCTGGCGCAGGATTATGTCAGCGGCGTTTTCGTGCATGACAAGCTGGGCACGATCCCCGGCGCGCTCTCGATGAGCGATGTGGGACTGATGGGTGCTGCCCAAACCCCACAGCCAGCCATCTTCGTCAATTTCCGCTCCTTCGCGACGGGATGCAAAAACGAGCTGCAATGCACGGTGGCAATCATGGACACGCCGCTGGCGACGGGACAAGGCAATCACGGCAGCTTCAGCCGCGCCGAGACCCGCAATTTCATGGCTGCCATCGGGCCAAGCTTCAAAACCGGCTATGCCGACCCGGCCCCGGTCTCGAACGCGGATATCGCGCCCACCCTGGCGCATGTGATGGGCCTGAATCTGCCCTCCAAGGGAACCTTGAAAGGCCGGGTGATCTCCGAAGCCCTGGCGGGCGGGGCCGAGGTCGCGGTCCAGAGCCAGGTCCTTAAATCGGCGCCAGGGCCCGAAGGGGTCCGGACTATCCTTAACCTCCAGACGGTAGGGGCCACCCGCTACTTCGACGCCGCGGGTTTCGAGGGCAAGACTGTGGGCCTTAGGGCACAATAGCGCCGGACCGCACTTTTCCCGGCCGGCATTCCCTGTTTTTCCAGGACCCTTGGGTCCGAATCCGCTATCACGGCCGGATGCGGATTGTTGAAACAAACGAGGCGCTGGCGGCCTTTCTGGGCGAGCTTTCCTCGGCCCCCTATCTGGCGCTGGACACCGAATTTCTTCGCGACCAGACCTATTATCCGAAACTCTGCCTGATCCAGGTGGCGGCGCCGGGACCTGGCGGGCTGGAAGCCATCATCGACCCCCTTGCCCCGGGCCTGGACCTGACGCCCTTCTACGAGCTCCTGAAGCGGCCGGACATCGTCAAGGTGCTGCATGCGGCACGCCAGGACATCGAAATCTTCTACCTTCAGGGCGGCGTGCTGCCCGATCCTTTGTTCGACACCCAGGTGGCGGCGATGGTGTGCGGATTTGGCGATGCGGCCTCCTATGAGACCCTGGCGCGCAAGCTGGCGCATGTGGAGATCGACAAATCCGCCCGCTTCACCGACTGGAGCCATCGTCCGCTCAGCAAGCGCCAACTGGAATATGCCCTGGCGGATGTCACCCATCTGAGAGTGGTCTACGAAAAACTATCCGCGCAGCTGGTCCGCACAGGCCGCAGCAACTGGGTGGAAGAAGAAATCGCCGCCCTGAAGGATCCCAAACTCTATCGCCTCGATCCCGAACTGGCCTGGAAGCGGCTGAAGCCCCGCACAACCAATAAGCGGTTTCTGGCCATGCTGGCCTCGCTGGCGGCCTGGCGGGAACGAGAAGCCCAATCCCGCGACATTCCCCGCGGCCGTGTCCTCAAGGACGAAGCGCTTACCGAAATCGCTGCCCATCCTCCGGAAAGCGACGAGACGCTGGAGCGCATTCGCGCCGTACCAAAAGGCTTCGCCAATTCCCGGCTCGGCAAGGGATTGATGGAAGCGGTGGAAGCGGGGCGCACCGCGCCGCCGCCCGACGGGATCGCGGCCATGCCCGCGCGCCGTAAGCGCGAGCCCTCGCCCGCAGCCATCGACCTGCTCAAAACCCTGCTCAGGCTGCGCGCCGAAGCGGCCAATGTCGCGCCGCGCCTGATCGCCAATGCCGAAGACATCGAAAAGCTGGCCGCCTTTGAGGACGAGGATGTCGCGGCGCTGCGCGGTTGGCGGGCGGAGGTGTTCGGCAATGATGCCAAGGCCCTGCGCAAAGGAGATCTGGCCATCGCGCTGGAAAATGGCGAAGCTGTTATCGTCGAGCTGGAGGAAGAAGCATGAAACGGATTCTGGGCGGGGCCGCCCTTCTAGCGTTCGCCGCGTCGCCGGCTTTCGCCGCCGACTATGCCACCCTGGTTCTCACCACGACCGCGAACGTCGCCCCGGAAAAAGCCTGGTCCCGCATCGGCGATTATTGCGCCATCAAGGACTGGCTGGGCCTGGCCTGCAAGATCACCAAGGGTGATGGCGCGGTCGGCACCCTGCGCGATCTCGACAATGGCCGGGTGGTGGAAATGATGGTGGCCAAGACGCCGCTTTCCTACACCTACATCCAGCCGCTCAATCCCGCGAACCTCTATCACGGCACCCTGGCGGTCGAGCCGGACGGCGCCGGGCACAGCCGGATCGTCTATACGATCCTCTACGACCAGGAGTCGCTGGGCACCGAGGAAGCCAAGGCAGCCGGCCGCAAGCAGCGCACCGACCGCTTCACGGCGGCCCTCGCGAAAATGAAGGCGATGGCCGAGGCGCCGTAAGGCGACTGGCGAGGCATTTTTGATGGTCGCGGGCCCGGGCGCGGATGCGCCCAATCAACAATGGGCGCGCAAAGCGCGCATGGCGGAAAGCCGGTTTCCACTTTTCCTGGCCGCCGCTCCCTGGTTCAGGCCTCGTCCAGATTGACGCTGCCTGTGGCCAGGTCCTGGACTTCTTCGCCCTCATAAGGGTCTTCGTCCGGTCCCAGGCTGTCCGACGGATTGGGTACGTCGAAACCGGAGGGCGGAATGGCTTCCAGAAAGCCGGCCGCCTTGAGCTCGTCCAGGCCCGGCAGGTGCCCCACGCTCTCCAGGCCGAACTGGACCAGGAAAGCCTCGCTGGTGCCGTAGGTGACCGGCCGGCCTGGGGTCCGCTTGCGGCCCCGGATCTTGACCCAGCCCACTTCCATCAGCGTGTCGATGGTCCCCTTGGACATCACCACACCTCGAATGTCCTCAATCTCGGCCCGGGTGACCGGCTGGTGATAGGCGATGATGGCCAGGGTTTCGATCGCGGCCTTGGAAAGCCGCTTCTGTTCCGGCTGTTCCTTGCGCAGCAGAAAGGCCAAATCGGCCGCCGTCCGGAACTGGTATTTTCCAGCAATACAACAAAGGTTTACACCGCGCTTTTCATAAGCTGCTTGAAGCGACGAAATCAGCCCGGGAACGTCAGCACCTTCTGGGAGGGATGTAGACAGCGCCTTCTGGTCGAGCGGTTCCCCGGCGGCGAACAGCAACGCCTCCACCATCCTCAGATGCTCCGGGTTCACGGCGGGGTTTTCGGTCTGGACGTCCATCTCGGTTTCGATTGTCGCTATTAATGTTGCCACTCGGTTCATGTCACGCCCCCGTTTCCGGTGCCAGTGGTGCGTGAGGTCCCGACCTGTCACGCACATAAATCTCTTCGAACGGCGCCCCCTGGTTCAGCTCGACCTTCCCGTCGCGGGCCAGCTCCAGGCAGGCCAGGAGGGTCGAAGCCAGGGCGGAGCGTCGCCGCTGCCCACCCTGCCAGTCCGGCGGCAGGAGGCGGCTCAGCCCGCTCCAGTCGCCGATCCGGCCCAGCATCCGCTCCAGCCGCTCGCGCGCTTCCTCGATCTGCAGGACCGGCGATACCACGGGCACATAGGCCTTGCCGCCCAGCCGCCGCGCCCGGTCCGTGGCATAGGATGTCAGCAGATCGTAGAGCGTGTCTTTGTAGGTCCGAAGCTTGACCACATTGACCGGTTCCGGATCGCCCCGGCCGAACACATCCCGGCCCAAGCGTTCGCGGTTCATCAGCCGGGTCGCGGCCGCGCGCATGGCATCCAGCCGCTGCAGCCGCCAGCGCAGCCGGGTCGCCATTTCGTCGGCGCTAGGCTCACCTTCCGGTGCCTTCTCTTGGGGCAGGACCAGGCGGGATTTGAGATAAGCCAGCCAAGCCGCCATCACCAGATAATCGGCGGCCAGTTCCAGATTGATCTTCTTGGCCACTTCGATGAATTCCAGATATTGCTCGGCCAGCTTCAGGACCGATATCTTGGCGATATCGACCTTCTGGTTCCGGGCCAGAGTCAAAAGCAGATCGAGCGGTCCCTCGAATCCGTCGACCGTCACCACCAACGCATCGTCATCCGCGGCGATGGCCGTGGATTCGAAATCGTCGAAATTTTCCGCCGTGTCGGTCATGCCACCGCCAGCAATTGCGCCAGACGCGCTTCGGCCGCGCCCGGATCGAAGACATCCGGCTGGATCAGATGCGCCAGCGCGGCTGCCGCTCGCTTCAGGGGCAGGCCTTCCAGGATTTTCGTTTCCGACGCCACCAGTTTCATCTCATCCATTTTGCCGTTGCAGTGGAGCACCACGTCGCAACCGGCAAACAAAGCCGCCCGCGCGCGGACATCCAATGGGCCGTCCAGCGCCTGCATCGACAGATCGTCGGACAGCAACAATCCATCAAATCCTATCTCACCCCGGATCACATCCCGAATGACTTTCGGGCTGGTGGTCGCAGGTCGCTGTGGATCAATCGAATCGTAAACCACATGAGCGGTCATCGCCATCGGGCAGAGATCCAGGCTGCGGAAGGTGACGAAATCGCTGGCCGACAGTTCCTCGGCTTCCGCGTCCACCCGGGGTAGCGCCAGATGGCTGTCGGCCCCTGCCCGGCCGTGACCCGGAATATGCTTCATCACCGGCAGCACGCCGCCTTCGATCAGGCCTTCGATCTGGGCGCGGCCAAGGTCGATCACGGTGGCGGGATCATGCGCAAAGGCCCGGTCGCCGATCACGTCATGGGCGCCTGTCACCGGCACATCGAGCACAGGAAGGCAATCCACGTTGATGCCCAGCCCCGCCAGGTCATGGGCGATCAGCCGGGCGTTGAGGTAAGTCGCTTCCCGCGCCGCTTCCGGATTCTGGGGGTGAAGATTGCCGAATCGGGCCGCCGGCGGACGGGCATGCCAATACGGAGACTTGAGCCGCGCCACTCGCCCGCCTTCCTGGTCGATCAGGACAGGCGCGGACGCATCGCCCACCGTTTCTCGCAAGGCCCGCACCAGGGAGCGCACTTGATCGGGTGTTTGGACATTGCGGCCGAAGAGAATGAACCCCCAGGGCCGCACGTCACGAAAAAAATCCCGTTCCTCGGCGGACAGAGTGAGCCCACCACAGCCATAGATCGCGCGGGATCGCATTACTTGCCCAGGAAACAGCTGCCGCCGTCCGCCTTCAGGCGATCGCACAGCCCCGAGGCCACATCCTTGCTGGGGAAACCTGCGATCCTGAGGCGGAACCAAGTCCCCTTTTCTCCAAGATCCACCTGCTTCACGTCCGGCGAATAACCCGCCAGCAGCGAGGCATGCTTGGTCTTGTAAGTGGCCCAGGCCCGGTCCGCGTCGGCCTGAGACTTATAGGCGCCAATCTGCAGAACGGCAGCACCGGCCGGAACCGGTGTTGCCGCGGCAGCGGTGCTGGCTGCGACTGGCGGAGAGGTGGGCTTGGGCGCAGCAGGCTTGGGGGCCGGTGCAGCGGCGGCCGGCGCATTCGCAGCGCTCAAGGCGCGCGGCGGCGCAGTGGCCGGGCCGATCGGCGCGGCAGGCTGCGGCGGCAATTGCGACGACTTGAGAGCCGGTGCCGGCTTTGGCGCCGGCGTGGCGGCGGCGACCTTGGCAGGCGCCGCCGGAGCGGGGGGCACCGTGGCCGGCGCGGCCGCGGCGGCCTTTGCAGACGGTGCAGGCGGTTCCGTCAGAGCGGGCTTGGTCTGCGGCGGCGGCGATGGTGTTTTTGGCGCAGGTGTGGCGGCGGCCGGAGCTGCGTCATCATCCGGCGGTGCCGGCTGCTCATAAATCTTGAACCCCTTATAGGGTTCGGCGGCGCCGCCCGGATTGTCCGGCGCAACCCGCGCGGGACCCGCATCCGCCGTGATCACCGGCGTCTCGCCCCGTCCGCGGGCAACGCCTTCGCTATAGGCCAGCCAGACAAAGCCGGCGAACATCGCCAGAACCAGAAGCGCCAGCACGATCAGAAGCGGAAGGCGGGAACCTTCGACGTCTTCGTCATCCTCGGACGCATCATAACCCCGCACGTCGTCGCCGGGTTCATAAAGGCCGCGCTCATGTTGGGGCATCGTGTACTGGTCCGAATCTGGGCCTAGCCACTTTAGCATCCGCAGTAGGGCGAATCACCAATTCTCCGGCCCGCCCCTGGGGACTGTTTCGCGCAGGCTGGAAGAACCTGTTCCATCTTGCGGCAAAGCAGCCGGACATCACCGGCGGCCGGTCAATCCAGAGAAATTCTGGTTCCGGTCACGCGCGCATGTTCCGACAGGGCGTAATTGTCCGTCATGCCGGCGATATAGTCGCGCACCACCCGCCGGGTGGCGGGATCGTCCGCCTCGCCGCATTGGGCTGCCCAGTCGGGCGGCAGCAATCCCGGTTCGGCGGCCAGCGTCAGGAACAGATCGGTCACCACGCCTTGCGCCTGTGTCATGGTGCCGATGACGCGCGGATGCCGGTACATACGGGCAAAGAGAAATTCCTTGAGCGCGCGCACATGCTCCAGCATGCCAGCGGAAAACCCCGCCAGCGCCTGGGGCATTGCCCGGACATCGGCGGCGCTTTGCGGCGCCGCGGCCGCCAGGCGAGCACGGGTTTCGCTGAGGACATCGTCCATCAGCGCACTCATCAGTATACGGATTAGCTCGCCGATGAACCGGCTGAGTTCCAGGTCCCCGTGCCGGTCCTGAACCGCGCGGACATGCTCGCCTGCCAATGGCGCCGCCGCCAGGTCCGCGATGCCGAATAGCCCTGCCCGCAGTCCGTCATCGATGTCATGATTGATATAGGCGATGTCATCGGCCAGAGCCGCGATCTGGGCCTCCAGGCCAGGCCAGCGTGTCAGATCGAGGGACCAGCGCGCATCGAAACCCGCGATGGGGCCTGGCACGTTGGCCGCGATCGGGCCGTTATGCTTGACCAGCCCTTCCAATGTTTCCCAGGTCAGGTTGAGACCGTCGAAATCCGCATAGCGGTGCTCCAGCTTGGTGACCAGGCGCAGCGCATGGGCATTGTGGTCGAAACCGCCGATATCCTGCGTGACGGCATTCAGCGCTTCTTCGCCGGAATGACCGAAAGGCGTATGCCCCAGATCGTGGCTGAGGGCCACGGTCTCGGCCAGATCCTCATTCACCGCCAGAATGCGGGCCAGGCTGCGCGCCAGCTGGGCGACCTCGACCGAATGCGTAAGGCGGGTGCGGAAATAGTCGCCTTCATGCTGAACAAAGACCTGGGTCTTGTGTTTGAGGCGGCGGAACGCGGAGGAATGAATGATCCGGTCGCGGTCCCGGCTGTAGCAGGTCCGGGTGGAGCTCTCATTTTCCGGATGAAAGCGGCCCCGGCTTTGCGCAGGATGGGTGGCAAAAACCGCTGGAACAGCAGGGGGATTGAAGATCGGGCCCAGCAAATGACCGGGTGGAGGCGGATCGGCCTGAAACTCGCCCTTTGCGGATGCCATGGCGAAGACTACATAAGGCTAGACGCCGCCTCTGCCTAGAGTTCCGCCATGAATATGCCTGTCACAGTTTCTCCCAGCGCCGCCAAGCGCATCGCCGCCATCCTGGCGGGCGAAGGCGAAAGCACGATGTTGCGGCTGGCGGTGACGGGGGGCGGCTGTTCGGGCTTTCAGTATAATTTCGCCCTGGACGAAACCCGCATGGCTGAAGACCTTTTCATCGAACAGGAAGGGGCGCGGATCCTGATCGATCCGGTGTCGCTGGATTTTCTGGCGGGCGCGGAAATCGATTTCACCGACGGGTTGATCGGCCAGGCCTTCAAGGTCAACAACCCCAACGCCACGGCCTCCTGCGGCTGCGGCACCAGCTTTTCGGTCTAGCGGATCAGGGCGCCGCTGCGCCCGGCATCACTTGTTGATCCGTGCGCTGAACAGAACCCTGCCCGCCACCAAAAACCCGACCGGCCCGAGCACGCGAAGCAGCAGCTGATCCAGCTTGGCGAACGCGCCCACTCGGTCGGGCAAAAGCCGCGTCACGATGAAATTGAAATAGCGGAAAAATTCCGGACGACGAAGCGGCTTTCGGATGATCTGCAGATCCGTCTCGGTGAGCTTTCGCTCATCTTCGGTGATGTAGGGCTTGTTTGAGCCATAGATGAACCGGAGCATGGCCGGATAGACGAGCTTTTCGACCAATGCGGACCGCCTGATCTTGTCGGTCACCGAATGCGAGTAAATTTCATTGACCACCAGAAGTGCGCCCGGCTTGGCGACGCGCACGACTTCGTCCATGGCCGGCGGAATATCGACATGATGGAAGATGTCTCTGGCCAGAATGATGTCAAAATGGGAATCCGGATACTGTAACTTCTCGGCGGGCATTTCCCGAAAATCGATGTTCAGGCCTTCGCGCACGGCAAGCGCCTTGGCAATCCCAAGGCTTTCCGGGCTGAGGTCGAATGCGCATACATTCGCGCCCAGCCGCGCCACGCGCAGCGCATCGTCGCCAAACCCACATCCGACGACCAGGACATTTTTGTTCCTGAGGTCGCACGCCAAAAGGTAGGTGTACATTTGCCAGTGCGCATTCCACCAGCGACGGCGGGGATTTTCGACAATGTCCCAATCGAAGGGCCGGTCGAGAATCTTCTGGTTTTCCTTGGCGTGCCCTACGTGATACTCGACCTCCCGTTTTTGGCGGTCCGTGAGTTCAGTCATCCAGGAATCCCCCAAAACGCGGCCGCCAGCGGGCCGCCGGCATCTTGTAGCAGCATCGTAAAAAATTTATCAAAGGCGGGAACCCGGATGGCTGCAGAATGAAGATCGCGACCTGGAATGTTAACTCTATCAAGGTCAGGCTGGATGCCGCCACCGCATGGTTGAAGGAAGCCAAGCCCGATGTGGTGGCGCTCCAGGAAATCAAATGCGTGGACGAGAATTTTCCCACCGAGCCTTTCGAGGCCCTGGGCTATAATTGCGCCGTACACGGACAAAAGACCTATAACGGCGTGGCGCTTCTCTCCAAGTTGCCGCTCGAGGATGTGACGCCTCGTCTGCCCGGCGGAGATGGCGACGATCATTCCCGCTATCTCGAGGCGGTCGTAACCGGCGACAAGGGAGCGCTGCGCATCGCCTCGATCTATGCGCCCAACGGCAATCCGGTGGGAACGGAGAAATTCACCTACAAACTGTCCTGGCTGGAGCGGCTGCGGGGCCATGCCAAAAGCCTTTTGGCGAATGAGGAGCCGGTGGCTCTGATCGGGGACTATAACATCATCCCCGAAGACCGGGATTGCTATGATCCCAAGGCCTGGCTCGGCGATGCGCTGTTTCAACCGCAATCCAAGGCGGCGCTGAGAACCATCGAAAATCTGGGCTACACCGACGCCTTCCGCGCCCGAAACCGGGCGGCAGGGCAATACACATTCTGGGACTATCAGGCGGGCGCCTGGCGCAAAAATCACGGCATCCGCATCGACCATATTCTGCTATCGCCGCAGGGATTGGACCGCCTGCGCGGTTGCGGCATCGACAAGCATGTCCGCGAAGGCGACAAACCTTCCGACCATGTTCCGGTCTGGGCCGAGCTGGATCTATGAAGTATCCGCGCCATGCCCGATCCGGCCATTGCTGAACACCCCGAAATGGCCGCATTCTTCCTTACAATGATGCTCCGCAGATACGGAACCGCGATGCGTGGCACCCTTGTCCTGATGGCGATGCTGGTGGCGCTGCCTGTTCGAGCGGCCTCGCCGGTCATAACCGAAAAGCCGGTGGCGCGGATTGACGGGTTGATTGCGACCGCCAAGGGCCGGGACGTCGTCATACAGGCACGCGGCGCGGTGACGGGCGGTGGATGGAAGAAGCCGGCGCTGAAACCGGTCAAGTCCACCCTGCCCGGCGATATCCATACTATCGTGGTTGAATTCGTCGCTCAACCGCCGCCGTCCAATCTGGCGGTGATCCCCGGTCTTCTGCCGGTGACCGCCACCCTGACCATCAGGAACCGCAAGGGGATCATTTCGGTGCGCGCAGTATCGGCCGTCAATGAAATCACCACGCAAATCCTGAAATGACATTTTCTTCGCTATAGAGATGACCGGATGCAGATAGATTTCATTTCCGACACCGTCTGTCCCTGGTGCTTCATCGGCAAGCGCCGCCTCGCCCGCGCCATCGCGATGCGGCCGGCCATCAGTTTCGATGTGCGCTACCGCCCCTATCGTCTCGATCCCAGCCTGCCCAAAGGCGGGATGGAACGTGCGGCCTATATGGCGGCCAAGTTCGGCAAGAATGGCGGGGTGGAGGAAGCCCAGAAAGTCATCGCCGCGGAAGGCGCCAAGGAAGGCATCGAGTTCGATTTCGCCGCGATCCGCCGCGCGCCCAACACGCTGGATTCCCATCGGCTGATCCGGTGGGCGGCGTTGACCGGTGCGCAGGATGAAGTGGTCGAACGGCTCTTCGCCGCCTATTTCGAAAATGGCGAAGATATCGGCGATATCCGCGTCCTGGCCGACATTGCCGATGTGAGCGGCATGGATGGCTCGCAGGTGGCCGACATGCTGGAAAGCGATCAGGATCTCGCCCTGGTGGAGCGGGAAGATCAGCTCGCCCGCGAAATGGGCGTCACCGGCGTGCCCGCCATGATCTTCGCCAACAAGGTTGCAGTTTCAGGCGCCCGCGAGCCGGAGGTCCTCTCCATGGTGATCGACAAGGCTTTGGAAATGGCCACACAACCGGAAACTTGACGCCTACAGTGTCTCAGCGTGCTGTAGCAGCGCTTGCGATACGAAGGCCGGAGGAGGAAACAAAAAATCAAGCCGCGTCGGCAACGACGCGGTTTCGCCCGGCTTTCTTGGCGCTGTAAAGCGCCTGGTCGGCGCGATGCAGCAGCGCTTCGGCGCTGTCATCGGGGCCTTCCAGGCCCGCGATGCCGATGGATATGGTGAGATTGAGCGCATTGGGCGCGCGGCTGATGCGGAACGGCGTAGTCTCGATCGACTGGCGCAGTCTTTCGGACACCGAATAGGCAAAAGCCACGTCCGTATCGGGCATCACCACCACGAATTCCTCGCCGCCATAGCGGCAAGCCAGGTCGATACCGCGGACATTGGCGGCGATGCGCCCGGCAAATTCCTTCAGCACTTCATCGCCGATATCATGGCCATGCGTATCGTTGACCGACTTGAAAAAGTCGATGTCCATGATCACGAAGGCAATGGGTTTTTCGCTCTTCTTGGCGCTGGCCACCAGATTGTCGAGATGGCGGCTCATGTAACGGCGATTGTGCAGGCCCGTGAGCTGATCGGTGATCGCCATTTCCAGGCTGAGCTGCACATTGTGGCGCAGCCGGTCGGCATAACGTTTCTTGCGCAGCTGGGTGCGGACTCGGGCCACCAGCTCGTTCTTGTCGACCGGCCGGGTGAGATAGTCATTGACCCCCATCTCAAGTGCCTGAGTCAGTTTGCGGCGGTCGCCATCGGAAACCACCACCAGAATGGGGATGTTGCGCCCTTCCGGCAGCGAGCGCAGCTGCGAGCAAAGGCGCAGGCCGTCGAAGCCGCGCATACCCAGGCTCACCACCACCAGGTCGGGATCCCCGCCGCGCACCCGCACCAGCGCCTCTTCGAACGTATCGGCCGAGGTGACTTCGTGGCGGGGCGACAAAGCGGAGGTGAACCAGGCCACCGTCTCCAACCGGTCTTCGATAACCAGAATCCGGCCCGCCGGATTGGCGTCCAGAAGATTGTCCGCGGGGTCCAGGAGCCCCATGCTCTGGCCCGTGGATTCGCGCATCCGAAGCTCGTCGGTCATCAGCTTGAGGCGCACCAATGAACGCACCCGCGCGAACAGGGCGGCATCGTCCACCGGCTTGGTGAGAAAATCGTCGGCGCCCGCCTCCAGGCCCGCAACCCGGTCCGCCGGCTGATCCAGCGCGGTCACCATCACTACCGGGACATGGGCGATCTTGGGATTGGATTTGATGCGGCGGCAGACTTCGAAGCCGTCCATCCCCGGCATCATCACATCGAGGAGCACGATATCGGGCACATTCTCTTCCATGCGGGCCAAGCACTCCAGCCCGTTGAAGGCAGTGACGACATCGAAATATTCCGCCGTCAGCTTCGCTTCCAGAAGCTTGACGTTGGACATGATGTCGTCGACGACGAGAACTCGTGCGGTCATGAAATCGGGGCGCTCAGCCCGTTACCCGATGAAACGGCGGACGGTTTCCAAAAAACTGGTCACCGAGATCGGCTTGGAGATATAGGCTTCGCAACCACCCTGGCGGATCACTTCCTCATCGCCCTTCATCGCGAAGGCGGTGACGGCGACCACGGGGATGGATTTCAGCGAATCATCTTCCTTCAGCCATTTGGTGACCTCCAAGCCGGACACTTCCGGCAATTGGATATCCATCAGGATCAGGTCGGGATGGTGCTCGCGGGCGATGTCCAGCGCCTCCATGCCGTCCTTGGTTTGCAAAATATTGTAGCCATGCGCGTCCAGCAGGTCATGGAAGAGCTTCATGTTGAGCTCGTTATCCTCCACGATCAGAACGGTTTTTGCTTTGGCATCCATGGCGTCTCTCCAACCCGTTCACGGTACGGGGGTGACAGAATTCTGCGGTTGCGCAGTATTAGGCGGAAGGTCTTAACGCTGTCTTGACGATGAGGGCACGCATGACGCCGGAAAAGGCGGAAATCCTGGCTTTGGAGGCGCTCGCCTGGCTGGCCGGGCGCCATGACGACATAACCCGTTTCCTGGCCGCTTCGGGCCTGGAAACCGCAGACCTGCGCCGGGCGGCCGGGGAGCGGGAATTCCTGGTTTCGCTGCTGGATTTTCTTCTGGCAAATGAAGTGCTTCTGCTCGACTTCTGCCGGGACGCATCCATGCCGCCGCAAACAATCCACAAGGCGCGTTTCGCGATGGAGGCATGATGCGGTTCGGCGTGGATCTGGGCGGTACCAAGACCGAAATTCTGGCCCTGGACGAGGCCGGCCGAGAGGTCCTGCGGCGGCGCATCGCCACCGTGCGCGACTATGCCGGAACCGTCGCGGCGATCGCGGGCCTGGTCGCCGAGACGGAGCGGGAACTCGGCCAAAGCGGCAGCGTCGGCCTTGCCATTCCCGGCACGGTCAGCCGTCAGACCGGCCTGGTCAAAAACGCCAACTCCCTCTGGCTGAACGCAAAGCCCTTTCCCCGCGATCTGGAACGGGCATTGGGCAAGCCGGTGCGGCTGGCGAACGACGCCAATTGCTTTGCCCTGTCGGAAGCGACCGATGGCGCGGGCGCGGGTCAGGTGGTTGTGTTCGGGGTGATCCTGGGCACCGGAACCGGCGGCGGTGTGGTGGTGAAGGGCCAGGTGTTGGAAGGCGCCCATGGCATTGGCGGCGAATGGGGTCACAATCCCCTGCCCGGCATGAGCCGGGACGAATGGCTGGAAACATCCACCTGCTATTGCGGCCAGCAAGGCTGCATCGAGCAATGGCTGTCGGGGCCCGGCCTGGCGGAAGATTTCAAGCGGCACGGCGGCAATGCCGATTGGACGGCGGAAACCGTCGCCGCGTCTCAAACCCCGGAAGCACGCGCGGCCATCGCACGCTGGACGGAGCGGCTAGGCCGCGCCCTCGCCTCCGTGGTCAATATCCTGGATCCGGACGCGATCGTGCTGGGCGGCGGCCTTTCCAATGTGGAAAGCCTTTATCGCGACCTGCCCGCCCTGGTGCAGTCGCATGCTTTCACGCCTGAAGGGCCGCCACGCATCGCGAAGAACAGGCATGGCGATTCCAGCGGTGTACGCGGGGCTGCCTGGCTATGGGATTCGTGAGGAATGAAATTGCGATGCCCTGTCGCGAGATGAGCGCGTAATGACTTTGGCACAATGGCCCGCATTCTGCCGCGACTGCCTGTCGGACGCTTCGCCGCAAGGCCAATGTCCCAATTGCGGCGGCGCGCGCATTCTTGCCCATCCCGAACTGGACACTTTGTCCATCGCACACATGGATTGCGACGCCTTCTATGCCGCGATCGAAAAAAGAGACGACCCGTCCCTAGCGGACCTTCCGGTGATCGTAGGCGGCGGCACGCGCGGCGTGGTGTCCACGGCCTGCTACATTGCGCGGCGCTATGGCGTGCGCTCGGCCATGCCGATGTTCCAGGCCCGCAAGCTTTGCCCCAACGCGGTCGTGGTCAAGCCGCGCATGAGCCTCTATGTGGAGGTGGCGCGGGAAATCCGCGGGCTCATGCGCCAACTGACGCCGCTGGTCGAACCTTTATCGCTGGACGAAGCCTAT